>Ga0315315_10002753_pt1 | contig 16096 bp, 11 predicted proteins | sample M140m3416metaG_FD_203699 | JGI IMG/M metagenome (GOLD analysis project Ga0315315, IMG submission 203699) | Ammonia-oxidizing marine archaeal communities from Monterey Bay, California, United States - M1 40m 3416 | ecosystem: Environmental > Aquatic > Marine > Intertidal zone | place: USA... | reverse complement strand
TGCGAATTCTATGCAAGCAAACTAACGGAAGGAGTCCGATAACGAAGCGTCAGTGCGAGCAGGCAAGCAGAAGACGAGAACGCAGGGGCAACATGAACCACAAACTCCGAGTTGCCACGTGGAACGTGGCAGCGGTCAACAACAATCCTTTTGAGTATTACGTCGACCATGATGACCCTGCATACTTTCGAATGCTCCGCTGTGTCGAAGAGCTCATAGACTCTCCGGGAGACAGGGACGTCATGCTAGGCACTCTTATCAATGACGCCATGTTCGCCGATCTATGCCGTGAGCTGGAAATCGCACGGTTTGCACACGTTGATGCCGCACGAGAGTGTTGGGCACGTGATCTAAAAAAGAGGCGGTGTGTGCTCGCGGAACTGTTGCGTCCCTATTACCATTCGACCAACCTTCAAATTCTTCTTCTTGTTATGACACTTCCTGACTTGCAGGGTTGTATCCGGTTTTCTGAAGGACGAAGGCATCGGTGCCAAACGGCTTTGTTCTATGCCCGATCGTGTCACAAATAAGATCAACACCGGCCTGAACATCTTGTATCGTCCCTCTGTCATCAGCTGTTTTGAAGGAAAAATATTAGACATGCATCACTGGTGGGAACAGTGGAAAGCTTTCATGTTCACAACTGAGGTGAAAGTTGTATCAAAGAACGGTGAAACAGTCAGCAAACGCGTATTTGAGCTGCTGAGTCCGATATCACGAAAGAAATATCCGGCTGTCGCCGAACACGAGGAGTTTTGCTCCCTGCCATTACAAATGATGTGTCTAGCTGCCTTTGACGCAAGCCTGGTATACATCATGAGATCGGTTGCTCCTGACGAATGGCATGGGATAAAAATGTCTCTGGTAGCTGCCCTTCATAAAGACAAGTATTCTAGAACCATCGAGATCCTGGAATCGCCTCTATACATGAGTTCCGACGTGATATTCCTTCAAGAAGTTGCTGCTGTGATGGTTCAACACCTTCAAAAGCATCCCATTATTCATAATGGATTTCATGTTCTTTCGCCAGAAAGCTTGGATGCTGAGCGGGATCAAAACAGCATAATCTTATTATCAAAATCTCGCTTTCTTGTCGATGACTTATCGTCTCATACATCTTGGAAAGGAGAGATAACATCACAGATATCCGCGCTACTACGTGACGAATCAATAGTTGCGAACGGTGATCTTTTTGTTGTGCGCTGCGTCATGAAGCCAACAATTTCAGAGCAACTGGATCCGTTTTCGCACCGACGTCGTCATACGAATTATCTTCGGTGCATTCTTGCATCGTTCCATGGTGACACGAATGGTCTGGCGACAATTCCTGTCGTAGATGCTATCCATAAGCACCTCCGGCTTTTTGAGCTGGATGAACTGGATCTTTCTTCCTCTTATTCTGTCGACCCACCGTTGCTATTAGTAGGTATGGATGCAAATACACATAAAACACACGAGGAAGGCAAGCGCCAGGGAGTCATTGAATTTGCACAGCACTTGGCCGGTCTGAATCTTGCGACATGTTGGGGTGCAGGTAAGGGGAAACCTTTTATGAAGTTTTTGATTAAGGAAGCAAATTTAAACACCGCAAATTTGGGATTCTGACCTTGTCTCTTGTGGATCCAAACGTGCACACAACTTACAATGCGCGCACCTATTTACAACCGCAGCTTAACAAGGCCGTGCGCATGTCCGAGCGCGCATGCTCGCCTTTCACCGATAAAAACCCCAAAGACCACATCCTCTTCCAAATATCAAGTCACCTCAATGATCTTGATGGATGCGAGGTACAAAGGGCTGGATTTTCTACTGAAATCGTATCAAGGGATAACACAGGGACTGGAACTTTCGCTCCTCATGCACCGTTTCCAACATTAAAATTTCCCTCTGACCACGCCATTGTATCCGCAGAACTTCAACTTGAAAACCAACACCCGCTTTGAAAATCCGAATGCAGACCACGCTGCTATGCACAGCTGAGAAGGGTCCTTTTCTATTCTCGGCGGTTTTCATCCAGCTTTGCATACGTCGTTTCGTAAAACATTGTATTTCCAAATGTAGATTGCTGCAAGAGTTTCTGGAGGTACATTGCTGTGGGTGTTAGCAAAAGCTGAAGCTTTCGAAGCAGGGGTAGAGACCACGCCTATCTGTCAGAAGAGTCTAGTCTGCCAGCATTTCCTCAGCACGCTGGTCGCACATAATCTGTTTCACCGCCAGACTTCGATTCCAAAATGATATCAGATATTTTGATTTCCTTGCTCGCTGCCTTGCACATATCATAAACTGTCAGCCCTGCAACTGATACAGCCGAAAGAGCCTCCATCTCAACTCCAGTCCGTCCCACGCACGTTGCCAAGGCTGTAATATCGACTGCACATAGATCCGAGTTCAATTCGAGCCTAACATCCACCTTCTGGAGAAGAAGTTGATGACAAAGTGGGACTAGATTGTGCGTGTTCTTTGCCGCATTAATGCCAGCAACGCGGGCAACAGAAAATACATCTCCCTTAGTTATGCGATTTAAGCAAACGAGATCGAAAGGCATTTTTCCAAGCATTACTCGTCCAGATGCTTTCGCCACACGGTTCGTAGCGGACTTTCCAGCAATGTCGACCATAGAAGCATGGCCTGAGGCATCCACGTGATTCAAAGCGCCAGTTTCAATTGTTGGCCTCGCCGACACATTTTGGGAAGGGTGATTAGTGTAGTTATGCCGAACAGTGTTATCTCCAGGAGCACCAGCGACTTGGTGCACGACTTGCAAGACCTCAGTGGGGTACAAAGAGGCAGCGAACACTGCCTTCATCGACCTTAGCCCGAGGTATTTCCGTCCTTCGCGGAAATGTTTACGCAGATTCATCCTCGACGTGGATGAGTGATGACAAGAATGACAGATACTTTCTGACCATGGGCGGGCCTTGTACCTTCGTAAAATTTACCAGCGTTGGTCTATCGACTAGCTAAACACTTAGATCGCTACGTACGCCCACATTATTCTCATCCACACTACTCTCATCCACACTACTAATCATTACCTTCGAAGGTATTTATATAATACAGTTACGGACGAAACGTATACACCATTTATACCAGCAGGGGCACTTTCAACCATTTCACTTTAGGTTGTGGGCTAATCCTTCAAGGAGCCTAGTTTTTCATTCATTCGTGTCGCCGAACACGTGTTTTTGCTCGACTTGGCGCGTTTTCAGTTGCTCCCAAGCGCCGCGCCTTCCCGCGAAGAGCCGCGCAACGCCGTGTGCAGTAGACATGGTGTGTGCATAACGTTTTCACTGAGCCGGCTGTCCCCGCGAGGACGAACAGAAGAAGAACACGAACACGAGTAAAGAAATCTACTCGACGAGTTATGAACCGTCAAAAGTGCGAGGCGCGTTCGTGGCATCGCGCCTGCTCGGCTTCGCCAAGGACGGCGAGCTATCTCACTGGACGTCTAATTATCTGTATATAAAATAATAGGCAGCCGTTTGGCGACTGAAAAACCACACGAATAATAAGTATATTTAATAAACATAATTTTTTTTTTAATTATAAACATGGGGTTGTAAAGTTGTTGTTTCGAAACTTACGAAGATAGCTGATAGGGTCCGTATAGGGAACACTTAATCATCAAAAAAAGAGTAATACGAAGGTATATTAAATATAAGTTTTCGAACAAGCTCCATCTATCGAACTACGAAGGTATTAATATCGTAATAAGGTAAAAATTTAGAAGTAATTAGACTAATTAAGTTTATTTTTAGTACCGTTTCGAAGTAATTAGACTTATTAAGTTTCGTTGCATCGAAAGGAGCCCAACCGACGCGAGGAGAAACTCATAACGATGAAACTTCAACTGTTGCGCCCTCCACTCGCCCTGAGCAGAGCAAAGCAACGCAACGTTGCAACAACTCATCTTGAGTATACCGCCGGAAAATACCTCGAGATCTGACATCAATAACGACAGCGTCTCCACGCGAGCAGATGATCTACGTACGCACGAGAAAAGCGTTTTGGGATAACGTGTTCGGGATAGTTGTCATTTTCCTACTTTTTCAGGTTCATCTGGTCGCTGCGCAGCCCGCAGTTGATGGTCCGTATCAAAATACTGCGTTGGCACTCCGAACACATGATATGATGCTGATGGCAAGAGACGAAACTGTCACCTTTGTTGCAGCAGTTTTCCACTCTGAGGTAAATGCAAGCTGTGGTACCTACCCTGATGCACCTTGCTCAAACCTAAGCGTTGCTTTAGATCAACTTTATCGCAAGAATACTAGCAGAATAATACTGCTGCCAGGGACACATTCTTCGGATGGTAATTGTGGTCTAGAGCTGGGCAGCTTCCCCGTACACATATATTCGCTTCCAGGGACTGATGTCTCAGAAACTGTGCTCAATTGCAGTGCAGTCCAACCTGTTCTAGGCAACGGAGCAAGCACCTCTGAGAACGTTTACATCGACGACGAGGATTGCCGAGACGATTTAAAGTCGCGTGTCCGCGGTTCTGGCGGATTCTTGATCAAACCAAAGAAGCCTGGGAACCATATCTCTATTAACGGTATCACTGTTGCAAATGCCGTTGGAGCCACCGGCGGGGGACTTCATATCTCGGGGAAGTATGCAAATGTTTCTGTCACAAATGTCATTCTCAGAGAATGCCAATCTATCGGAAGTGGCGGCGGCATTCATGTGGCGGATGGCGCTTTAGTTCAGCTTCGAAACGTTACTGTGAACAGTTGCACAGGCGGCTTTGATGGAGGCAGCCTTCAATCAGCTCGAGGTGGCGGAATCTTCATCGAGGGAAACTCCACGCGTGCAACGCTTGATAATGTCTCTTTGACCAATAACTCATTGAATTCTAAAAGTGGCATTGGGGGCGGTATAATGATGGATGATGGTGCCTCCGTCCGAATAAACGACCTTGTCGTGTCGGGTAACAGAGCCCTCTTTGGTGGAGGCGTCACAGTTGGAAAAGAGTGTTCAGTATATATAGAGAATGCAATCATCAAAGAGAATGAAAGCGAATATGGTGCAGGACTAGGAGTCATGACGGGCAGCGCACCAACACTAAATACAACCTTTATTTCCTCAAATGTTGCCCAATACGGTGGCGGAATGCTGATATTTTCTGATGGAACACCTGTTCTGGAGCATGTCACATTTCATGGTAACAAAGCCGCGATGGGAGGTGGGGCATTTGCTCATAGCAAGTCATCGTTTAAAGGAGAAGCATGCTTCTTTACCTCTAATAGGGCCTCAATTTCCGGCGGAGCCTTAAATTTGCAAGAGCTTTCTAGCGTCCATTTACAGAAGTCGCATCTTGAAAGTAACACTGCACCTCAAGGAGGTGGCATTGAAATGCTTCAAGGTGCTTCCGCATTCATCAAAAGCACAGTAATAAAAGAAAACAATGCCTCTCTAGCAATTGGAGGCGCCGTAGCATGTATAGGAGGGCAATTAAATATATCCACTGCTTCCAGCATCATGGGGAACACATGTGCTACCCTTGGTGGAGGTTTGTACCTTACCCAGGGCTGTTTTGCTGAACTTTCAAAGAATGTAACGCTTATTGCGAACTCAGCTGGAAGGCAACACCATGGACGTTGTTTGAAGAAGGGAAGTGCAGGTGGTGGCGCGGTTGCTATAGAGCCATCTGATGATGCATCGCGCCCTACTGCTCTACTGATTGAAGATTGTGTGATTACTCAGAATGCTGCCCCAGATGGTGGTGGAATCTTTGTCACGAACAAGTACAAGCACGGGGCTGAGGTAACTCTTCTGGCTGCGTTTCTCAGCAACAATATCGCTACCGGCTGTCTTGATAGTTTCGATGTAGATGTGTCGGAGTCAGTCGCAGCGAGCTGCCTATCTCGACACGGTAGTGGTGGTGGAATATCGTCAACCACGGGTACTTTAGTTCTCGCACACGGCTCAAAAGTCACTCGCAATGAAGCAAGTGCCGATGGTGGTGGATTGCACAACATCGAAAGTACATCTGTGTCATTCCGTGGGGAGACAACTCATATTGCAGATAATTGTGCAGGTAGTGCAGGGGGAGGAGTGAGTCATTCCGGTACGGGAACTTTGAACATTAAATATGGAGTGGTGATATCAGATAATCGAGCAAGAGATGGTGGCGGTGTTGCGATTGTCCTGCCGACCATTCCTCTGCTGGGCATCCGTGTACAACACGGGGTGGTCTGCAGAAACAATTCTGCAATTAGCCGCGGAGCTGGTTTTTTCCTGTCATCATCAATGGCACAAGGAGAATATTCCCATGTCACCCTTAAGGGCAACGATGCAAAATCAGGAAGTGACTTTTTTTGGGAGCGTTCGCGCTCGCTTACAATCCCATTTCGATGCAATCAATGTGAATCTTCAAATCGGTATGGATCAGCCACCGAGGCCATCGCTATATCATTGAAAAGCGTTATTTTACAGCAATTTCACAGCGGATTTGTCGCCCCTTCCATGCAAGTATTCCTGCTCAATCAATACCTAGAAGTCGATGAAACGTCAATTGGCGCGAGTTGCCGAATAGGTACCAACCGCACTGCATCCTCAGGGATTATTGCTGATTTTGATCTCAGTGGTGAACTTGAGATAAAATCGATTTTTGGCATTGCAACATTTAATCGGTTCATCCCACGAGGTAGGCTCGGTCTTGAATACCAAGTAATAATCTTGTGCGATGGTATTGGCAAGCTGACGTTTCGACTAAAGGTAGCACATTGCAGACCTGGATATGAACCGATCGTGTCGCAGAAAGATGCAGCTGGAACATCGGTTGCCAGGGAATGTTCGCCGTGTACAGACGACACTTTTAACTTTGATGGTGTTGCATGCACGGCTTGTCCTTTGGGTGGTAAATGTGATGGCGGATCGAGTCTTGATGCTCGAGCAGGGTGGTGGCGTTCCGGAGTCTTTTCAGAGATGCTTTTTGCTTGTCCGATGCATAGTGCATGTATGCCTGGAAATAAAACGGCCTCAGACGCATGTGCCGAAGGCTATGAAGGTCCAGTGTGTGGTATCTGCTCAAATGGCTACAGAAGTTATGGCGGCGCATGCATTCCTTGCAACAGATCAACATCCATGCTATTTCCTTCCCTCGGTGTACTTGGGTTCACAGCCTTTCTCACATATCTTTTCTTGCAGCCTGCGAAGCACAGCAACAATAATGCCTGTTTACTATCTTCTCTCATCTTTGTCGTTCAATCATTTGGTCTACTGCGAGACTACGACGTCACATTTCCAGATGGTTTTGATCGCTTGGCGCAGATGATGGATCTTGCCAATTTCGATCTTTCTGCTCTCGCACCAGGGTGCTTGAGCTCTGGGACAAATTTTTATAGGAGCTACCTCGCAAGTCTTGCTGTTCCACCCCTGATTATTCTGCTATGCTATGCTTTTCACTACGTCGTCGAATACTACCTGCAAGCCCAGTTGAGAAAGCATGTCTACAATCGAAGTGCGATGGGTGTTTATAAGAAGGAGACATGCGAAGATATTAAACGGCGCTGCATTCGAAATGCCACATGGCTACTTGTACTAACATACAGTGGTGTAACCAAAACTATTGTTCAAATGTTTAGTGTCCGCCACATTGATGTGGGTTCCTTCCTTCGCAGAGACTATTCGATCAGTACATCTGATGGAACATATGCTATGCTCGCATCAACTGGGTATTTTGTGCTCCTGCTCTATCCAATTGGAATACCTGTGAGCTTAGCATGGCGGCTTCATCAAGGATTTCGGGACCAGGTACTAGATGAGTCTGACTTTAGATCAATATTTGGATTTCTGTATGGCATGTATCGCCCTGAATTTTTAGCATGGGAGCTTTTAGTGTTGTTTTCTAAATTCTTCCTTGCATGCGTTCCTGTATTTGCCACGGAGAGGATCTTGCGCAGGCACACCGATGAACATTCAAACTACCGCACGCAAACAACAAAACAAAGGGGTTCATCACAGGTCAGGAGACGACTTGATTACGGCGTTGGCAGCGGATTCACTACCGCTACTCAGATGTCAATCGCACAAGCCATCTGTCTAATGTTGCTCGTGGCTTCCCTCTGGTTCCGTCCACATTTCATGAATCTTCACACAGCACATCAAGTGACTGCCATAGCAATCATTCTTGGCTGGACACTTTTACTGGGGGGGGTCCTAAACTCAGAAGATGTTGCTGAATCAAACACCGGTGAAAATGCATCTGACCACTCAGTCTTGCAGGAAAAAAATGATGTTTGTGCCATTGCCTCGGTCGCCACTGCAATGGCAGTATTTTGCATGCTTGTCACTTCAGTTAGTAAACAACAGCTTGGTGATTTATGCACTCGTAGTGCCCATGTTTCGAAGGTCTATATGACCCGGCTTTACAATTTTGCCTCATTATTTGCTGTTCAAAAGGAAAGCGCGGCAAAACGACATAGGGTCTGATTAATTGAGCAGCAAACTTGAGAGATGTCTAAACTTGAGAGTCGGGCAAAAATGGGAAGTCCTGCACATTCTTTGGTCAAGACTCTACACATGAGGGCAGCTTCATGTCGCGGACAAGGGCACGGATGAAGGAATGCAGCAAGAGACCAGTCCACACCAAAATACATCCAGCTAGAAATTCGAACTCAATATAGAAATGCATGACACCAATTTGTGCCATCAACTAATTTCGATATAATTTGCCTCGACAAGTTTTTGAAATGATGGCGTCAAAATATCCCTGGGTACAAAACCCCATTGTACTGACTTTTTGCTCACTTCCAAAATCCTGTACGGGCATATAGGCAACGATAACAATGAAAACATCCTCACAATGTTTGAAACTCTGCAAATTTGCTCCCGCTCCGAACGGGAAAGTGTAGAAGAGCTTCGGTCTGTATCCCTTTTATTCATATTCCCAGTTGTACAGGCTCCCACAAAAATGCGACCATTGCGCGCTGAAACAATTTCAGTTGCGGACTCCCCGGTTACCTTGGTATAAAAACATAGCGAAGATGCATAAAGAGTGTGAAGGCATGAAACATAGTTGAATATACGACAGGCAGAGAATTTTGCCGCACCTGTGGAAATTGATGAAAGTGGTGTTGGACACGTTTGACCAAAGTCGGTGAAATGGAGATGAGCTGCCCTTTAGAGAGGCTTCCATACTTCAAGTTTCGAGTGTGCAGGACAGCTGCTCCCCCGGTTTGCAAGCTCTGCACTTCTGCACTTATCAAGTCATTTTGCCCTATTAAGTGTCGTTAAGCAATTCGAGGTAGCAGAGCACGGATATGAAAAGAAAGTATGAGCCAACCGTAAAGACTACGCATATTTAGTTCATCCACAGCATTCCGGCGTCTTTGTTCTTGCCCAGGTAATTCCACAGAGTACAAATGTAAACTTGCACTCAAGCGAGAACATATATCCAATTTCCAACGGTCCTTTGCCACGTCTATCACCCGGCCTATGATGACGTCGCCAGTTTCAGGTGCAAAGCGAACATGGAGCGGACGAACCCGCAATAGCCTGTCCATTCTCTCAAGTATTCCGCATACGTGTGAAATAAATCTACCGTCGACTGATTGTACGCCATGGCCTCGAAGAAACTTATCTTCAGCCGCATATCCGTTCAAAATATCCCCGGGTGCTCGAAAAGATGAGCTTGTCAGCATCCCTACAGGTTCTGTGGGAGTCAGCAGATACCTAAGCAATCGGGTGCCGAGCGCGCATACATTGAAAGGGTGCAAATGGAAATAATGCTACCTGCATTTTGTACCGCGAGAGGCGATTGTCGTATTCCTTCAAGGGAAGCACCTATCGAAAAAAATGCGAAAAAAGAAAAGAATCGGTGAAACGAATTTGAAAGGTGTCATAACATCTGAGCTGATTAAACGAGAAATGGCTCAGCACAATCAGTCGCGATTCGTAGAGGGGATTCACTGACCATCGACTACAGCAATCCCGCACATTGCCGGCCCAAATCAGGCCAAGATTACGGAGCAACCGCCGACCTTGTCGAATGTGATTCCTATGTTTCCGACTCTTACTAAATAATCCAGCATATGAATTTTGATTTGCTTGGCCGGACTGAGGGAGTGGGGGATTTTATTTAATTGACGGGATTATCAAGTGGGTCCGGCATGGCCATCATATGGATGGCTGCTCGAATTTCTATCTTAATTGTAAGTTTCGAAGGCCTATCTAGCTACCTTCGTAGTATTAGCTAATATACGAAACGTATTAATACCTTGCTTCGGAAGAACAGAACAGAACAACCTTTATTTATTCATCATTACTTTATTTATTTCTCGAAGAAAACAACAATTAATTAAGATTAAGATAAAGATTTATTAGAAAACATAATATATTTTTAAGATTAAAACCTTATTATTAATAAAAATTACGAACGGTATTCTGAATTTCATAAGGTTGTGCCTCTTTTTTATGCATAACGATTTTATATAATATATAACGTAAAGACTTTATCATTACGATCCACACAATCACTCCAGTGGGCAAACAGCATAAAGATTCCGCTTATGTTCACGTAAGCGACTTATCCTTAACTATAATCAAGTTAAGTTACGTTAAAAGGGGCACACCCTTATGGAATTCAGAATATCTATGTATAATATGAATATAAGTACTTATTATAAGATCTTAAGATAATTTATTATATGATTCAATAATTTAAGATTAAAGAATTTATTTATTATTTTATTACGAATAAATGAATGAAGTAATAAAGTTGTTATTAGAACAGTAGATAACTGGTATATTGTCTTGATGGACGATCTACCAGTCAGTGCGTGTTCGTGCTCTTGACGAGTGTGTAGGATATTGATAATACTAGGTTCTAACAGTACTTAATTTGGTACCTTCGAAGGTAACTTATTTACAAAAGTATATATAAATCTTAAGTTTCGAAGGCAACATACATATATTTTTATTTTCCTTCGTTTCATAAGATCTTAAGATCTTAATCTTATATATATTATCGATCAATCGAGCGAGCGATTCGATCTGCTAATAATATACGAAATATACCTGTAATTCATGTATGATAATAATAAATAAATATGATCAATATTATTATTGTGATTTTTTAAAATCGTACGGCCCAAATAATGTGTTGGCCTATTTGTTGCTATATTATATATGTATGCATATTTTGTCTATATGTTCATATCATCATATCCATCATCGTGAAGGCAAAATAGGCAAAATCACTTCCCGCCGTGTAATAATATGTATAATACTTCATATATATATGGATTACTTCATATTGGATATCAATATCCTATCGATGATTCAGTTTCTCTCATTACTTGCGCTCGTTTATTCCCCGTGGAAAGCCGTCTTATCTCCTTGCCGTCAATATTACTCTCAAGCATCATCGCACTGGTCCGGACCCAAAGGAGCAGGTATCGCAGCACTCCACTGCGTATTCAATATTTTACTGCCGACATCAGATCTAGGTTCCGCCCTGTCTGTTAGGACGACATAATGTCTGGCACTTTCTTTGGAGCACCCGTAGCAGCGCCAAGCTTTGCGGCTAGAAGATCGATTTGGGTTGATCGGTTTCGGAGGGTTCCTCTGCCAACCTCGCGGAAGCCTTCGAGCTGCCCGACCTTGGCCAGTATTCGCCAACATCAACGAACACCCACTGATGGTATCGTATTCAGCTGCTTTCCCGTCCCATGCGTTGACTCTTCAAGTTTTTGTATGGAGGCTCCAGAACCCTGAAACCCTTTTTTCTGAGGAATTCTGGATTGTTTTGCGCACCCATCAGAACTTTCTACTGATCGTCGAGTTTCCCTGACCATTTTTTTTTTCCGTCGCCATCACCTGTAGGGTACCGCAGATCGGTCGAGTCCCGCGAATCGATTCGGATGGGGATTCCGAGTAAGGGCCGGATGGCAGAGGATACCATGAAACTTCTTGAAGACTGCCAGCTCAAAGTATGTAAGTTGAATCCGCGGCAGTATGCTGCTGAGATACCGAACGTGCCTGGAATGGAGGTTTGGTTTCAGCGAGCTACTGATGTGGTACGCAAACTTTTATCAGGAGATATTGACATTGGAATCGTTGGATATGACATGCTTCGGGAAATCGGAAACGAAGATAACGACCTTGTTGTCGTCCACGATTCCCTTGGTTTTGGCGCTTGTCATCTTGCTATTGCTGTTCCGAATAGCTGGGAAAATATAAATTCTCTAAACGACCTTTTATCTGACAAACGCTGGTCGAAGGACCGTCCTTTACGTGTGGTGACTGCCTATATGAACCTTGCTGAGCAGTTCTTTGCGGAGATCGGCTTTGAAAACGTTGAGCTCTCTACTGCTGATGGAGCCCTTGAAGCCGCTCCCGCAATGGGTGCCGCCGACTGCATACTTGATCTTGTATCGTCAGGAACCACGCTCCGCGAAAATAACTTGAAGCAGATCGCGGATGGTCGAGTCCTTGATTCACAGGGTGTGCTGGTGGCATCCCGCACTGCACTCTTGAACCGCCCAGGCACACTTGAAATCATTCATGAGCTATTGGAGCGCCTAGAGGCCCATTTACGAGCGGAGGGACTTTTCATGGTAACCGCAAACGTCCGCGGATCGAGCGCAGAAGAAGTGGCAACACGTCTTGCATCAAATGGTGGGCAGCTCCTCCGTGGGCTGCAGGGACCCACGGTGTCACCCATATTTACCCCAGCTGCTGACGGCTCGAACTCAAAGGAAGGGTTTTTTTATGCAGTATCCATTGGTGTCCCTAGGTCTCGAATTTATGAGACGGTCAAGGAAATACGGAAGGAAGGTGGAAGCGGAGTTCTTGTTTTCCCCTTGACGTATGTATTTGACGAAGAGCCTCCGCGCTGGAACGCACTCATGAACCACCTGGGGCTTGACGCCCGCGATTACGAGCACCTCAAAGTCGGCGATAGCAGGTAGAAACCCCTCGTTTTATTGAGAACGAAGCAAAACATGATGCATACCCTGACGCGTTGTTAGCTTGTTGCACAGGTTGACGGTGATGCTCACCGAACTGTGTAGTCTACACATGGTTTCGGCCAGGACAGTCTTACCTTGATGCACTGTCAACCTCGCCGCTCAATTCGTCTGTCGACCGCGCTGCTCCAATAATAAGTCATACCGTCATAATAATAATAAAACCCGCAACATATTACATAATATTATATATATATATTATATAGATCCGACCTGCAGGAATCCGTGTTACTAATAGTCTTCTTCCACTTTTGGCCGGACTGCTCACCACTGTGCAGTCAGAACGGTCAAATAGCAAATAGCAACCCTGAACTATGGTTAATTAGTTCATGGACTTTTTTATTACGAATGAAGGTATCATCGTTGACTTTCGGTCGGCAGATGAGTTACCAAACGAACACTGGCCGGTTGCAAATATCGACACGCGCTTTGCGCCAATATTTTTGGTGGCGCGGTTTTTTTTTCCTATGGCGCCTAGTCTGGACGGCGAGCGCGCTGGACCACTTGCTAATATGCTGTTTGGCCCCAAACACGGAGGACGTCATCATTAGTAGTGCGTATCACCGTTGCCGAGTTCACATCGTCAGATATTGTGTTGCAGCTGAACTAGAAGACTTTGACCGCGACTCAAGAACTGACGGTTTAGTTTATATGGCAATGTTTCTTGAGTTCCTGAGGCAAAGTAAAACATCGCTGTGGAACACGTTGGGAACACTCAAAAAGCGAAATACTCCTCGACGATAATGCGCGACATGATCCCAGGTCGCCCTCCGTGTTTGGCGCCCAGCAGCATCTTTGCAAGCGGTCCAGCGCGCTCGCCGTTCTGACTTGGCCTGACTAGCGCCATAGAAAAAAAAAACACGAAAATACCTTCGCGCGACCCTAAATATAGTACAACCGACCGAAATTGGGTCCGACCGCGAGTCAACGATATAGGGGGAATGGTGTATTTATTAACACGAAACTTAAGATTATTAGCTGATATTTATATAGAATATTATATATGATGACTATCTGATGATTACAGCTATCTGTATTTACGTAGTAAAGAGTGAAATTAAAAAATCGTACGAGTAAGAGTTACGAAGGTAGATAACTGACCAGGTCGACACTCTGACACCGATTGCAACCTCTCACCGCTCGAGGTGACCCAAGTGAGGGAGTTCTGCTCCACTCAAACAGAATGACCGAGAAGGATAATGTCCCTGTCACTTATGCTCGGCTATACGATACATATTTCGGACTAGTATTCCAGAATCAGCTCAGATCGGAGACAAGAGGGAACATAAAGGTGCAAGGCAACTCTCCGCGTCGCTTTACACGAATAGAACAGCCGTCCAGGACAAGTTCCGTCCCTTTCATAGCAAACTGCACGGATAGGAGGCGGAACTATGTAGATGATCGGCGTGTTACGGCCTTGTCGGCATTTGAGTGCGTGTTTTTAAGCGAACCTGATATTTTCGGTACTCATCACGCCCCCACAATCCAGTTGAGCGAACTTTGTTCACATTTGAAGAACGCGTTTTTTCTGTGGAGACAAGCTTTTGACTATGAGCACCTTCAGCACTACTATTATTGTGCAAACACGATGGAGATAACTTGGTCTCCTCCAAAGCTTGGGTTTTCACCTGTTCCTATTCAAAGGCTGTATCGTAGTACTGGCAACTCATCTTCGAAGCTGCATTTCCGAAAGACAGTCACTTACAGCCCAGCTAAGATTCCCCACGTTAAGTACTGGTCCCAAAGGCATAGATATTTCACACTGTTCGATCACGGGACATGTCTTGACACAGAAGCCTGGTACTCTATCACACCCGAGCAGATAGCCGCTCACCAAGCAACACGTTGCAACTACAGTCTCATTAGACCTGTTGATTTCAGCAGGGCGTGTGAAAAAAACACACCACGCGTGGTGATATACGATCTATTTTGTGGTGCTGGGGGAAATGCCATCGCATTTGCACGCAAGACAGGAGCACACGTGATAGCATATGATATCAATATGGCGCAGCTGCACTTTGCTTTAAGGAACGCTGTCACATATGGTGTCGGCTTCTCGATAGATTTCATCCGTGACAATTCTGTTGCGTTTTTGAAGGGCGTTCTAATAGATAACCACAGATTAACGCAACATCATCTCGCAGATATGATCTTCTTATCGCCACCATGGGGTGGTCCTTCTTACAGCAGCGCTGACACTTTTGATCTGCGCTCCGCCTTGGTAGGAGGTCACAGCTTTCTAGAGCTGCTCGTTCTAGCATTGCAAATAACACCAAATGTTGCGTTCTTTTTACCCAGAAACACAGATGTATTGCCTTTGCTTGACGCGAGCTTGTACAATAGTGCCACCCGAGGCGACGACGCTGTTATCCGTCTCGAGGTGGAGAAAAACTACATAAATGGCAAGTTCAAAGCCATCACAGTATATTTCGGGAAGTTGGCAAGCTCTCTATGAAACTGACTAGGCAACATTGAAATAATCTCCAGTTACAATTTTATTCAAGCATGTGCCAAAATAGCTGTGTCTGGACACTATGTGAGCCAGAGACGGCCTCTTTAATCGTAAGAAAATGAATGCGTGCAACAACCAAGTGCCTGCCGCAAGTTGCATGTCAAGTCTTAAGCACTGAACTTTAAAACTTTTGCGTGCCCCGGAATCAATATGGTATCCGAAGCACACAAAGAAGTGTTGACTTTGTTGTTATGAAGCACTATGAAGTAAAGCATGAGTAAAGCGTGACAGCAGTCGGAGAAATGATCGGTATCATCTGCCCTTTCGATGACTCCTTTAGGAACAAGTACTCTTTTGGCACTGCTACCTTTGTGACAAGTGCTGTTGTGCATGCAGAGAGACCACCATGCGATGTTTTTGTCGAACCTGCACGTATAAGACACCAGCGATGAAAACCCTGTATTTTAAAAATGTTTGACAGCATGTTTTGTCGTGTCAAGCTGTTGCTCGATCCTGAACTGGTCACTGTTTAATCAAGAAAGTCTTTCAAGCCAAGGGAGATGCTAACATCACTCCACAGTGCTCGACAGAACCCTCGACGATCAACGTGAACAGAGCGCACGAATCCATTTTCGACCGCTCCGCGTATATTGTCTCTGGGGGGAGGGGG
>Ga0315315_10002752_pt1 | contig 16099 bp, 14 predicted proteins | sample M140m3416metaG_FD_203699 | JGI IMG/M metagenome (GOLD analysis project Ga0315315, IMG submission 203699) | Ammonia-oxidizing marine archaeal communities from Monterey Bay, California, United States - M1 40m 3416 | ecosystem: Environmental > Aquatic > Marine > Intertidal zone | place: USA... | reverse complement strand
TGCGGAAGCTCTATCGAAGGATTGTGTCACCGCTTCGTGTTGGTTGTTCAGCAAGAATGACCCGACTCGTATAACGTTGTGGGTTCGTGGCAAATTTTGCCCGTGTCTCGGGGCTTTCAAAGAGGTAGATCCGTTGTTGATATGTCACTCCATATCGACGTTGACCGGCAATCGTTGTTCTGGCATCAAAAGCAGCAACTGGGTCGTCACCGGAAAGTGCAGGGGCATACCGATCTGGATCAGCGAGAAATGTCTGCTGCTGCTCAAGACCACTGAATAGATATGTGCGGCCGCGATGCCGTGCACCCCATCTTCCCTGACCCTCAACCCAATTGCCAGATTCTAACAAGGCAACCGGGCAGTAGCCTTCGAGTCCGAGTGGCATTGTCTGCTGGGGCTCGATCTTCTCGGATGTCTTTTCGGTTGTTTGCTGACTCGCGTACGCTGCCTGAACAGGCTTTCTTGTGATCTGTTGGGTTGCTTCAGGCTCCGGTTCATCCGATGAAAAAACACTGAACGGCTTCTGGATCGCAGCGATAAACGGATTGATTGTCTTTTGCGACGGTTTGTCAGGAGACGGTGAGGCAGTGGTTGCAGAAGCAGCAACGGCCTGCTGGGAGGGAATTGATTGATCTGGAGCAATACCCACGCTGTTGCCGGCAGGGGACTGAGTTGCTGCGGCAACCGTAGCACCAGCTGCAGCTGGGAGCCAAGGTGATTGAGCCGGCATCTTCGGTTCGCTGCGTAGCGTTTCAGGCTCGATGAACTCTGGAGAGAAGCCATCATTTTTTTCAATCGAGATAGCCCGTGGTGCGGTGTCGCCGGAAGAAGCGAGATAGTCAGTGTCTGCCGGTGTGCCCGTTTCAGGGTGCAGGTAGCCAACTTCTGGCTGCCACGGTGACGCTCCAGAAGTGCTTGTAGTTGGTATTGCGGTTGTGGCAGCGACTGTCGCTGCAGGAGCCTTTGGAGCGACCTGCCAAGGGGCCGTGGCGGGAGTCACATTGGCCGAATTTTCTTCAAATGTCGGAGGCTGTGGTGCGGGGTTACCTATTGCTGGGTTACCTATTGCTGGTTGGGTGGCAGCAGTTGCTACAGCCGTTGGAAAATGTGTCACTGAGATTTTTTCCTGCGCTGATAGCTGTGGTGGAATCGGTTCACTGACTTTGTTTGGTAGAGAAGGTTCAGTCATTGCAAAACTCGACAGTCCACGAACTTTGGCAGCCATATCAGTCTCAGATTTCGATACGGTGGTCGGTCCGATGGCTGCACGATCAGCAAGAAGAGTACCGGCAGTAGAAAAGTCAGCAGAAATTCCAGGCGTCTCGGATCGTACTGCGACGGCACGCTCGAGGTCTGATGACTGAAAAGGAGTTTTCAATTCGTTTGTTGTATGCGGGAGCTGTCGAGCAACTGCTGCAATAAAGAGTGCAGTAGAACTTGGGCATTCGAATCGTGAGAGAACTTCGCCGTGAGCATTAAGAATGCAACCACTCGGAACGTGCTGGATACCAAATTCATTGGTGACATCAGGATTTGAATCCACGTCAATTAGGACGCACTCAAAACAGGTAGACAACAAAGACATAGCATCAGGATCAGTGAGTACATGTTTGCGTAACTGGGTCGAGGCTGGACTCCATTCAGCAGTAAAAATTGCGCATACAGGCCGTTGCTGTAAAGCTGCAGCAGTTTTTGCGGCCGAAATGGATTGATGAAGAGTAAGAGGCTTTGGTTCTTGACTTTGCGCGGGAGTCACACAGACCGCCACACAGCAAAAAAAGCATAAAACGAGAGTTCTCAGGCTGGGAGAAGCAAGTTTTAATATGCTGAATCCACGGGAATTCAAAGCTATTTTCGACGTAATGTGCTGGCTCATTCCGAACATCGTTTGGACCTCTGCAGAAACGTTCTTTGGCCACCTCTGGCAACCATTGAGGGTTGTATCGGTCAAAACCGGTCAGAGAAATCAGAGAAGATTTTCTGAAAAGTCCAGAGGTCCTAGAGAACGGCGTAAAAGGCCTTGCTATCTGACCCAGACAGCCCAACTCCCGGGTTCCCGGCTATTGATGGAGCTACTTGACGGGCCCTGCTCTCCCGTAGATACTCTTGTTTGTCGCGATGCTTATGTATTGCGACAGTGCGAGCGGGGCTTCCTAAGGCGTAGCTTGCCTAGGGATATCGTTTTGAGACTTGAACAAGCTTTTGTTTCAGGAATCTGAGTGAGATACAGAGAGCCTCGGTCGAATCCGTCATATGTGGCGGATGCAGCTGGGTGGGTTGGAAAGTGCTTCTTCATGAGAGGAAAACACTGGTTCACCATTAGTCAGCGAACTGTTGATTTACCCATCTCGGTGCGTTCGGCCTCATGGTTTTTTGTTCAGGGATAGTTGTTTCCCTCTCAATATCGCCCTACTTGGTACGGGGCGGAGAAGAAACGTTTTCCATCGCACAACGAGCTATTCGATTCATCACATAACAGTGTTTTCTGCCCGTCAGGTTTTCCTGGAGTTATTTAGGCAGGTGAATCGGCAACTTGTGGTGATAGGTGGTTTCAGGGCGAGGCTGTTGCTCTCGTAAAGAAAAGAAGCCCTTCATTGGGTACGTTCAAAAGTAGTACACCCCCTTTTCGGCCTAAATGGCTAGAAATGTGATTTTCGGAGAAGAAAAGAAGATATGGCAAAGCGTAGACGTTCTCGATCAGGCGGTCGTTCAGGCTATGGCGGAGGTGGTCAGGGTGGCCCACAACAGGGTGGGCATGGTGGCCGTCGCCGCAGGTATCGCCGGGGTGGTGGTGGACCAGTGGCTGCTGGAGCGGGTGCTGTGGATATGGAAGGTGAGGGCATGCGGCCACCTGAGCCGGAACCAGAGGTTTCGGAGAATGGTGAGCCTGTTCCACTCGAACCGGGTGAAGGAGTGCTCGAGCTTCATCCCAATGGCTATGGATTTCTGCGGAGTCCTGACAACAACTATTCACGCGAGCGAACAGACCCTTTTGTTCCGGCCACAATGATCGATCGCTTTCGGCTGCGTGAAGGCGTCACCGTAAAGGCAAAGGTTCAGCAGGGACGTCGGCAGCAAGGGCCACGCGTGCGAGAAATCGAAGAAATTGAGGGAATGTCCCCAGAGAAATATGTGGACATCAAAACGTTTGATCAACTCACGCCCATCAATCCAGAGTCATATTTGCGACTTGAAACAGGCCAACAGCCGTTGACAACGCGGATCATGGATATGCTTACGCCGCTCGGTAAAGGTCAGCGGGCATTAATAGTTGCACCTCCGCGAACGGGAAAAACTGTTCTGCTGCAGCAAGTGTCTCAGGCTATTTCACAGAATCACCCAGATCTTTCACTAGTTATGTTACTTGTAGATGAAAGACCCGAGGAAGTGACAGATATGCGTCGGTCTGTCGAAGGTGAAGTTGTTGCCAGTAGTCTCGACTGTGATGTTGAAAGCCATGTCCGTCTTTCACAACTTGTTATTGAACGTTGTAAGCGGATGGCAGAAGCGGGCAAGGACGTGTTTCTTCTGATGGACTCGATTACACGAATGGCCCGAGCTTTTAATAAATGGGTCGGTAACACTGGCCGCACAATGTCGGGTGGTGTTGATATCAAAGCTCTTGATATTCCGAAAAAGCTTTTTGCAACAGCCCGTGTTTTTGAAGAGGGTGGCTCTTTGACAATTGTTGCTACGGCACTGATTGATACCGGGAGCCGAATGGACGAATTGATTTTCCAGGAATTTAAAGGCACCGGTAACATGGAGTTGGTGCTTGACAGAAAGCTTTCAGATAGACGGGTGTGGCCAGCAATTGATATTTCTCAGTCGGGTACTCGTCGTGAGGAAAAGTTGCTGGACCCAGATACACTGCACTCGGTAAACATGCTGCGTCGAACGCTATCTTCGATGCACCATGTCGATGCTATGGAGCAATTAACGAAGCAATTAGCCAAGTTCAAAAGTAACAAAGAGTTTATTGCGCTTATTGCCGGGTCACAATCTGATGACTAGCAAGCTGATGGCTCGTTGTATGGCGGGCACGACAGAGCAGTTTTTGACACCGTAATGTCGAGGTACGTATACTCGAGTGGCACAGCGTTATTGGGTTTTTATACACGCAGATTTGGACTTTTTAGGAGAACCTGCTGATGACTCTCTATGGCTCGATGGCCGACGACATGTACATGAATGTCAATCTGGCCACGGAGATGGAGCTGCCGGGGCATCGCGAAACAGTGTTGCACTTTTTCGAATGTGTTCGGAAAAAATTTCCGACAATGAAGAAGTTTCACGCTCGTGATAAGCGAGACTTCGTGCTCGAAGAAGACAAGGATCAGGGGCGGTATCGTTGGGTTGCTGTTGAGCCTCGCCGGTTCTGCTCCGGGCATGTGAATCCAGCGTCAATCGAGGACGCCCTCGATCAACATCGGTTTTTGCTTGATCTTGCTCCGGCACTTTTGTCGATGAGTCCGCTAGATTGTGAAGCAATAGATGTCCTGTTTGGGTTCGACTTTGCTTTTCGTGGCAATCATAATGCGCTTTTGGCAGAAGCTCTTGGCCTTGGCCCTTCGCTTGAAGGTGTTGGTGAGATCCCAGGAAGCAGACTCATTAACTACGAGCCGTCGCTCACCATTGCGGTTGATGAAGAATGCCGCACGCAGATACGAGTCAGCACAGAGACGCGTACAAATGCCTTTCAGGTTCGAACAGGCGAGTTTGCGGAGGAACAACTCAGTGTGTATGTCACGGCACGGCAGTATGGAAGCCTTGAGGGTGGTGAGACCTATGTTCATACGGTCGAGCGGCTTGCTCAATTAGCTCAGGACGTTATTGAAAACAGCGTTGTTGAACAGATTCTGCGGCCATTAGCGCGAACAATTGCATTGAAGTGAGTAGCCAGGTGAGTACGCAGCAGCATGTAAGGCATGCCTCCAATTTTTTGTCTATGGTTTTCATTCTTTGTCTTGACTGTAATCTTGTATCGAGAATGCTCATGAGTGCAGTTAATCACAAGATTTCATCAAATTTATGAAAGCATTGGGAATTCCTGGAATGGTCGCAATGGTGAGACTTTTCAGGAAAAAAGAGTCCCTGCTTGCTCGAGTTGGCGTGGAAGATTCTATTTGGAACCATGATTCGTCAAACAAAGCCTTCTGATCCTCCACCATCTGCTTCAGGCAGCGAGGTTGAGGTCGTGACACCTGGTCGATTGCACTTTGGCATGTTGGCGTTCGGACAACCCTACGGCCGCTCCTTTGGTGGGCTCGGGGCCATGGTTTCCGGTTGTGGAATCAGAGTGCGGATGAAGAGAGCAGAAACGTTTTCTGCCGTGAGCCACGTTGGTGAGCGGGCAATCGGTGTTGCAAGACAGTGTGCAACTGCGTGGGGCCTTGATGAACACTCAGCATGCTTGATTGAAGTGCTTGATATTCCTCGCCAGCATATTGGCCTCGGTACCGGTACTCAGCTAGCGCTCGCCGTTGCTGCTGGCATGCAACGACTGTACGTAGATGGCTCGGGGGAATCGAAGCACGAAATGTCAGCTGAGGATGCCGCTGCGCTCGCTCAAGCCGCTGGAAGAGGATTACGATCAAGTGTTGGTGTGTACGGGTTTGGTGCCGGTGGAATTGTTCTGGAATCAGGAAAACTTCAGGGAGAAGTGACTGCGCCACTTGTTTCACAAATTCCCATGCCAGAGTCGTGGAGAGTTGTATTGTTTGTGCGGCGGGAAGCCGAGGGTCTTCACGGTGATGCAGAACGAACTGCTTTTGCAGGACTCAAGCTTGTCCCGTTCGAGCTTACCGCGGAACTTACGAGGCTCGCCGTAATGGAAATTCTGCCAGCAGTTCTCTCGGCACGATTTATCGATTTTGCTTCAGCGCTCACCGCATATGGGAAGCTTGCTGGGAAACCTTTTGAGCGTGCTTCGTCACGCCTTCCGTATGCTGGAGCAACAGCCCAGCTTTTTGAATGGCTTGATCTTCAGGGTGTGCAAGGTTTCGCCCAGAGTAGCTGGGGGCCAGCCGTTGTTGCAGTATGTGAGTCGGCTGTCGATGCAGACTCACTTGTTTCAGCTGCAGAAGCAGCAGGAATCGCTGACCAGCATGAAATACGCGTTGTCGCTTTTGATAACAACGGAGCTGCTGTTCGTGAGGTGAATGAGTCCGTAACGCCTGCCTAGTCAGTCAATATTGAGGTCGTGATTGAATGGCATCTGAAGAACACCAGAGGTATCAGGCCTCAACCCATATCGCTGCGGTGTCCGCATTGTTTACAGGTAAAAGTGTGGCTAGCTGTTTTGAGTACTCGGACACAAAACCTGTGTTGTAGGCGGCTTGACCCAAATAAACTTAGCCACAATCTGCGGTCTCATTTGTGATGCATGAATCTGTGTTGGATTCCTCAGTAATGGCACTGGGACGTTCGCCATAGCACTCGTTCATGCCCGCAATAGCAGCAAGATATTCGTTGAAATGAGGGTCCATGGTACTAACCTCCGTGTTTGGTACTAGAAAACTACCGTGTTCTACGCAGCACTGTCTGCTTTTGTTCAGCTAAAACAGTTCCAGTTGAGTTTTGTCCTGTTATCGGCAGGCTGCTAGCCAGAATCCAAAAAAGCTTCTCGGGAAAGTGCTCAGAAATCGTCTTCACAAGCAATTTTTCGTGCCTGTCATGATCTGCTTTGGGGGTGTGACGAAGTGACTAACAGTCCACGGGAAGACCGTAGTCAGTGAGGACTTTGTGGAGCTGGGCGGTTGGGCCTAGTTCGAGTGGAACAAGAGGAAGGCGGACTTCACCCGTGTCGCGTCCGAGCATTTTCATTGCAGCTTTTATCGGGATTGGATTACTTGCCAAACCGAGCAAGTCACGTCCAAGAACAAAGAGTTTACGGTGGAGTTTTTGTGCCTCGTTGAGATCTCCACGGTCAAATGCGTCGAGGAGTTCTTTCATGTCTTTTGGGATGATGTTCCCAACAACTGAAACGACACCTCGTCCTCCCACAGATAGTAAAGGGAGTGTCATGCTGTCATCACCAGAAAGCACGGTGAGGTCTGTGCCTGCAAGTATCTGTGAGGCCTGGTCCATGAAGCCGGTTGCTTCCTTGACCATTGCAATGCCCTGAAGTTCAGCAAGTCGCAGTATTGTTTCTGGTTCAATGTTGCGGCCCGTACGGGCAGGTATGTTGTAAACACAGATAGGGATGGAAACTGCTTCGGCAATAGCTTTGAAATGCTCGTACAAGCCTTGCTGCGTGGGGCGATTATAGTATGGCCCAACTACAAGCGCTGCATCTGCACCTGCTTTCTCTGCGTATTGCGTGAGCCGAATGGCTTCAGCTGTAGAGTTACTTCCAGTTCCTGGCATCACCAAGGTTTTTCCTTGGGCAGCTCGGATGCTTTCGCTTATGACCTGCTCATGTTCTTTGTGGGAGAGCGTTGGTGATTCTCCGGTGGTTCCAACTGGGCAGATGGCAGTGGTTCCTGCCTCAACTTGGAACGCAATTTGTTCATGCAGCTTTTCAACATCGACTTTTCCATCACGCAAGGGTGTGACGATGGCGACGGAAAGACCGGCGAACTGTTCAGCACGCGTTGGCATGGAGAGTCCTTTATCTGCTGGGAATGTCGAAATGTTCTGTAGGCTAGCGTTCCTCTCAGGAGGATTCGGTAGACCTTACGTGCCGCGAGGATACGTGTTTCGTGAAAAGGTGGCAAAGGGTAGCAGTATGGCAGGCAGTTTTGTGGTAACGTCGGAGCGAAGTGGGCTGAGAAAGAACTATGGCAAGAATCTCTGAACAGATGCAGATTGAAGAGCAGCAGGCCAGTGCGCAGCGGCCGGTTCCTTCGTTGGCCGCCAGAGACATAGCACGTAGGGTTCTTGGAGATAATTTCAAAGAAAAAGGAATGAGTTCTGGCCTGAGTAGACCAAAGCCATGTCTTGGGGTTGTGCTGGGTACAGGCATGGGTGGCCTGGTTGATCGTCTGGAGGAGAAACAATCAGTTGGCTTTTCTGAACTTGGTTGGCTGCCATCAGCAACCGCAATAGGCCATGCCGGTCGACTTGTCTGGGGTTCTGTTGAGAATCGTACCATCGTCATATTGCAGGGAAGAGTTCATGCGTATGAGGGACAGCCAGCTGCGATGCTGCTTCGAGGCATAGAGCTTTTCGCTGCACTTGGAGTTGAAAAAGTTCTGCTAACAAATGCTTCTGGAGGGCTTACTTCAGACCTCACTGTCGGTGAGATTGTTATTCTTCAAGACCACATTGATTTTGTTCGGAATATTTTGCCTGCGAAGCACTTCAGAACACATGAAATTCAGTTGTATGACAAATCCTTGTCAAGCCAATCGGTGCGAGTTGCACAGTCTGCTGGCTATCTGTGCCGGAGTGGTGTGTACGCCTATTGTCTTGGTCCGAGTTATGAAACACGAGCAGAATATCGAATGCTGAAGATACTTGGTGCCGATGTGGTTGGTATGTCAACAGTTCCAGAGGTTGTTGTTGCAAGAAGTTTCGGGATGAAAGTCGTGGCAGCGTCGGTTGTGACGAATCTTGCAGATTCATTGAACTTGAGTGAACGAGAGCCAGTGGAAGGTGAGGATGTGTGCCGAGCGGCTGCGACCGCTGCCGATGGAATGTGGACGATTGTTCAAAACCTTCTTCAGGGAATATGAGGTTTCGCAGGATGTTGCTTCTTACAAACGACGATGGGTTTGATGCTGATGGTATCCGTGCTCTCGAAAGGGCTGCTTCCAGGTGGCGTTCCAATGTCATCACGGTCGCGCCAGCCGAGCCTCATTCAGGGTGTGGTCACCGTGTTACCGTTGATCGACCACTGGTGATTGAGCAGGTCGAAGAAAATAGCTATCGGGTTAATGGGACCCCTGCAGATTGTGTGAGAATGGCTTTTGCAACTCTTGATCTGGGCCAGCCGGATTGGGTTCTTTCTGGCATTAATGCTGGAGGAAATCTCGGTGTCGATATTCACCATTCAGGAACTGTTGCCGCCGCCCGCGAGGCTGCCCTTCACGGGTGGCCAGCTATGGCCCTCTCGCAGTATCATCGGCGAGGTCAGCCAATTGATTGGGAGGTCGCCGCAAGTTGGGCGGGAACTGTTTTTGGTGCAATTGATGAATTTGGCCCGCTGAAAGACGGTGAGTTCTTCAACGTTAATTTTCCTCACCTTGAACATTCACAAGCCGACGAGCCACCGGCTATTGTGTGCTGCAAAATTGATCCGTCACCGCTGCCCGTGCACTTTGTCAAAGAAAACCATGGTTGGATGTATCGAGGGAAATATCAGGATCGGCCCCGACGGCCAGACGGTGATGTCGATGTTTGCTTTGGTGGTCAGATAGCGTTGTCTCGGGCACGAGTTGTCTGATTTGCCCGAGAGTTCTTATGCTTTTGTTAGCGTATCCAGAGTCACATCAAAAACTCGTACCTGAGCCCACTTTTCGGCGTTGTCACCAATAAATTGTAGATGACGGTCCGAGGTTTGATACGTGTCATGAGCGGCATGCGATTCAAAGATGATTTCCAGCGCAACATCGAATGCTCTGTCGTTTACCTGCCGATCATATTCGCCCGCACACCGACCTACAGCGAATGAAATAGCTCCCGGATGGTCTGTTAGATGCGCTCGACAGGAATCGATGAGTGAATCAATAGAATCTTTGTCCTTCAGAGTGAAATATACGGCGTGCGAAAGCATGGTTGATTCCTTTTTTTTGATTTAGTGCTCTTTGTGACGTCTCGTGCCTGCGGTTTTGATGATACTCCACAAACCACGTTTTGTAGAAAATTTGTATATTTCTAGAGTGTGTTTCTGGGCGATGGCTGCATCAAGTTGCATCGGTGTGTAGCGTCGATCTTCTTGGTGTAGACGGACCGATCACAGATTCAACTTCACTGTCGTCAAGCATTTCTCGAGCAATGAGTTCCTCTGAAAGCGTGTCGAGTTTTTGACGGTTCTCCTCAAGCAATACGTCGGCTCGCTCTGCGGCTGCAGAGAGGATACGGCCCACTTCTTCATCGACGACCTGGGCAGTGTGTTCGCTGAAGTCTCGCTGCTCGTACACGTCACGGCCGAGAAAGGGGTGTTCGTTGGATGTCTGGCAGGCAAGTGGACCGATCCGCTCGCTCATGCCCCAGTTCGAAACCATCTTGCGGGCAAGCCGTGTTGCCTGCATTAAGTCATTTTCAGCACCCGCCGAGTATTCACCAAAAACGAGTTTTTCTGCTGAGCGACCTGCCAGAATAAATGCAAGACGATTATGCAGGTCAGACTCACCAATGTTCAAGCGGTCTTCTTCAGGGACAAGCTGCGTCACGCCCAAGGCGCGCCCGCGAGGAATGATCGTCACTTTGTGAAGTTTGTCTACGCCAGGTAGAAGCCACGACGCGAGTGCATGCCCAGCTTCATGGTAGGCGGTCATTTTTTTCTCATGGCCGGCTAAAACCTCTTCACGTTTCGGTCCCATGAGTATTTTGTCACGAGCGTGGTCGAAGTCAGATGCATCAACCTTTTCTTTGTCTTGTCGAGTGGCCCAGAGGGCCGCTTCGTTCACAAGATTTCGGATGTCAGCACCAGTGAGCCCAACAGTACCTTCTGCTAGCCTTTGCATGTCGACATCGTCCGCAAGTGGAACACCTTTTGTGTGCACTTCAAACAACGCGACCCGTGCTTTTAAATTCGGACGATCAACTGTGACGTGGCGATCGAAGCGTCCCGGGCGCAGGAGCGCTGGGTCAAGAACATCTGGCCTATTGGTTGCTGCAAGAATAATGACTGACTCGGTTGGGCTAAAGCCATCCATTTCACTTAGGATTTGATTAAGAGTTTGTTCCCGTTCATCATGTCCACCACCGAGTCCGGCACCTCGGATGCGTCCGACGGCGTCAATCTCATCAATGAAGAGAATGGCTGGCGAAGCTTCTTTTGCCGTTTTGAAGAGATCACGGACTCGTGATGCACCAACACCAACAAACATTTGAATGAATTCACTTCCAGAAATCGAGAAGAACGGAACAGCAGCTTCACCTGCAACGGCTCTGGCTAAAAGTGTCTTGCCGGTGCCAGGAGGTCCCATTAAAAGAACGCCCTTAGGAACTCGTCCACCAAGTCTTTGGAATTTTTTCGGATCTTTGAGGAATTCAACAATCTCCTTGAGGTCTTCTTTGACACCCTCGAGACCCGCAACATCAGCAAACGTTGTCTGCTTCTCCTCTGCATTAAATCGTTTTGCGGGTGACTTTGTAAAATTCCCGAGGAAGCCGGAGCCGCCGAGCGGGTCACGAGCTCGTCGCATGGAAATATAGAAGGCCCCCATGAGCAAAAGAGGGATAAGGAAATAAATGCCAAGGAGCACCCCGGTTCCGTCGGTTGGCTGTTTGACCGTGGTTCGTACGTTATGGTCTAAAAGAAGAGTGTCGAGTCCGTCGCCTACGAGGTATTGAGAGACTTCAACTGTGAACAGCCGGGTTTCCTCGGGTGCTTCAATGCGGTCTTTCGGTGGGGCGTTTTTGAATTTTCCTCGAACGGTACTTCCAGTTATTTCAACATCTGTCACATTGTTCGCTTCGACCTCGTGAACAAATTGGTCATAGCTAATTTGGAAAGCAGCAGTGCCTTGTTCCCGGAAAAGCACTGTGATGAATGCCAGGCCAAGGAGTATGAGGAGGACAACAGCAGGTCCACCCATTGGTTTTCCGAACAATTTGGGTGTGGTGTTCGGTGGTGTTGGTCGTTTGGCCGGTCCGGGTGTCGGCGCTGTGTCCATTGAGTGAGATTCCTATTCAAAAGTAGTAGGTCGAGTTTTGTAGTAATAGGTCGACTTATGCATTGGGAGCCGCTGGACGGCACTCAGTACAGTTTAGCAGGGTATAGAGTGTCTGGATGGTGAGACGGGTAGGGACTGAATTTGATATTTATGAGGAGATAAGCCTAATGTGTTTTGAGTCTCAGAAGGAGGTGGCCACGAAACCCGCGGGCTATGGGGTTGTTGCAATCATTCGGCAAGAAAATTTGTTTCTTGCAATCCGAAGGGGTGCGAGTCTTCGGGCAGGTGGAATGGTCTGTTTCCCAGGCGGGCATGTTGAGAAAGGAGAATGCGAGCAGGAGGCTGTTATTCGCGAATGTCGTGAAGAACTTTCCATTTATGTGGCACCTCAGAAAGAGGTCTGGAAGAGTGTGACAGATTGGGGGACGGCACTCTCGTGGTGGACGGCTGACCTGCTCGATCCTTTTTGCCCGGTACCTCATCCAATTGAGGTTCAAGAATATTTCTGGTTTTCACTCGATGACATGATGAGTCATCCCGATTTACTTCAAGGAAATCAAAAGTTTCTGGAAGATGTAAAGTTGGGAGTAATTCAACTTTAAGTGACTCAGTTTTAACACAACCAGCTTTACGTCATTCAGGTTGGATTGTTGAAGAGCTACTCGCTGGTATTTACTGTGTCCTTTTTTTCTTCAAATGGAAGTTGAAGAAGAGGAAATTCTTCAGGAGTTAATTTCTCAAACTGTAATCCGGGTGTGACTGGAGGGGGTGGAAGTTGGGGTGGATTTTTTGCCCGTTCAAGAAGACGTCGGAGTCGGTTCGATTGATTGGTCAATGATCTCTGGTGCTGCGGCTGTGTAAAGTTGGTAGGTGTGACTGTTTGCTTCTGACGGTCAGGAATCGATTTTACTGCCGATTGTTCTCGCGGTCTGTTGTAAGGTAATGAAGCTAACCATGTGACAAGTAAGTCTTGTTCGTACGCTGTAAGAAGTGGCTTATTTTTGGCAGGTTTATTTTTTCTTGTGTTGTGATGGTTAAGAATTGCCGCGATGGTCTGGGTGTCTTCTGCATCGTGCATGAAGAACGACCTTACGCTCTCAAGATTCATGAGAGTTGTTTTACGATTGACGCGTCCATGGACTGGCCCGCGGATAAGTTTTGGTTCTGCAGCTTGTGTGCCACCATGGCACGCTCCTGCGGCACAGCGGTTCAATAGAAGCGGTTGGATTGCACGGGTGAAACTTCCGACAATGGCTGGAGGCATATCTGAAGTGCTCAAGTCACCTGCGGTTGCGAGAGAACTGAAGATGAACGGTGCCAAAAAAGCCAGTCCAGCATGTTGTCGGTAGCTAATTCGCATGTCGTCAGCAATCTGCATGAGTGATGGAGAAGTCGATTGCGAAGACACTAGGCAGATTGTGTGGTCGGATCAACGCCATCCCGACGGTCGCAAGGGGCGTTGGATTGCTCGGTAGTAAGGTGGACTGGCGAAGTTACCTTGAGAACGGTACAAAATATTATGATGAGCTACTTTGAAACGTAGCCGTGTGTTTAAGGTTCGAAGTAACACTTTGGAGTACAACGAATGGACCAGACGTTCGTCATGTTTAAGCCTGACTGTATTGAGCGAGGTCTTTTAACCAAGATCATGAGTCGGTTTGAAGACAAGGGGCTTCAACTCGTTGCTTTGAAAATGCTCCGAGTTACACCTAGTCTTGCGAAGCAGCATTATGCAGAGCACGTCGAGAAGCCGTTCTACCCAAGTCTTGAAACCTTTATAACGGCATCACCAGTTGTTGCTGCAATTTATGAAGGACTTGATGTTGTGCGAGTGGTCCGTGAGATGCTTGGCGCAACAAGTGGCTTGAAGGCATCCGCGGGAACAATCCGTGGTGATTTCTCTGCAAGTCGTCAGATGAATCTTGTGCATGCGTCAGACTCAGCAGAGTCAGCCGCCCGAGAGATTGGCATCTACTTTGATGCGACAGAAATTGTCGCATGGAAACCACGATGTGACGATATGCTTCGGGCTGCGGACGAGGCCTAGGTGCACGCCGGGTGTATTTTCTGAAACAAGCCGAAAGAGCTTCGTTTTATTTGCTGGCCGCTGACCAAAGATCAAGATGAGTCGTGTCAGGTGTAGGGAAAATATTTTCCGGAAGTACTTTTGAAAGTAGCCGGCTCTTATTTTCCTTTGGTTTTTCAGTCAGGCCAAACCCGAGGAGTCGTTTCCAGCGGCAATGGTTTTTGTCGAGAGAGTAGCCGCTGGCAGTGTTATAGTACTCGCTGTTCGGATATTCTTGAGGAATGCCAAGAGTAAGTGGTTCCGATGGAACAAATCGGTACAGGTCGGTTGAAATTATTTCCTGACCCGTCGCGGTGTCTTCCATGAGAAATACCGGATGTGAACCTGGTACTGGTCGAGCAAAAAGATACGTTGCTGGTTCGGTTCCTGCTGGTGGGTTTTCAACTACCTTGCTGTCTGCAAGATATACCGGCACTCGCGGCGTATCAGAGCGAGAAAATTCAACGAGACCGTAATCGATGTCGTCGACGAGTGATTGGGCGATGCTATTTGCTTTATCATGTTGGTTGACGACCAGGAAGGAACGGTACCAGATGCTCTCGCCGGGGCGGAGCGTCATGTTGGGGATCATCTCAATCACATCGTAATTCCGAAACGAGTTTTCAGGGCGTGTCTTCCAGTCTTTCCAGATGCTGTCGTACAGTTGTGGGTAATGGGCAAGAAAGTCTCGCAGCATACCTCCGCCACGTTGGCAGTATGGTTCACCTCGCTTTGCTTTGGCCTGTTCTTCCTCGAGGTGTTTGTCACGGCCAAATACGAGAGCCAGGCTTGAGGAATCGTTGTCTTCTGACTCGCTTGCGATTTTCCAACCCCCGGTTTTTCGTAGAGATACTGTGCCCCCTGGTTTTTCAGGTGTAAAAAATGAACTTCTTGGTTTGAGGGTGTTATCAGGCAGGCTTATGGCATGGTGAGGAAGGCTTGTGTGTCGTGTGCCGCCCCAAGGTGCATTCAGGAAATCAAAGACAATGTCATCACGAGTGCTAAAGTTGTGAACAACCCAGCTCAGTTCAATGATGCCGTTGCCGATATCTCGAACCTGGTTGTAGTACAAGATTGGTGAGCGGTGGATAGTTCGTACCTGGGGCACAAGCCCCCAAGTAAGAGACCGGTACGCTCGCTGATCTTTGGTGGGGCTTGCGGCGAACATCGGGCAATACAAGTTTTGAATTGACTGGCTGTCAGGGATATAAGCCCCTGAATTGTGAATAAAAAATGTGGACTTGTAGGGAAGGTCAGTCAGTGCCTCGAGGGCGATCTCTGGAACTATACCGCTACGTTTCAGAGCATTCGTCCCGTTGTATCGACTACATACAGTCACGAACTGCCAGACCTCATCGTTCCACGGTGAACGACTCGGTCCTTTGCCGGTGCAGGAGGGCGGTACACTTTCCCCGAATGGTCCCCGCAGGGAATAGACCTGGCCACCTTTTCCAATGCGAAGCGTAAAAGAATTATTCTCATCCTGTTCGTGTTGAATCTGGGCATGAAACACCTGTTTTTCATCAAGGCCTTCAGCCCAGATGCTCGTACTCGGCGTGTAGTCGAGAGAAATTGACGTTCGCCCTTGTTTGTCCTTGCCAACTGTTGCAACAGACGGTGGGAAAACATCAAGCATCTGCTTTTCGACGCTTTCAGTTGCAGTCGCATCTGGGGCGGTTGTGAAAATAAGCAAAAGGTAGAGGGAAACGCTAGCGATTGTCGATCGAGTAAGTGAGGGTACGTAGTATTTCATGAGATTGTAGTTGATGTTTTGTGGGAAGGTGGCAGCGACAACGCCACGAGGTGGTAGGTGGGTGGTGTGGAGGGAAGATTGTGTCGCTCGGCGGGGCAGGTAGCTTTTGAATAAAAGCTGGCATAACAAGGTCAGGGGTGTCGGAATAGATGAATCGGCAGTTTTTTCAGATGCCTCTTTAGGTTTCAAGCGTTGTTTTGCTATTTGGTTGGTCTGCTATTCAATAGCGATATCGAATACGGTACCTCCACTCGGCACGGTACACGTTAGCGATGAATTGCCATCTCGATATTTTTTTGGGATTTCAACTTTTGCAAGTTCAGGTGGAAGAAATGCCCCCTCCCCCCAGAAGTCGATAGACACCAAATATGTTCCAGGCTCAATTCCTTTTTTACCTGACCGGTGAATAAGCTGATAGCGACCTCCCACGCCGGTGTTTGCAAAAATTGTTTCCGCATCTGAATCTTTGGACTGAAACATGACACGAAGTCCTTC
>Ga0315315_10002751_pt1 | contig 16099 bp, 16 predicted proteins | sample M140m3416metaG_FD_203699 | JGI IMG/M metagenome (GOLD analysis project Ga0315315, IMG submission 203699) | Ammonia-oxidizing marine archaeal communities from Monterey Bay, California, United States - M1 40m 3416 | ecosystem: Environmental > Aquatic > Marine > Intertidal zone | place: USA... | reverse complement strand
TTTATGTTTGGAATAGAAGCTCTGCGACTGCTAAAGAATTTGCGAAAGAGCAAAAAAATATAACGGTTTGCAAGACACCCGCCCAAGTAGCCATGCATTGTGATATTACAATTTTGATGGTTACAGATGCACAAGCCGTAGAAAGTGTAGTGTTTGGTGAAAGTGGAGTTGCAGAGACCTGTTTGGAAAACTGCCTTGTAATAGATATGGGAACAACATCCGTCATAAAAACACGAACGTTTGCTGAGAAATTAAAAAGGATGGATAGATATTGGCTAGATGCCCCCGTATCCGGCGGAACGACTGCGGCTGAGGACGGCACCCTCACAATTATGGCGGGGGGAGCTCCGGATACGTTCGATCGTGCACTTCCAACACTCCAAATATTGGGCGATCGCATCACCCATGTTGGAGAAGTTGGAGCAGGCCAGATCGCAAAATCTGCTAATCAAATGATTGTTGGACTCACTATTGGTGCGGTAGCCGAAGCCTTTGCTTTAGCCCGACATAATGGCGTCGACCCTGCAAAAATCAGAGAGGCCCTTTTTGGGGGCTTTGCCCATAGCAGAATACTGGAACTTCATGGAGAACGGATGCTAACAGAGGATTTCAATCCGAGGGCAAAATGTTCTATTCAAAGAAAAGACATTGCTGAAGCAATGGAGCTTGCTGCATCTGTAAACCTGCAACTACCAGGCCTGTCGACAAACATGAAACTATGGGATTTAATGATTGAAAATGACTGGGCAGAACTAGATCATAGCGCCTTACTACTCGCAATCGACCCTCATTGGAATAAAAAATAACCCTTCCAAAATAATTGGAAGGGTTATTCGATTTATTATCATGGACTAATTTAGAAGTCCATTCCGCCACCCATGCCTGGAGCGCCGGCTGGCATTGGAGATTTTGGTTCGGGTTTATCAGCAACCATAGCCTCAGTAGTTACAAGCAAACCTGCAACAGATGCCGCATTTTGAAGTGCAGTTCGGACCACTTTTGTTGGATCGATTATACCCGCTTTAACTAAGTCTCGAAATTTACCTTCCTGAGCATCAAATCCCCAGTTCGTATCTTTGGACTCAAGCATTTTTCCTACAATGACAGAGCCGTCCTCGCCAGCGTTTTCCGCAATTTGTCGAGCAGGTGCCTGAATTGCTTTCCTAACTATATTAACACCCACAGCTTGGTCGTCATTGGCTGGGCTCAGTTTTGCTAGACCACGTCCTGCGTAAATCAAGGCAGACCCACCTCCAGGAATAATTCCTTCCTCGACGGCTGCTCGCGTGGCATGCATCGCATCATCAACGCGATCCTTACGTTCCTTTACCTCAACTTCAGTTGAACCTCCGACGCGAACAACAGCAACCCCACCAGCTAGCTTCGCCAACCGTTCTTGGAGCTTCTCGCTGTCATAATCAGACGTTGTCTCTTCAACTTGAGCCCTGATCTGGTTGCATCGTGCTTCGATATCTTTCTTTTTACCCGCGCCATCGACAATGGTGGTCTCCTCCTTGGTGATGTTCACACGCTTGGCAGTTCCCATCATATCCAGAGTAACGGTCTCTAGTTCGATGCCTAGATCTTCCGAAATAACGGTGCCTCCGGTCAAGATAGCAATATCCTCAAGCATTGCTTTGCGGCGATCGCCAAAACCAGGAGCCTTCACTGCAGCCACTTTCAAGCCGCCGCGCAGCTTATTCACAACTAATGTGGCAAGAGCCTCGCCTTCAATATCTTCTGCTATGATCAGCAGCGGTTTACCGCTTTGAACGACAGCTTCAAGAACTGGCAGCATTGGCTGAAGGCTAGAGAGCTTCGACTCATGCAGAAGAATGTACGGCGCCTCTAAATCACTGATCATTTTTTCTGAATTGGTCACAAAGTATGGGGATAAATAACCACGATCAAATTGCATGCCCTCAACCACATCTAATTCTGTCGCTAAAGACTTGGCTTCCTCTACCGTTATTACTCCCTCATTGCCAACACGTTCCATGGCCTGAGCGATCATTTTACCGATTTCATCCTCACCATTGGCAGATATTGTACCCACCTGAGAAACTTCGGCTGACGTCCCAATTTTCTTCGATTTCTTTTCAAGAGCAGCCACCACGGAGTTTACCGCCATATCGATACCACGTTTAAGATCCATAGGGTTTAAGCCAGCAGCTACCGCCTTAGCGCCTTCCCTTACAATTGACTGCGCCAAAACAGTTGCTGTTGTAGTTCCATCTCCTGCGTTATCATTTGCCTTAGATGCAACTTCCCGCACCATCTGCGCGCCCATATTTTCGAATTTATCATTTAATTCAATTTCTTTGGCGACAGTTACGCCGTCCTTTGTTATCCGGGGAGCCCCAAAAGACTTATCCAGAACAACATTACGGCCTTTCGGGCCCAAGGTAGCCTTTACAGCATTTGCGAGGGTGTCAACGCCGTCTAGCATTTTCTGACGCGCGTCAACACCAAACTTTACTTCTTTTGCAGCCATTTGTCTGCTTCTCCTTTAATTAAAGATCAAATATAACTAGGTAAGAATTCTTTTCTTAGCCGGTTACGCCCATGATGTCCGACTCCTTCATGATAAGAAGGTCTTCACCATCGATTTTCACCTCTGTACCGGACCATTTACCAAAAAGAACAGTATCGCCGGCTTTAACATCCAACGGTGTTATCCTTCCGTTATCATCTCTGGCACCCGGTCCAACTGAAACTACTTTACCTTCCATAGGCTTTTCTTTAGCGGTATCGGGGATGATAATTCCACCTGCTGTCTTTGCTTCGCTTTCCATTCGACGGATAACGACGCGATCATGCAATGGCCTAAAACCCATTCCATTTCTCCATTTTCTGAAAGTTGCGTTTAAAATTTCCCTTACCGAACACCAAAGAGACTAATCTTTGGCACTCTCTTATTACGATTGCCAGCATGTAGTGATTGTCTTATCAACTGTCAAGAAGTCAGCGGTAAAAAAATTTAAAACTATCTAGATTATTATTAAATTGCCTTCGCAATAGACTATATAAGTCAGTCCGGAGCCAGTGTAATCTTTAAGCCATCCAAATCCTTGCTCATGTCTATCTGACAAGATAATCTAGAGTTATTCTCCACATCAAAAGCAAGATCCAGCATGTCTGTTTCTTCATCGCTCTTTTCTGGTAACTTACTCATCCAGTTTTCATCAACATAGATGTGACAAGTGGCACAAGCGCACGATCCGCCGCACTCCGCTTTGATCGAAAGCCCTTCATCTCTTATAATTTCCATTATTTGCCAGCCTTCGGTCCCTTTTATTTCATGCTCGACACCATCGTGATCTGTGACAAAAATTTTCATGCTACCCCCAATTTCCCCTGAAGTTCTGAGCTTGAAGTTGTATATTGGAACCGAAGTTTTCTCTCGGGATGTACGTATCGAAACGCTTGTTGCGCCATGAGTGCAGCTTCATGAAAGCCCGATAGAATAAGCTTCAACTTTCCCGGATATGTATTAATGTCTCCAATAGCAAAGATGCCTGCTACATCAGTTTCAAATTTCTCCGTATCCACAGGAATAAGGTTTCTATCTAAGTTAATCCCAAAATTAGCGACAGGACCAAGCTTCATAGTAAGACCATAGAATGCGAGAAGCATATCACACTCAATATCATATTCACCAGTCTCTCCCTTCACAGCGACAGATTTTAAAATACCGTTTTCACTGCGAAGCTCTTTTAACTGAGCAATTTCTAGTTGCATCTCACCACCTGCAACGAGTTTTCTCATCTTATTAATTGTATCTGGGGCCGCACGGAAATCATCTCGCCGATGCAACAATGTTAATTTTTTTGCCAATGGATGCAAGTTTACTGTCCAATCAAGGGCAGAATCACCACCTCCGGCAATGAGAATATTTTTATCCCTGAAATCTTCCATCCTCCTGACTGAATAAAAAACTGATTTCCCCTCAAACTCTTCAAGTCCCTTTAATGGAGGTTTTTTTGGCACAAAGCTGCCTCCACCTGCCGCAACCACTATGACTCTAGCTTCGACGACAGTACCTAAATCTGTTTGAACGACCCAATTGCCATCCTCGTTCTTTGAAATAGACTCGGCCATCTGACCAAGATGAAAGTGTGGATCGAAGGGCTCTATTTGGGCCATAAGTTTATCGGTTAATTCCTGCCCGGTGCAAACTGGTATTGCGGGAATGTCATAAATTGGTTTTTCGGGATAAAGTTCGGAGCATTGGCCTCCGACTACCTCGAGAATATCTATCAAATGACACTTGATGTCCAAAAGACCCAGCTCAAATACGGCAAATAAACCAACTGGTCCAGCACCAATGATAACTACGTCAGTCTTGAAAGATTTTTCACTCATCCTTAGCCTTACCTGCAAAAATTAGTGTTATGAACACCACACTGAAATACAATCAATGTTTACCCTCGGCGGACCAATACTATTAATACTTTCCACGATCAATTGAAAATATTATTTCCACCAAAAACAGCGATGCACGCTTGAAACTTTTATTGGTTTCGAAACTTGTGATACTTCGTTTAATGTCGAAAGTGTCTCATTCCAGTCATAACCATTGCAATATCATTTTCGTTAGCCGCCGCAATAATTTCATCATCACGGACTGATCCACCAGGTTGAATAACTGCCCTAGCACCCGCGGCGACAGCTGCCAACAGACCATCCGGAAACGGGAAAAAGGCATCAGAAGCGACAACTGACCCTACCGCCAAAGACTCTTGACACCCTAATTTCTCTGAAGCTTCTTTAGCCTTTTTAGCTGCAACCTGAGACGAGTCAACCCTACTCATCTGACCGGCGCCTATACCCACCGTGGCGCCGTTTTTAGCATATACGATGGCGTTAGATTTAACATGTTTGGCAACCATAAATGCGAATACTAAATCATCTAGCTCTTCAGCCGATGGTTGGCGCCTAGTTACAATCTCAAGTTTAGTTTTATCTATTCTACCAACATCTTTGTCTTGGACAAGCAATCCACCAGAAAGAGGTTTAAAAATTTTTGATGCTTCAGTTGGGTTGGGCAAACCACCCGTTTTTAATAGTCTTAAAGATTTTTTTTTCGCAAATGCATCCAATGCTTCTTCAGTAAAGTCGGGCGCTATTACGACTTCTGTAAATACATTCACCATCTCAATTGCAGCGTCAAAATCAATTATTTTATTAGACGCAATGATACCCCCAAAAGCACTTACTTGATCACACCAATAGGCTTTGTTGTAAGCATCAAGAATATTATCTCCAATTGCTACGCCGCAAGGGTTCGCATGTTTTATAATTGCAACTGTGGGTTGATCAAATTCGGCTACTAGTTCAAACGCCGCATCCGTATCATTTAAATTATTATAACTAACCTCCTTACCTTGAAGTTGCTCGGCTGTTCCAACACCGAAATTCTTTTTATTAATTTGGTAAAAAGCACCGGATTGATGGGGGTTTTCTCCATAACGCAATATTTGCGGAGAATGACCCGACAACACAATTCTATTAGGAATTGAAATATTAAGTTCCTCCGAGAGCCAAGTGGCTATTTCCGCATCATAGGCAGCTGTTCTAGCATAGGCTCTAGCAGCGAACGTTTTTCTAACAGAGGATGAGGTGCCTCCATTATTAGACTTGAATTCCTTGAAAAACATTTCATAATCTGCCGGTTCAACTAGAACCATAACTGAGTCGTGATTTTTTGCAGCTGCGCGAATCATAGCAGGGCCGCCTATATCGATATTTTCCACGCAATCACGATAGTTGGCCTTCGAACGAGCCGTTTCTTCGAACGGATAAAGATTGCACACAAGAAGATCAATTGGCGGTATTTCATGCTCCTCGGCTGCCTTAATGTGATCTGGGTCATCCCGCAAAGCCAAAAGCCCCCCGTGAATTTTTGGATGGAGAGTTTTCACGCGTCCCCCCATCATTTCAGGAAAGCCTGTATAATCGGAGACATCGATAATTTTTATTCCGCATTCGCGAAGGGCTCTTGCTGTTCCACCGGTCGACAGAATTTCAACCCCATTTTTTTGCAGCATAGCCCCTAACTCTGCGAGACCCGTTTTATCGGAAACAGATAACAGTGCTCTTTTTACCGGAACAACATCATTCATTTAAAACCCAGTTCGTTAGAAAAAATTACCGTGTTATTACTCGCGTACCATTATTCGTCAACTTTCTATTAATTTTCATTAATCATTTTTTCCAGAATAACGTTTCAGTCGCGCTTCTCTAACCGCAATATAAGTAGTGCTGCCAAAAATCAAGATAGCACCTGTCCAAGTATAAAGATCGGGAACCTCATCGAAGAAAATAAATCCTAAAAACGTAGCCCAAATCATTTTGCTGAAATCTACCGGCATTACCACCGACGTGTCGGCCAACTTTAAGGATTGGTTCATTAAGGTTTGAGCAAAAGTACCAAATGCTGCCAATAAAAACATCCATCCCATTTGCTCCCAACTTGGGAATTCCCAAAATGGGAATGCTGCCAAAAACACGAGAGGTGAGAGAAAAATAGATGCATAAAAAGAAATTGTAATACTAGAGTCATTGCGCGTCATCACTTTGATCAGCATGAGAGCTACAGACCAAATAGCCGCCGAGACAACAATCAGCATTGGACCAATTCCAAGGTCAACCATTCCCGGCCTAAGAATAATCAAAGTACCAATGAAACCGATAATAATCGCTGTCCATCGACGAATGCGAACCACTTCTCCTAAAAATATTACAGCGAGTACCGTCGCAAATAATGGTGCGCTAAACCCCAATGCTGTAACTTGGGCTAACGGAGTTATACTCAGTCCATAGAAGAAGCATAACATTGCCCCGGCATTTAAAACTCCTCTTAAAGAGTGAAGCTTGATATTCTTCGTTTTAAGAATAGAAAAATTATCTTTTAAAATGAACGGGAAAAGTACAAACAACCCTAAAAATGCCCTAAAAAAAGCAATTTCGAAGGGGTGAAGTTGCCCGGACATGCTGCGAACTATCGTGTGCATAGCCACAAAAAGAACGGCAGCTAAGGCCATATACGTCACAGCAATTATTGGTGTAGGCAAATTGGAAATATAGTTAAGAAATTTTTTAGGTAGGATCACAATACTAGTAATAGGCGCAAGGTCAGTAAGTCTCAAGGTTTATCTGATTAAAAATTCATCCAACTCTGTTTTTGGGGCATGACGCATGAGGACCCGGCAGTTAACTCTCCACCCAATCTAGACCACTCTTCAAGAATATTAAGGCGCATCAATGCCATAGCCGCATTGCCAGTCCCAGACCTAATTTCACCCGCTTCCTTTTCTCCAAACATAATAAATGTACCGGGTTCTGGAAGGGGTCCATCAACCGAGACAGGTATCAGTCTTCGTTTGATCAAACCACGATATTTGGTTCTCGCCGTCAACTCCTGTCCCATGTAACAACCTTTCTCCCAGTTGATACCATTGAGTTCATCAAATCCCGCCTCAAGTAAAATTGTCTTTTGGAATTGCATATCTTGCACTCCATCCGGAACTCCTGATGTAATCCTCAATAATTCATAATCGTTACTATCACACTGTTTCAAGTTCCCAATAGTTGGGAGAGTGTTCTTTGTGAGTATCATTCGGATTCCCATTGCCGCTAGTCGAGGATCAACCATCATTAAACCGTTTGACACTTTTATGGTGTGGCCAGAACCTCCAGTTGACCCAATTGCAGAATGAATACTACCACCAAATCCTGCAAAAACATCAAATTGATCACTAACATCCTCTATAGTTATTTTGGATCTAAGTTTATGCATTCGGAGCTTTTTCTCCAATTCGGGCAGCAGTTTCGAGTCACATTCCAGCCAAAACTCGGACTGCCCGTTAGACATAAAAAAATCGCAAAAGAATTTACCTTGAGGTGTTAAAAGCGCCGCATAAATAGAAAACGTTTCTGAAATCGAATGCACATCGTTTGATACTAAACCTTGGAGAAAGTCCGCCCTATCTTCACCAGATACAGCCAGAACCCCTCTGCCATCTAATTTCACAAAATAATTGTCTGTTAACATATCGTTCGAAGCACCTCGGCAAAAATTAATCAAGCTTTGTTTTCATTATCAAAAACACCTAGATACAGATGAAGTCGATTTTATTTGCTAACCCAAGTAGTAAGAATTTATATGTTCAAAAGTCAAAAGATGCGAGTATTTTAATCATGTGTACTTTTATAATTAACTGGCAACCTGGCGAGAAATGGCCTTTATTATTGGCCGCCAATCGCGATGAACTTATTTCCAGAGCATGGAAAAAGCCCGACCGGCATTGGCCAGACCGACCGGAGGTCATAGCGGGTCACGATGATGAAGCGGGAGGCAGCTGGTTAGGAGTAAATGATCATGGAGTGATCGCGGGCATATTAAACCGAAAAAATTCTTTAGGGCCAATGCCCGGAAAACGAAGCAGAGGGGAACTCGTTCTTGAAGCACTCGACCATGCAGATGCAGTTGAAGCAGCTAAAGCAATTACCCATGTCAACGAAAAAGCCTTTAGAAACTTCAATATGTTAATATTAGATAATCGGGATGCTTTTTGGCTCAAAAAAGCTGGCAACGATAGGGTAAAATGCCAACCTTTGCCTACGGGCATTTCTATGTTAGCGGCCCATGAGTTAAACGACATGACATCCCCGAGAATAAACCATCATTTAAATAAATTGCGCTCGATAAAAACACCCAACCCTGAACTCAACGATTGGGCAAACTGGTCAAATGTTCTTGCTAGCCGAACATGCCAGGTTAAAGAGGATCCATTAACGGCAATGAATATTGCCCCAACGTCTGGGTTCGGGACTGTCTCATCATCGTTAATAGCATTACCCAACGATATTAATCAAAAACCTATCTGGTTATTTTGTGAGGGGACACCTGACAAAAATAAGTTTTTACCGATCTATTTTTGATACTTAACGTAATTAAGAAAACACTAGTTGAATAATCAATGTGAACCCACATTGTTTTAAATTTATCTTGTTGATATACATGGTAAAGAGGGTGCGTTGACATGGTATCGCCCTTCATTATGAAATAACTTGTTTAGGCGAGCCAACCGGTGAGTCTTAGGGACGAGTAATATGGCAGTACGAACCAAATTATACGAAGGTAAAGCAAAGGTCCTATACAAGGGACCTGAGCCCGGCACTTTAGTTCAGTATTTCAAGGATGATGCAACCGCATTCAATAATGAAAAGCACGGAATCATTACAGGCAAAGGCGTTCTTAACAATAGAATAAGTGAATACCTTATGACTAAAGTTGCTGAGCTTGGGATCCCAACACATTTCATAAAACGACTGAATATGAGGGAACAGCTGATTAAAGAAGTTGAAATCATTCCGATCGAAGTTGTGGTTCGCAATATAGCTGCCGGCTCTATCTGCAAACGATTTAATTTAGAAGAAGGAGTACCCCTGCCCCGTTCATTAGTTGAGTATTATTTTAAGTCAGATGAACTCGGCGACCCTTTAATAGCTGAAGAACATATAACAGCATTTGGATGGGCAAGTACCCCAGAACTGGATGAGATTATGGCTATGACTCTTAGGATTAACGATTTCTTATTAGGGTTATTGATGGGAATTGGCATTCGTCTGGTAGATTTTAAATTAGAATTTGGACGCCTTTATTTAGAGGATACAGTTCAAATCATACTAGCGGATGAGATTAGTCCAGATAACTGTCGTCTTTGGGATATTAAAACCAATGAGAAACTCGATAAAGATAGATTTCGCCGCGACCTGGGCGGAGAGAAAGAAGCCTATCAGGAAATTGCACGGCGACTGGGGGTTCTGCCCGAATCAAATTCTGGATAAACTCTAGAATTCTATATGCTTCAGATAGTAAAGTTTTTAGAGTGGGAAAAATAATGAAAGCACATGTCCATATAACACTCAAGAAAGGCGTTCTAGACCCTCAGGGTAAGGCGATAGAAAATGCTTTAAAAACACTTGGCTTTGATCAAGTCAAGAACGTCAGACAAGGTAAGTTTATTGAGATTGAACTCGATGAAAAAGATCCAACGAAGGCAGAAAAGCAAGTCGCAAAAATGAGTGAAAGGCTTTTAGCAAATACAGTGATCGAAAACTATCAGATAGACATTCAAGAGAATAAATAAACAACCAATTTATTTATGATATCGGTGCGCTAGAAGCACCATATCTGCAGCAGTGGGGCTGCACGCAATTGGTGTGTCATGCATTATAGCCAAACGGGTCAACGCTATTAAATCTACATCTCGAGCATGGCGAGTATGTGGGTCTGCGAAAAAGATCACCGCGTCTAATTCACCTGTTGCGATCAGCGCTCCTAACTGCTGATCCCCTCCCATGGTACCGCGCTGTAGTCTATGAATGTTAAGGTTGGGGTAAGCCTCCCGTAACATCGTCCCTGTGCCACCTGTGCAAATTAATTTTTCTTTTTCAAGTGAACTTTTATGTCGACCAACCCAAGCCGTTAGTTGTGTTTTCCTCTCATTGTGTGCCACGAGTGCGATCCGTCTAGGAGAAGTGGAAATTTGCCGAGCGCGTGCAGTTATAGACATGAGTGAACGCACTTGAGAAATTAATCCACTAGACTCTGCCGGAAAGTCACCCGCCAGTGCCGCGGTGCCAACAGTAAAGGCTGTGGCTCCGGCAGCTGCGGCCGCCAGAATGCGTTCCTCACTGTCAATACTACCAGCTATGACAACTGGCTTTTTAGATTTTTCACAAACCGATTTCATTAATGCGAAAGCATCTCCTTGAAATCGGTAAGCCAAAAGGTCTACACCGTGGACGCCTTCCAAAGCGGTCAACGATACTGCGCTCTTCGTAACTTGCTCAACAGACCCTTCTAATACACTAGGATGACCGACCACTTTTCCCGGGAATGGAAAATATCGCAAGGGATTAGAACCTATAATTTTCAATACCTCTGGTGCGTGCGTACCACCAAGCAGGCAGTCTACGTCAAGTCGCACGGCTGCTTCTGCAGACTCAAGCTCCCTGTCGGCATCTAAACTTACCACCTCGAGATAAGAAACTCCTCCAGCTAATCTTATTTGATCCGCAAGGAGTTTCAATCTATCTAGGGGTAATCCAACGTCCTTAAAACCAATATGACGAGCGCCACCGGCGAGCGCCTCCGACAGCCGCGCCTCTGCATCTTCTATGGTCCTATCATTTTCAGTAAGCATAAAAATAAAATTAAAACTAATTATCCATTCCCTTCATTCAGTTTTTATTGGCTCTTCGGGACCAGCTTACTGGTTCTTTCTTCATCAAGGAATGATTTAAACACAAAAATACATGTGGAATGATTAATATGCAAAAACGCCTCAAGCTACCATAATCAACTTAAATATCAGTTTGAATCGATTCGACAGGCAATGTGCGACAATTAAAAAATCACAACCTAAGAAGAAAGAATTTAATTTGCAAATATTTCAAATGGTTTAACTTTACTTACGGCGCACGCTTGCAAAGATAGTCCCGCTTGCGTAATTTATCAGCGTAACGAAAATCTCATGACAAAGCGCACCTCATCGAATGAAATCAGCGATTATTATCTTTCCCGGCACCAACCGTGATAGCGACATGGTAATGGCCTTGGAAAAAATTTCTGGAATTACCCCAAAAAAAATTTGGTATAATGAGTGTGACCTGCCCGCTGTGGACTTGTTCGTATTGGCAGGGGGGTTTGCTTACGGGGATTACCTAAGGGCAGGAGCAATGGCAGCAAGAGCTCCCATCATACGCGCCCTCGCAGATCAAGCCGCAAAAGGCGCAGCGGTTCTGGGTGTTTGCAACGGATTCCAAATTCTAACTGAAATCGGTCTTCTTCCAGGTGCTCTAATGAGGAATACCAAACTTAAATTCATTTGTCGAAACCTAGATGTTCGAGTTGAAGAAACAGATTCTATTTTCACTAAGAAATATCAACTCGGACAAAAACTTTCTTTCCCTGTTGCGCATAACGATGGAAACTATTTTGCGGACAAAGCAACACTCAATCAATTAGAAGAACAAAACAGAATCGCTTTTCGTTATGTCAACACTGCAGGACAAATAAAGCCTGATGGAAACCCTAATGGATCACTTAGAAACATAGCAGGAATACTGAATAAGAAGAAAAATGTATTAGGACTTATGCCTCATCCCGAAAATGCAACCGACCCCGAACTCGGGGGATCAGATGGATATGGTCTGTTCCAAAGTATTGTCGAGCACTTAGCATGAGTGACGATAAACTAGATAGATCAGAAAACCTTGCTTTACAGCATGGCCTCTCATCCGAGGAGTATCAACTCATCTTGAACATCTTGGATCGTACCCCAAGCCCAACTGAAGTCGGTATTTTTTCTTCGATGTGGTCTGAACACTGTTCATACAAATCGTCTAAAAAATGGTTAAAAACACTTCCAACAAATGGACCACAAGTTATACAAGGCCCAGGAGAAAACGCCGGGGTTGTCGCAATAGGGTCTGACCTAGCCGCTATTTTCAAAATAGAGAGCCATAATCATCCTAGTTTTATCGAGCCCTATCAAGGAGCTGCAACGGGTGTTGGTGGGATTTTACGCGATGTGTTCACAATGGGAGCAAGACCCATCGCCAACTTGAATGCTCTACGATTTGGATGCCCGAGCCATCCAAAAACACGGCACTTGGTATCTGGGGTAGTAGCAGGGATTGGAGGATATGGAAATTGCATAGGGGTTCCAACAGTAGCGGGGGAAGTAGATTTTCATCCTTCCTACAATGGTAATAATTTAGTGAACGCCATGACGGTTGGACTGGCCTCAACTGATAAAATCTTTTATTCCGCAGCTGCTGGCAAGGGAAACCCGGTCATATACGTTGGCGCAAAAACAGGACGCGATGGAATTCACGGAGCTACTATGGCTTCGGCGGAATTCAATGAAGACGCCGAAGAGAAGAGACCTACCGTACAGGTTGGAGATCCATTCACCGAAAAACTTTTATTGGAAGCATGTCTGGAACTAATGGCGGGCGATTCTATTATTGCAATCCAAGATATGGGGGCAGCAGGGCTGACATCATCATCAGTGGAAATGGCCGGAAAAGGTCAACTCGGAATGCGACTGGATTTGGATCTTGTTCCTGTTCGAGAGGCCAAAATGACTGCTTATGAAATTATGTTATCGGAAAGCCAAGAACGTATGCTCATGGTTCTAAAACCAGAAGCGGAAGAACAAGCTCGAAAAATTTTTCATAAATGGGGATTAGACTTTGCGGTTATTGGAGAGCTAACGGATACAAGGCATTTAGAGATTATCAAAGACGGCCAAATAAAGGCTAACATTCCCATTGATCCCATGGTAGAGGAGTCTCCCGAATATGACCGCCCCTGGGAAGCAACGCCGGTCAGTGATCCTATCAACTCTGACGATTTTGTAACGGATAAACAGATTTTAGAGGTGTTAACGGAATTAGTGACTTGCCCTGACCTGGCTAGCCGTCGATGGATTTGGGAGCAATTTGATCATTTAGTAATGAACAACACTGTTGTTAGACCCGGAGGCGATGCAGCAGTAATTCGAGTTTCGGGAACCAATAAAGCATTAGCCATGACAGTTGATTGCACCCCAAGATACTGTCTAGCGGAGCCTGAAACAGGCGGGGCACAAGCTGTAGCGGAGGCCTGGAGGAATATTATTGCTACTGGAGCAAAACCACTTGCGATCACTAATAATATGAATTTTGGGAACCCGGAGCGCCCAAAAATTATGGGCCAGTTTGTTGGCTGCATTAAAGGAATGACAAATGCATGCTTAAAACTCGACTTCCCAGTCGTATCTGGAAATGTCTCTCTTTACAATGAAACTGATGGGAAAGCTATTATGCCTACACCAGTAATAGGTGGTATAGGCCTTTTAGAAAACGCTTCTAATCATATAACCATAGACCTTAAAGCCGCTGGGGAAACAATAATATCAATTGGAACGCTATCCGGTTGGTTAGGTCAAAGTTTGTATTTGAGAGAGATATTTGGTCAAGAAGCGGGAGCTCCACCACCTATCGACCTAGATGAAGAAAAATCAAATGGGGATTTTATTCGTAGAATAATCGAGGAAAAGTATGTAACGGCCTGCCATGATATCTCCGATGGAGGCTTGCTGATAGCAATCACTGAAATGGCTTTTTCTTCTCTGAATAAAGGAGAAAAACTAGGGGTCGAGATTATTAACACAGCAAACCTTGATCCCTTTGCATTTTATTTTGGGGAAGAGCAGTCACGGTATATCATCACTACTGTTTATCCTGAAAAATTACTCAAAATGGCCCAGAAAGCAGGTATTTCGGCAAATATAATTGGAAAAACAACATCAAATGGACAATTATTACTTCCAGATAATTGCTCTGTGCCTCTAGAAGAACTATATACAAAATATGACAAATGGCTTCCCGAATATATGCTCGGCGCCTGACTAGAATAGAGGAGTTGCCGTTATGCCGATGGATGCAGAAGAAATTGAACAGCTAATCAAAGAAGATTTTCCTGACGCGATAGTGTCCATAGAGGACTTGCGAGGTGATGGCGACCACTATGCTGCAACTATAATTTCTGAGGCCTTCGCAGGAAAAACTAGAGTAAAACAACACCAAATGGTATACTCCTCATTAAAAGGGCGGATGGGGAATGAGTTGCATGCTCTCGCCCTACAAACCTCTGCTCCTGATAAGGAATAATTTTGCAAAAAACCTATAGGATATAAACATGCTTGATGACACAACACGAGAACGTATTCAGACCGAAGTAGACGCTAATGATGTCCTTTTGTTTATGAAAGGCACCCCAGTATTTCCTCAATGTGGTTTTTCTGCCGCTGTCATACAAGTTTTAAGCCATCTACAGGTGAAATTTAGTAGTGTAAACGTTCTAGAGGACCCGGATGTTCGCGATGGAATTAAACAATATTCAGACTGGCCAACCATTCCACAACTATATGTTAAAGGTGAGTTTGTTGGCGGTTGCGATATAATAAGGGAAATGTATGAAACAGGGGAATTGAAAACTTTTCTAGAAGAAAAAGGTCTGCATTCTGAGCCTGCTGCATGACTAATTGAGCGCTACGACTCCAAGAAATATAATATTGTAATACCTATTTTAATGGATGACTCAACAGGTATCATCTGTACATTTAAAGGTGTTGGCAATGGCAGATGAACCACGACCACTGATGCACCGATTTTTGCATCCATCAGCCCAGACGCTTTTTTTAGTATCGGTAATAACTATTGCTGCCTCCATCTATTTTGGTTTTCCCCATAGACGTTTTTTAATTGAAGGCTCTATAGGCGAAGCTCAAATAGTAAGAGAAGGCAAAAAATTAGACGATTACGCTGAATATTTTGCTAAGCTTGTCTACCCAGATCGCGGCCAAAAAGAAGCGATGATTTTATCTGACCGGCGAGATTTAGAGGTTGGTAAAAAAATACCGGTCTTTTTCCAGCGGGGCGATACCAACAAGATGCTAGTTATTGAGGTTTTTGCACCGTGGACTAGGTCTATATGGCTATTGACAGCAGGCTTGGCCGCTCTCGGACTGGGTTTTAGAGAACGTGAGAAGAATCAGAAAAATAAGGACAAAGACGAAAGTTGAAAAGCCCCTAGTTTAGAGGAAAAAATATCTCAAAAAGGGAGGCTTTTTTGTTCTAATTTTTTGAATAAAATTCAATAACGAAGTTAGGTTCCATTTTGACAGGGTATGGTATGTCTTCCAGTTTTGGCTGTCGCAAAAACGTACCGGTCATCTTTACTGCATCCACCTCTACATAGTCGGGGATATCGCGTTCATTCGATGCTACTGCTTCCAATACCATAGGTATCTCTCTCGACTTCTCCCGAACCTCAATGACGTCCCCCTCCTTGCACATAAATGAGGGAATGGTAACGCGACGACCGTTAACACTGACGTGTCCGTGGCTAACAAACTGCCGAGCACCAAAAACAGTCGGCACGAACTTCATCCGATAAATAACAGCGTCTAGTCGACACTCAAGGATGCCAACGAGATTTTCCCCTGTATCGCCTCGTCGTCGAACCGCTTCCTGA
>Ga0315315_10002750_pt1 | contig 16102 bp, 13 predicted proteins | sample M140m3416metaG_FD_203699 | JGI IMG/M metagenome (GOLD analysis project Ga0315315, IMG submission 203699) | Ammonia-oxidizing marine archaeal communities from Monterey Bay, California, United States - M1 40m 3416 | ecosystem: Environmental > Aquatic > Marine > Intertidal zone | place: USA... | reverse complement strand
TTTGGTTCATGTTTTATCTTTTATTATCATTTTTTTTTTCATCTCTCTTATGTACAGTAAAATTTTTTAAGGGCTCGTTTTTATGGGAATTAAAGCTAAATTTTTAAAATATTGAAAAATTTCTATTATTATTATCAAAATTGGAAATAGATTTGAACTATTATTTTTTAAATTTGCAATTTAAAGCATTAACCAATTATGCTATCCAATTATTAAAACCTAAATTGAATAGTAAACATTACTATCATTACATTACACCCATAAAATTGGCATTTATATTTACTTAGCACAATTGGATTTGAACCAATATAACAATGTTATGAGCAATGTGTTTTAACCAGTTTAACTATGTGCTATGAAACAGATAAAACTGTCATAGTGTAATCTTTTAAAATTTGTTGATATATATTTTGGTTTTTTGTTTTAAATTTTTTTTGTAAAGTTAGTAAAATTGCACCAACCATTGCAAATAATAAAACAAAACCAGCAAAAACAAAGTGATACAAAAATTCAGAAAAAAGAACAAACCCTAAAAATTTTAAATTTGATAATGAATAATTTAAATTAAAAAAATTTGTTTTTAATGTTCCAATATTCGAGAAATCTAATAAAAACAGACTAGAATTTTTATCAAAAATTGTGAATAATTCAAATTCCATTTGAAATAATGATAATATTTGAATAATAAAAATTAAACAAAAAAGTAAACCAACGGGTAATATCATTGAATAACTTTCAATTAATTCTGCTAACTTAATGTTTAACATCATTAAAACAAACAAAAATAAAACAGCTACTGCACCAACATAAACAACTAAAAATGCAATAGGTAGAAATTCAAAATTAAATAAAAATAAAACAGCGGATACATTAAAAAAAGTAAAAATTAGAAATAATACAGAAAAAACTGGATTCTTAGTTCAAATTACAAAAACTGCTGAAACCAAACAAAACGCAGAAAAAAAAACAAAAAGGTTATATTTAATAATCATCAAAAATTATATATTTTTTTTAACACCATATAAGCTTCTTCCATTTTTTCTATTAGCAACACCAAAAAGATCGAATTTACCACGAATAACTGAATAACTAACACCAATTAAATCTTTTATTTTAGCACCATTAATTAAAATAGTTGAGTGTTGTTGTAAATTATGACCTTCACCCTTAATTTTTGCTGTTAGTTTAATCGAATTTTTTAAAAAACGAGCTTTTATAATTTTACGATTTGCTGAGTTTGGTTTTTTTGGTGAAATAGTTAAAACACGTATACAGATAGCCTTTTTTTGAGGGTTTTTATCTAATTTTGGACTATTAGCTTTTTTAATTTGTTTTATCCGTTTTTTGAAAAATATTTGTTGAATTGTAGCCATCATTATATTTTTGCATTGAATGGATTTGAACCATTATTTTCTGCTGATGAGACAGATGAACATAACCAATTGCTCTCCAATACATTTTAAATTAAAAATAAACTTTTTTCTAAACGACCTAAAACAGGAATAATTATTAAAAAATAAGCAAAGTAATAAATTGATGCTATTTGACCAATTTCAATAAAAGGTGATTCTGGGACTTGTTGACCTAAATAACCTAATAAAATGTAGTCAGCAACTAATAATCAAAAAAACTTCTGATGTAATGGTCTGTAAAGTGATGATCTAATCTCACTCGTATTTGCTATTGGTAAAACTAATAAAATTAAAACAGCAGCAAACAATGCTAAAACACCAAGCAATTTATTTGGTATTGATCTTAAAATTGCGTAAGCAGGTAAAAAATACCATTCGGGAACAATATGTTCTGGAGTTACCATTGGATTACCTGGGATATAGTTATCTGTATGACCTAAATAATTTGGGCTAAAATAAACAAAATATGAAAAAAAGATTAAAAATGATATTAAACCCAATGTATCTTTGATAAAAAAATAAGGAAAAAATGAAATTTTATCAGAAACAGCTGAAATACCTAATGGGTTATTAGATCCGTCAAAATGAACAACAGCCATGTGAACAATAACAATTGCTGTAATAACAAATGGTAATAAATAATGTAGACTAAAAAAACGATTTAGTGTTGCATTATCAACTGAAAAACCACCTCATAATAATGTTACAATTTTATCACCAATTATTGGAAATGCAGTGAAAAAATTTGTTATTACCGTTGCAGCTCAAAAACTCATCTGACCTCAAACTAAAACATAACCTAAAAAGGCTGTAGCCATCATTAATAACAAAATAATAACACCTAAAGTTCAAACTAAACCTCTAGGTTCAATATAGGATCCATAATATAAACCACGACCAATATGAATGTAAACAACAATAAAAAACATTGAAGCACCGTTTGCGTGTAAATATCTTAAAAACCAACCATTGTTAACATCACGCATGATATGTTCAACGCTTAAGAAAGCTAAATCAACATGTGGTGTATAATGCATCGCTAAAGCAATACCAGTAATTAATTGAATAGCTAAGCACATCCCAGCTAAAAAACCATAATTTCAGAATAATGATAAATTTGATGGTGTTGGGTATTCAACTAAATGATCATTTACTAATTGAAGTAAAGGTTGTTTCTTAATTGATAAAATCATCAAAAAATTAAAAATTAAAAAATTACAAAAAAATACCAAAAATTGTGGTTGGATTTGAACCAACAATAATTCAATTTAATTAAACACAAATTATACTAAATAAATAAAATAAATTAAAGTTTCCGGAAAAAGACCAAAAAAAACAGTTAAAAAACCAAACGGAAGTAGATAATAAAATTCAAGTCTTGTTAAATCATTAAATTCTATAATAGAAAAATTTTTTATATTACCAAACAAAAGACGGTTTAACAATCATAACGAATAAGCACCTCCTAGAACCATACCAAGTGAACAAAATAAAGCAGCTCAGCTATTAGCTAAAAAACAACCTAAAATTATTAAAAATTCACCGATAAAACTATTGGTTCCCGGTAATCCGATATTAGCCATAGAAAAAATACCAAAAAACGTAGAAAATAATGGTTTTGTTGTTAACAGTCCAGAATAATATTTTATTAACCTTGTATTATAACGTTCATATAAAATTCCAATGCATAAAAACAAAGCCCCAGAAACAATACCATGACTAATCATCAATAAGACACTACCTAATAAGCTTTGAGAAACACATGAAAAAATACCGATACAAACAACACCCATATGACCTACCGACGAGTATGCTACAATTTTTTTTAAATCAATCTGTTGAACTGTTGTAAAAGACGCATAAATAATACCTAAAATTGATATTACAAAAACAAAAGGAGAAAAGTATGCCGATGCTTCATAAAATAAGCCAATTGAATAGCGTAAAAAACCAAAACCACCAAGCTTTAATAAAATACCTGCTAAAATAACACTACCCGCGGTAGGTGCTTCACAGTGAGCTTCTGGTAATCAAATATGAAAAGGCATCACTGGCATTTTAACAGCAAACGAAAAAAAGAAAGCTAATCAACAAAGTTTTTCTGAGTTGGGGTCAAAAACTACTGTTTTTAGAAGTAAATAATCTGTTGAACCAAATTTAAAATAAATGAATAAAATAGCTAAAAACATAATTAATGAGCTAAACAAAGTATACAAAAAAAGCATATAAGCAGATCGTATTTTTCTTCCACGTGAACCATAGAAACCAATTATCAAAAACATTGGTATTAAAACAGCTTCAAACAATAAATAAAACAACATAATATCAAGACTTGAAAAAACAGCGAATAATATTGCTTGCAAAAAAAAAAAAGCAATAATGTAATTTTTTGAATTATATGTTAAACTTCTATTTCAACATAAAATAATACAAATGGGTGTTAAAAATGCTGTTAAAATAATCATTGATAATGCTAAACCATCTAAACCTAAAATACAATTTATGTTAATTACGTTAAATCAAGGATTATAACACACAAATTGAAAATATGTTGCTGTAGAATCAAAAACAAATAATAAACAACAGCAAAAGTTAAAAATAACCAATGAAAAAAATAACCCAAAATTACGAATAAATACATAATTAGTTTGGTTAACAAAAGATAAAAAAAGACAAGCAAATAAAGGTAAAGCTATCAAAAAAAATAACATCTATGTTTATTAAAAAAATTTAATTTAAAACAAAAAGATAAGATTCGAACTTATAATTTCCAGCACCCAAAGCTGGTGCATTACCATTATGCTACTTTTTTATTGTTTGTTAAATTTAATCCAAAATTGGATTTGAACCAATGTCTTTTTGATTAACAATCAACTGCTAAACCACTAAGCTTTTCGGATTTATTTAAGTTATCAAATACCGTGATAAAAACCTGTTAAATTTGTCATATTTGTTTGCTTTTTAAATTGATGACGTTTTAAATTTAATTTTAAATTTATCGTTTTTTTATTTGTTGTTATTATAAATTGTTGAAAAGTTTTAAATTTAAAGATAAAATATGTTTTTGCAGGTAATGAGCCAATCTCAAAAAATACATTTGAAATAAAAAATTTAATATTATTTGCATTATAAATTTTTAACATCAAAAAAATTAAAATAAACCGTTAAAAATAAAAACTAAACTAAAAATAAATAAAACAAAACCAAAAGATAAAGGTAAAAATATTTTTCAACATAAACGCATAAGTTGGTCTACGCGATACCTTGGAAATGATGCTCTAACTCAAATAAAAAAAAATAAAATAAATGACGTTTTAAACGCTAAAACAAAAGGTTCCAATCAAAAAAGTCAAAAAACTGGAATAGAAATTCATCCACCTAAAAAAATTAAAGCTGTTAAAATTGACATTGCAATAATAGAACCATATTCCGCTAAAAAAAATAATGCAAATCCCATGCTTGAATATTCAACATTAAACCCAGATACCAACTCTGATTCTGCTTCGGGTAAATCAAAAGGAGCTCTATTTGTCTCAGCTAATATTGAGATTAAAAACATAATAAACAAAGGTAAAAACGGGATAAAAAAAAATATATAATTTTGAAATAAAACAATTTCGATAAAATTTAATGAACCAACACAAAATAAAACTGACATTAAAACTAATCCAATTGAAATTTCATAGGAAACCATCTGAGCTGCGCTGCGAATTGCACCAAAAAAAGCGTATTTTGAATTACTAGCTCAACCTGATAAAATAACACCATAAACAGCTAACCCTGATATTGCAAAAATAAATAAAAGACTGATGTTAACATCTACAAAAAAACAAAATGAACTAAAAGGTAATATTGATCAATTAACTAAGCTTATAAAAAACGTAAAAATTGGTGCAAAAATAAAACTAAACGTATTTGAATTTGTTGGGATTACAGCTTCTTTTATTAGAAGCTTTAAACCATCAGCTAATGGTTGAAGTAGACCAAAAAAACCAACCGAATTTGGACCAAAACGTTGTTGCATTGCACCCATTATTTTTCGTTCAGCTAAAGTTAAATAAGCAATACAAATTAAGGCAGGAACAACAAGTACTAAAAAAGATATTAAAATTTCAAAAACAAACATCAAAATTATAAAATTATAACTGATAATGCTGGATTTGAACCAACGATAACATTGTTATATTTGATTTCAAATCAAACGGTATTAACCTGGCTCACCCAATTATCATTCTACAGTTTAACGTGATTAACGAAATTTTATATTATTTTTTGAAAAATTGTTTTTATTCAAATAAAAATTAAAATTGTTATTCAACTGAACATTTTCAATATGCTTATTTATTTGAAATTTTTTTTTTTTTAAAGTTTTAGTTATACCCGAAATAGTAGAAAAAAAAGCAAAATTATAATTTAAAAAAACAACGTAGTAATTTGATTTTTTATTTAAAATTTGATAAAATGAACAGACAATTTTAGATGTAATTAAAGTAGATATAATAGATGTATTCAAGTTAGACACAGGAATTATAAAATATAATTTTTTATTTTGTATTGTTGTTTTTAATATATTTATCATCAAAATTTTTAATAAAATAAATGCTAACTTTAGTTTGTTTAACTAAAAAAAATATCAAAAGTGCGTTTTAGTTTGACAGTCAAGGTTTAAAATTCAAATATCAATTGTGTCTTAAATAAAAGCTTTAAAAATTAGCAAAGAGAATAAATCACGGGTTATTGGATTTGAACCAATGAAATAAAATTTGAAATTTTAGATTTTACCTCTAAATTAAACCCAAAAAAAGACTTAAAATAAACAAAGACTAATTGACATAGCTAACGCAATTAAAAAGTCTGGATGTATAAAATAAAACATTATAGCAAATAAGAAAGATGCTATAATAAATTCAGAATTTTTTTTTGAATTATGTGTGATTCAAAATGAATTTTTAACTTGTTTTACAAAAAACATTATTTTTACTAGACGAATATAATAAAAACAAGCAACAGAGCTAAAAAGAATAACAAGAAAGCTTACAAAAAAATAATTTGAACCAATTAATGCTAATAGAATAAAAAACTTTGTAAAAAAACCAGCTAATGGTGGAACACCTGCAATTGCTAAAATGATAATACAAAAAGTTAAAGCAAAAATATAGTTTTTTGAACCAACACCTGATAAATTAATTATATATTTTGGTTGAAATGTAAAATTAATTGAAGCATTTATTAACAAAGCAAAAAGTGCTATTGTCATAAATGAATAAAAAACCAAATAAAAAATAAGTGCTTTGATTGATGGTAAAGAACAAGATAAAAAGGCTAACAAAATAAAACCAGCGTGAACAATTGTTGAATACGCAAATAATCTTTTTATTCTTTTTTGATAAATTGCAGAAATGCAACCAACAATTATAGATAAAATACCAGAAAGACCAAAAAAAAAAGATCAAAATGAACTATAATCATATAAAACAAAAAAGCATAGTTTAAAAATAAGACCAAATAAAACTATTTTTGGAGCACCAGCAAATAATAAAGTAACAGATAAAATAGAACCTTCATAAACATCACATAATCAAAAATGAAATGGTGCTGAACCAACCTTGAATAAAAAAACAATAAAAACAAATAAAAAACCAGTAAAATACAAGGGTTCATATTTAAAATTACTTAGTGAAGCAATTAATTCAAAAGTTAACGATCCAAAAAATAAATAAACCATAGCTAAACCAAGCAGTAAAAAACATGACATTAAACCACCAAAAACAAAGTATTTTAACCCCGATTCAGTTGAAAATTCTGAATTTCGATTAAAACTAGCAAAAACATAAAATGCTAAACTTTGTAATTCAATAGCTAAATAAATCAATAAAAATTCCGAACAAAAACACAAGCAAACACCGCTTAAAATAACAAAAATAAACAACAAATCATACTCAAATTTTACTATTTTTTTTGAAATCACAAAATCTCGGGTTACTATTAAAATGGAAACCACAAAAAATAGAAAAAAAAATTGAAAATTTTGATTAAAAAAATAAAGCAAATCAACTGGATTAAAATCAAAGCAAAAAAAATAAACCATAGTTGAGATAAAATAAGTTGAAAACAAATTAAACGATTTTAACAATACGGGATTATCAAACTTATCACACGAAACAAGATGTGAACCAAATAATACAGCTGATAAAAGATAAAAAACAATAAAAGGTGTTAAAATTGTGTGAAATCAGATATTATCAAAAAAAGCTAATAATGAAAATGACATCTAATAAAAAACAAATTCAACACAAACGATTTGAACGTTTAAGCTTAAAAAGCATCCAATTTTAAATCAGACGTGTTTACCAATTTCACCAGCGTTGAGTTTTTATAAACATAATTTTTTTAATTCACTAAACTTTAAAGTAGATTTTTTTGACGCTGTTAAAAAAGCTAAATCAGTTGTTGTTTTTTTTAAAATTAATGAATATAATAATTGAACTATACAGTCTTTTTGAAAAAAACTAACAAAATTACGATTGATCTTTGTTAATTCGTTTAATTTACCAACGATAGATTGAAAACATATTCAACTTGTTTTAAAATTTAAAACAGAAAAACAAGAATTTAAAAAATGAATTAAACAAACCATTAGAATTGAAAATTTAGTCAAAAAATTCTGTAACTTTAAATTAGTAGCAAAATCAGAAGATAACAAATTTTTCGAATTTGTAAAATTAAATAACAAATCGTCTTCAAATTTAGAAGCACGTTGCTCGAATGTTAAAAAAATTGATTCTGATAATGTGTTAAAACAATAAAATAAAAAGCTTAAAAAGCAAAGTGCTAATAAGACTTCTTCATTGAAAACAATAAAATCAAAAAACGAAAGTAAACAAAATAAAAAAAGCATAATAACCATATTAATTTCAAACATCAAAGAATTAAAATCTCAACAAATTATAAAATTTTAATTGTGCAGTTGGAATCGAACCAACACATTCAATTTGGAAGAATGATAATCTACCTTTAATTCATGCACAAAAATAATAAAAAACAAAGGTAAATAAGTTATTTTAATTTTTTTTATTTTTATATAATACAACCGAAGTATTTTAGATTTTAATTGTTTTAATTATTTGGTATTATTTTTTGAATATTTTCATATTTTTAAGTAACCCATCAAAGTATTATTTTTATACATTAGTTTTAATTCAAATGTTTGTTGAACTTTTAAATTATAACAAAAGGTTTCAAATTTAGTTTTCATCAATTTTTAAACAATTAAGCTTAGCTAAAAAACATATTTTTGGTAAATAATTTTAAAACAATTGGCTTATTTTTTATGATCTTCTCATACAAATAAAAAATTTGATAATTTAAAAATGAAAAAAGATAGAAACCAAACTGGTTTACACCGTTCTGAACCCAACTCATGTGCTATTTTAACAAACGAACAGTTTGACTTTTTGTAACAACTGCATTACAAAGCGACAGCAAAGTCGACATCGAGGTCGCAAACGTTGAATTCGCTTTGAACGCTTATCCAACATTACTCTGTTATCCCTAGAGTTCTTTTTATTTGTTGTTCAAATAAATTTTCATTTATTTTATTTGGTTCATTAAATTCGACTTAAATCTCTGCTTAATTTATCAATTTTACAGTTCAACAAATATGTTGTTTTTAACTCAAAAATAAAATATTTTATTTGAATTTATCGTTATCGCCTTTGTTACTATTTTAAAGGCAGTCATCCCAACTAAACCAACAAACAATAATTTTCAACTTGTTCAAAAGTAAAAATAAAAAAAACAAATAATCTCTCAGTTTAATCTAATTTTTAATTTTATAAAATTAAAAAAATTACAGATTCTTATTTTGTAATGATTATTTTTTTTGTTTTTACTATTATTGCAATTGGTAAAAGATCTAGGGTCTTTTCGTCTTTTTTTCAATTTTTAGGATCTGCACTAAAAATCCAACTTCAAAATTACAAAAAAAAAGACAGCTTTGGGGTCGTTATTGGATTCATGCAGGACCATAATTATTGGACAATGAATTTCGTTACATTAAAGCACTCAGAATAATGCTGAAATTTACCAAAAATTAGTTTAAAATATTATAAATTTTAAATTTTATTTTTTTAGCATTGATCACCCATCAAACAATATACTTTTTAAAAAAATTTGCATTGTTTTGTAGTTTTGATAACTAGTCGCCCCTATTAATTTTGTTTCAACACAAAATATATTATTTTAATGTTTTGCTTTCTTCCTAGGTTACAGCAATTATTTGCCGAATTCCATTTTTTTTGCTAAAATTATCATCGTTAGTCATTTAAACTAAATTTACCTGTGTTGGATTTAATACGATTTTTAAAAAGATTTTCCAGAATTTACATAAAAAAAATCAACAAAACCCGATTATTTGTCTAAATTGAAAAATTACAAAAGTAATAGTTTTTATGACAAATTAAAAAAAAAATTTAAATTTCATTGTATAAAACACTAGTTTTAGTTACTAAGAAATCGTTTAAAATTTCACACAAATATTGAAAAAATAAACCATAAATTTGGATGAAAATTGTTATAAATTTTTATTTACTAATTTTGGCATTATCAATTTTGATTTATTTTATTTCACAAAGAAGAGTAAATACAAAAGGTTTTGCTACCAAATCTAAATGACTTATGCAACATCGGTTCTTTATTTTAAACAAACTAAATTTTTGAAGCAATTCGACTTTAAAAAATTAAACTTTTACGTTTTTGTAATTTGATAGCTGTTTCTAAGCTAACTGTTTGTTAATTTTAATAAAAAAACATTATTTGAATTAAAACAAAAATTATTGACCTTGTTTAACACGCTGAGTTGTTTCTCTTTTGACTAGACGCTTTAACGCAATTAGTCCAACTGCTTTTCAATTAACAAAAAATATTCAAATTTTAGTAATGTTTGGTAATGTTAAAAAACACCCCTAATTTTACTATTGATTTACCATTTAGCTTTTGAAAAACGCTTATCTAAAAATAATTTCGCAAAAAACAAGCTATTCAAATTTGATAAACCTTTCATTACAAATCAGAAATTTTCCAAGTTTATTGCAACAAACACTGGTGTGATCTTCAAATATAAATTTTTAATATTTTCAATCTATTTCTGATTAGCTCATTTGACTTCGTGTCTAATAATAGTAACTTTTTTTGCTGTTGAGCTTGCAACTAATATTAACTAACCAAAACATAATGCAAAAGGTATATTTTTTAAACAGCTAAAAAATTGAAATTAAATCATTGATTTTAAAGTTTTCATTCACATTACTTGTTCACTATCCATTATTTGTTTATTTTTAATTTATAGATAATGTTATATCTTTTTATTTACAATTCACCAATCATAATAATTTAAACTAACCAACTTTATGTAGTAGTTTTATAAAATTTTCATTCGCCATTACTAATTTTAACTCATTTGATTCAAAATTTATTTGCTAATTAGATGTTTCAATTCGCAAAAATAATTAATCTAAATATATAAAAAAATAAACCCTAAATAAAACAATAGGTGTTATTAAAACTTTTGTTTTTTTGACTTTGTAAAAATAATACAAATATCGTGTTTTCAGCTAAGAACGTCAAAAAACAAATATGAAACTTTTTAATTATTAGATTTCTCCAATATTAAATGACTAAATATAATTAAAAATTACAATAGGTGTTAATCAAATGTATGAACAAAGATTAAATTTAAAACAATAGCAAAAATTCTTAAAAAATTCTACTTGGATTTGAACCAAGATTAATAGAAATATTAATAGGCTTTTAGAATTTTACTAAATTATGATTATTCAAAAAACATCAATTTTAACACTTTGATAAACAAAGCAAAAAATAACCAAAAATTAATAATAAAATTTGTGTAAAATTTATCGAATAACTAAAACCTAAACATAATAAAAAAAATAAAAATAAATAAAAACAGAAAGCATAAACTAAAATAAATATTGTGTGAAAAATAAATCCAGTTTGAACCGCTGTTAAATTAAACGAAATATTAAAAATTGTTGAAGACGCACCTGTTGGTCCAAATTGTTCAATTAAACCTTTATCCAATGTTTTAAAAGCTAGTGAATAACCAAAGTTCATTGTTTTTATCGCAATTCATTCATTTATTAATTGATCAAAATGTCATTTTTTATTCAAAAACAAATAAATAAATCTAAAAATTCTGGTCATTTTTAAGTCAAAAACATAATTTTTATTTGCACCGAAGCAATTGATTAAAAAAAGTGATAATAATGCTCCCAAAATTGTAAAAATAAACGGAATATTTTTTACCAAGGCAGGTAAAAACTCTGAATCTAACATGCTAAAATTATAAAAATTTGTATGCGTTTGATTAAAAAATAATGAACCAAGACCAATAATCAAATCACGCGTAAAAAAACCATAAAAAATTGCACCTAAACCAAGAATTAATAATGGAGTAATCATTTTCAAATCTGCTTCGTGAGCTGTTTGAATATTTGATTTAAATGTGTTTGTTGAATTTAAAAAAGTCAAAAAAAGTAAACGAAATGAATAAAAAGAAGTACAAAATGCTGCTGAACAACCTAAAAAATAACAAAAATTACCAACAAAATTAAATTTTCCAATTGCTAACTCTAAAATACAATCTTTTGAGTAAAACCCAGTTAAAAACGGTGTTCCAATTAATGCAGCAGAACCAATAAAAATCATTATATAAGAAACAGGAAATATATGCAATAATCCACCCATCTTTCGTAAATCTTGCTCATCAGCTAACCCATGAATAATACAACCAGCACTTAAAAATAAAAGTGCTTTGAAAACTGCGTGATTAGCAACGTGAAACAACGAAACTGAATAATGCGATAAACCAACAATAAAAACCATATAACCCAACTGACTACAAGTCGAATAAGCAATAACACGTTTTAGATCATTTTGAAAAAGACCTACAGAAGCAGCAAAAAAAGCCGTTATAGCACCAATAATAGAAACAACGGTTAAAACAGTTTCGCTATTTTCAAATAAAATAGAACAACGAATCATTAAAACAACACCAGCAATAACTAGTGTTGCTGCGTGTATTAATGCCGAAACCGGTGTTGGACCTTCCATTGCATCAGGTAATCAAACGTGTAAACCAAGTTGCGCAGATTTACCTAAAACACCTCAAAAAAATAGAAATGAAATAACACTAATAGCTGATAATTCAAAACCAAAAAAGGATAATGTTTTATCGATTGCAATTGGAGTTAAAGCAAATATAACAGCGTAATCCAGTGTTTTAAATGTTAAAAAAGCAGCACAAATACCAAGCATTAAACCAATATCACCAACACGATTAACTAACATTGCTTTTATAGCTGATTTTGAAGCTTGAATTCTTGTATGTCAAAAACTTATTAACAAAAACGAAGCTAAACCAATACCCTCTCAACCAAAAAACATAACAATTAAATTATCACCAGCAACTAAAAATAGCATAAAACCAGTGAACAATGACAAATACGACATAAAACGAATATGATGTGGATCACCTGACATATAACTAATTGAATATAAATGTACTAATGCGGAAATACCACAAACAACTAATAAAATAACAGAAGTTAAACCGTCAAAGCAAAAACCTCATTTAACAGATAAAAGCTCCGAATTAATTCACGAAGTTACAATAAAATGACACGCAGAACCACAAATAGCAGTTTCATAAACCATAAAAACTGCAATAAAAGCTGATAAAATTATTGCAGAAGTAGAAACAATACAAGCACCTAATGTTCCAATAAAACGCCCAAAAAAAAAACAAGATAGAAATGATAAAAATGGTAGTATAATAATTGATAAATACATCTAATAGTACCATAAAAATGTGTATTGCTGGAATTGAACCAACATTGTTCGCTTAGAAAACGAATGCTTTATCCTGGTTAAGCTAAAAACAACAATTAATTGAATTAAAAATTAATAATTTATTGCATCTGGATTTGAACCAGAAACGGTTTGATTAAAAATCAAAAGCTATACCAAATTAAGCTATGCAATTTAATTATTAAAAAATTAGAGATATTTAGACTGGGTAACCATTTTAGACCAACTATTATTAGCTTGAAAAGATTTGAACTTTTAATTTCCAACTTATCAAATTGGCACTTTAAACCTATTAAGTTACAAGCTATCTTAAATTTCCAAAAATTGGAATTGAACCAATACAGTTAAATTATGAATTTAAAACAATAACCAATTATGTTATTTTGGATTATTTAATGTAAACTAATAGCGTCATTTAGATATAGACACAGTAAAACGGTAAAAACATAAGCCTGTAAAAAAGCAATTGAAAGCTCTAAACCAACAATAGCGAAGATTACAATTAAAGGTAAAATATGCATTATTGTTAAAATACCCCCAGCAGCTAACATTGTTCAAGCAAAACCAGCTAAAATTTTTAGTAAACAATGCCCCGACATCATGTTTGCAAACAGTCGTAATGCTAATGAAACAACACGAAAACTATAAGAAACAAGTTCAATCATTACCAATAACGGCGCCAAACCTAATGGAGCACCAGGTGGTAAAAACAAAGATAAAAGATGAACACCGTGTGTTCTAATACCAATAATATTTATTGAAATAAATGCCATCATAGCTAAACCAAGAGTAATCACTATGTGACTAGTAACAGTAAAGCTATAAGGTATCATACCTAACAAATTACAAAAAAAAATAAATGAAAAAATAGTAAATAACATTGGAAAAAAGTAGTTACCATTTTTTTTAACATTTTCAGTTAAAACGTTAAAGTAAATAAAATCATACAAAAATTCAAACATTGATTGTGATGCAGTCGGAATCAATTTTGCTTTAAAAATAGCAAAGTTAAAAAAAGTAACAGCAACAATACAAACTAAAAAAGTTAAAACAGTTGAATTTGTTATAGAAACGTCGAAAATAGCTAAATTTAATGAAATAATTTTGTTTATTGCAAATTGCTCTAATGGTGAAAAAAACATCAAAAAAAGCTGAATAATGGATTTGAACCATTGTTTTTTGATTACAAAACAAACACTTTAACCAGCTAAGTTAAATCAGCAATTTTATTAGATGACAAGATTTGAACTTGCGAAATATTTTTTATATTTAACATTTTAGCAAAATGTCGCTTTCAACCACACTTAGCTACATCTAAAAATTGGTTTATATTTTTTATAAATAAGCTATGACAGATTTGAACTGCCAACAAATTCTGTGTAAAAGAAACATTCTACCAGTTGAAATAATAGCTAAAAAAAGAACTAATTAAAAATTTTTATAAAAGTTAACAAACAACTAATTTAAAATTTTTCAGATAATCAAACGATATATTTATCTAATGATACAGCTTCTATCACAATTGGCATATTACCGTGACCAACACCACATATTTCACTGCATTGACCGTAAAAAACCCCAGAACGTAAAATAAAAACTGATGTTTGGTTTAATCGACCAGCACAAGCATCTATTTTTATTCCAAGAGATGGAACAGCTCAACTATGTAAAACATCAGCAGCAGTAACTAAAACACGAATATGTGTGTTAACAGGTAAAACAATTCTGTTATCAACTTCTAATAACCTTAATTCCCCAAATTCTAATTCATCTTCAGCAATCATATAACTTTCAAAATTAATTGCACCAAATTTGGATTCAAAATCATTATATTCATAACTTCAATATCACTGGTGACCAACACATTTAATTGTTAAAGCGGGATCAATAATTTCATCAATTGAATATAATAAAGCAAACGAAGGTAAAGCAACTACAATTAGAATTAAAGACGGTATAACAGTTCAAACTATTTCTAAAACCGTACCATGAACAACGTGTGATGCTGCACCGGCTGTCTCTGATTTGTAATGAAAAAAAAATAATGTTCTAGCCATAACAACTAATACAAAAAAAAATATAAAAGTAATAAAAAACATTAAGTCATGGTGTAGATTAACAATACCTTCCATTATTGGGGATGCTGAATCTTGAAAATATAATTGTCACGCTGTTGCTGAATCTAAAAATTCAAAAAAAAACATCACTTTTTTAATTATTCAAATATAATGGTTTAAATTTTGTTTTGTTCAATGAGATTTGAACTCATGGCTTAAGATTCGTAATCTAATGTTTTATCCATTTAAACTATGAACAAATTTTTATTTTTTGAATTCAAAATTTGTAACCGAACGTCATGGGTTATAAGAAACACGTGTTGCTGAAACAAAAGTTAAATAAATTATATAAATAAACAATAAAGTTGAAACAGTTGTTATTATTGAACCAAATGTTGCAATTGTATTTCAATTTGCAAAAGAATCTGGAAAATCTGGGATTCTACGTGGCATTCCTGCAAGCCCTAAAAAATGCATTGGGAAGAAACAAACATTAACACCAACAAACGTTGATCAAAAATGAATTTTTCCTAATATTTCATTATATTGATTTCCAATTATTTTAGCAATTCAGTAATATCAACCAGCAAAAATTGCAAATACAGCACCCATTGATAAAACATAATGAAAATGTGCAACAACATAGTACGTGTCATGTAACGCAATGTCAATACCAGAATTGGATAAAACAATACCAGTTAACCCACCAAAAGTGAATAAAAAAATAAAACCATTTGCAAAAAGCAT
>Ga0315315_10002749_pt1 | contig 16103 bp, 9 predicted proteins | sample M140m3416metaG_FD_203699 | JGI IMG/M metagenome (GOLD analysis project Ga0315315, IMG submission 203699) | Ammonia-oxidizing marine archaeal communities from Monterey Bay, California, United States - M1 40m 3416 | ecosystem: Environmental > Aquatic > Marine > Intertidal zone | place: USA... | reverse complement strand
ACTTGGCTCTCGAGTCTCAGTAGTCGAACTTACGAACGGTCTCCTGCCTGGAGCAGATCCTGACCTTGTCAAACCACTCCACAAAAGGCTCAAGGGGCTCTTCGAAGCCATTCGTTTGAATACAAAGGTTGTCGGGCTAAAGGATATCGGTAACGGAGTTGAGGTTTCTTTCGAGGGGCCAGATGGCGAGACTACCGAGACATTTTCCAGAGTGCTCGTGGCTGTTGGGCGACGGCCCAATTCTGATGGCTTGGGTTTGGAGAACACCAATGTTGTTGTTGACCCAAAGGGTTTTGTTGAAGTGGACAAGCAGCAACGCACGGGCGACGCTCACATCTTTGCAATTGGTGATGTGTGTGGGGAGCCAATGCTGGCGCACCGAGCAAGCCACCAGGGAAAGGTGGCCGTTGAGTCACTCCATGGCGAACCAGCGCTGTTTGACCCACGGGCAATACCAGCAGTTGTCTTTACCGACCCTGAGATTGCATGGGCGGGTTTGACTGAGCGGGAAGCCGAATTGTCTGGGCGTGAAGTAGAGATCAGCCGATACCCGTGGGCCGCGAGTGGCCGTGCACACGCACTTGGGCGAATAGAGGGTATGACGAAAATACTCGTCGATCCCGAAACAGAGCAGGTGCTTGGTGTCGGTATAGTGGGCTCTGGCGCGGGGGAGCTTATTGCTGAAGGAACTCTTGCTATCGAAATGGGCTGCACCGCTCGAGACCTCTCAGAAACTATTCATCCACACCCCACGTTAGGGGAAACGGTGGCCTTTTCTGCTGAAAATTACTTCGGATTTGCAACCGAAATTTTCCGTCCGCGTACGGCTTCCACAGCACGCTAAAAGGATTCTGCGGTGTTTGGGTCTCTCATCCGGATCCGGGTAGACCTTTACGCCGGCGGAAACCTTCGTGATAATGGGAAAAAATCATTCATGTTGGAGAAATCAATGGCCAGTTCCGAGTTGGATCAGTCCCGCGGTGAATCAAATGGTGTCGGGGCGGTTAACGCCGGAATGGCTACAGGAGGTGGAGCGTTACCTCGTGGAGGTCATACTCAGATGTCAATTGGGCAAGCCAGTGGTTCTGCGGGTGGCCAGCCAAAACATTCCGATGGTGTTTCAGTTGTAGATGCTGATCCAACTGAAACTCAGGAGTGGCTTGATTCTCTCCGCTATGTGCTGGAGAGCAGGGGGGTTGATCGCGCCACCTATTTGCTGCATGCCATTGAGCAAGAGGCGTATCGCCTGGGTGTGCAGATTCCTTTTGTTGTGACCACTCCGTATATCAATACCATTCCAACTGATCGGCAACCAGCGTTTCCGGGCAACCGTGAATTAGAGCGACGAATCAAAAGTATTATTCGTTGGAACGCTATGGCAATGGTGGTTCGAGCGAATCGTGAGGACAAGAGTATTGGGGGGCATATTTCAACGTATGCCTCAGCAGCAACGCTTTATGAAGTTGCCTTGAATCACTTTATTCGTGGTCGTAGCGACGACTATTCTGGTGACCAAGTGTATTTCCAGGGGCACGCCTCTCCAGGTATCTATTCGCGTGCTTTCCTTGAAGGTCGTCTTACTGAAAAGCATCTCGAGAATTTCCGTCGTGAACTCGCAGAGGGAGGAGGGCTCTCGAGTTACCCTCACCCATGGTTGATGCCAAACTTCTGGGAATTTCCCACGGTTTCGATGGGCCTCGGCCCGATCATGGCGATCTATCAGGCTCGGTTCAATAAGTACCTTCAAGACCGTGGTATCAAGGACACAAGTCGTCAGCGGGTTTGGTGTTTTATCGGTGATGGTGAGTGCGATGAACCGGAAACACTTGGTGCGATTTCGCTCGCGTCCCGTGAAGGCCTCGATAATCTTGTTTTTGTTATTAACTGCAATCTTCAGCGTCTGGACGGGCCTGTTCGCGGGAATGGAAAGATTATTCAAGAACTGGAAGGTGTTTTCCGTGGCGCTGGCTGGAACGTAATCAAAGTAATTTGGGGCGAGGAATGGGATGCACTTCTGGCGAAAGATGAGCAGGGACTCCTTCTCAAACGCATGAATGAAGTTGTTGATGGTCAGTACCAGAAGTACGTCGTTATGCCCGGAAGTTATATCCGAGAGCACTTCTTTGGGGATGAACCGGAACTTGCTGAGATGGTTTCTCACCTTTCTGATGAAAAGTTGAAAAAACTCCGCCGCGGAGGACACGACCCTGAGAAAGTCTATGCAGCGTTTCACAAAGCTGTTCATGAGCGGGATATGCCAAATCGCCCCACGGTTGTGATTGCAAAAACAATTAAGGGATATGGTCTTGGCGAGGTTGGTGAGGGACGAAATGTCACACATCAACAGAAAAAGTTGAACGAGGAAGAATTGCGAGCCTTCCGCTCACGGTTCGGCATACCAATTTCAGACGAAGAGGTTGCAAAAGCACCGTTTTATAAGCCGGCAGAGGATTCGCCGGAAATGAAGTATCTCAGAGAACGCCGTGAGGCCCTCGGAGGGTATGTTCCAACTCGTCCTGAAAAGTCTCCACGGCTTAAAACCCCAAACCTCGAAGAGTATCGGCCATTCATTGAAAAGAGTTCTGGTCGTGAGGTGTCGACGACCACAGGTGCGGTGACGCTTATGGCCTCGCTACTCAAAGACAAAACGGTTGGCAAATATATCGTGCCAATTGTGCCTGACGAATCACGGACCTTCGGCATGGACCCCTTGTTTAAGCAGTGCGGCATCTATGCACATACGGGACAACTTTATGAGCCGGTTGATTCGGATCAATTGCTGTACTACAGGGAGGCCAAAGACGGTCAGATTCTTGAAGAGGGAATCACTGAAGCGGGAAGCATGTCGAGTTTCGTTGCCGCTGGAACGAGCTATTCAAGTCATGGCGTCCCGATGATTCCGATGTTCATCTACTATTCAATGTTTGGTTTTCAGCGAATTGGCGACCTGATTTGGGCCGCATGCGATATGAGAGCTCGGGGTTTCATGTTCGGTGGAACAGCTGGTCGCACGACGCTAAACGGTGAGGGCCTGCAGCATCAAGATGGCCATAGTCATCTGTTCGCAATGGCTTACCCAACAGTTCGGGCTTATGACCCTGCTTATGTGTACGAGGTCGCTGTGATCATGCTTGAGGGCATGGATCGCATGTTTGCGAAAGGTGAAGACTGGATCTACTACGTCACGGTATACAACGAAAATTACGAAATGCCGTCCATGCCAGAGGGATGCGAGGAAGGCATTCTGAAAGGAATGTATAAACTGCGAGACGTTTCAGCGAAGAAGCCAGCGTCTCGGATACCTCATGTGAATCTTTTTGGATCAGGAGCAATTTTACGGGAGGTTTTGCGGGCAGCTGACATTTTAGCTGAATCGTGGGGCGTCAATAGTAGTGTTTGGAGTGTTACGAGTTGGAAAGAGTTACGTCGCGATGCGCAAGAGGCACGTCGCTGGAACATGCTGCACCCAGAGGAGTCCCCGCAAACAAGCTATCTGGAAGATATTCTCTCCGATGCGGAGGGTGTCTTTGTCGCAGCGAGTGACCACGTCCGAGCCGTTCCAGAGCAACTTGACCCTTGGATTCCTGGTGGGCTTTTTGTACTGGGGACAGACGGTTTCGGGCGAAGCGAGACGCGTGAACCGTTGCGTCGGCATTTTGAGGTAGATGCCGAATGCATCGTGGTTGGAACGCTGTCCCAGTTGGCAAAGCAGGGGGCAATTGGCGCTGACCGCGTTGCGAAGGCGATCAAGAGTCTGGGGATCGATCCGGATAAAATTGATCCGGCCTCCGCCTAGTTCAGTAAAGAATCGTTTTTCCAGCTATTCTCGTCCATTTGAACCCAAAACATCTGCTAGAATTAAAAAGACGGTTTCGTTCATTGATTTCGGTATCAAATCGATTCGATTTGGTTGTTCGGCTTACACAATTTGATTCACTGCGTGAGATAGAATGGCGACAGAATTTACCCTGCCCGACCTTGGTGAAAATATTACTTCGGGAGACGTTGTTTCAGTCCTGGTCAAGGCTGGCGATGTCGTGGAGCCAGGTCAGTCGGTGCTTGAAGTTGAGACAGACAAGGCTGTAATAGAGGTTCCCTGCCCGCCGGGCGGCGTGATACACGAAGTGCTCGTCAAAAAAGGTGAAACAGTAAACGTTGGGCAGGCATTACTTTCACTTGGGGGCTCAGCGGCACAACCTGCAGCGGCACCGCCCGTAGAGAAACCAGCCGAACCGGAACCACCAACTCCTACAGTGAAGTCTAGTGAGCCTGCAGTGGTGGAGCAGCCTGTGTCCGCCCCTGCTGCAAGCGCGTCAGCCGCCGTCGCGGCTGCAAATGGAGAGGCCACGAATAATGCCTCACCGAGCGAAACTATTAATCCAGCCGGTCCAGCAGTTCGAAGGCTTGCACGCGAGCTCGGGGTCGACCTTGCGCGCGTTTCAGGAAGTGGCCCATCGGGACGGATCATCCGTGAGGATGTTGTAGCGTCGGTGCGTCGATCTAGTGGGCAGTCCGGCTCGAGCTCTCAGGCAGTGCGTCCTGGTGGAGAACAAGATGATTGGGGGCCAATTCATCGTGAACAAATGTCACGAATGAGGAAGACAATTGCCACAAATATGGTACGCAGTATGGCGACTATCCCTCATCTCACCAACTTCGACGATGCTGACGTCACGGAACTTGAGCGGCTCAGGAAAGACAGTGCTGCGCAATACGCAAAAACTAATGTGAAGTTGACGGCGCTTGCTTTTGTCGTGAAAGCCGTCAGTCTGTCGCTGCGTCAGCATCCGGGAGTGAATTCATCTGTTGATATAGAGAAGGGTGAGCTGATCTACAAAGACTACGTTAATATCGGGTTAGCTGTGGATACGCCTCGTGGTCTGGTCGTTCCGGTGTTGCGGGGTTGTGATCATCAATCAATCCCGCATATAGCGCAAGAGATTGCTCAGACTGCTGATAAAGCGAAAAACGCCCAGTATGGAGTTGAAGATTTGCGCGGTGGCACGTTTACGATCAGTAACCTCGGTGCAATTGGTGGGACATATTCCACACCTATTATCAATTATCCAGAAGTTGCTATTCTTCTGGTCGGCAGATCGAGGAAACTGCCTGTCGTATACGAAGATCGCGTTGAACCGAGGCTCATGATGCCACTTTCATTATCCTACGATCATCGGGTGATCGATGGAGCGATGGCAGCACGATTTTTGAAAGAAGTTATTGGTTATCTAGAGAGCCCTGGTCGGCTCCTGTTGGCCATGTGAACATCGGAACCCCAAAGTGACCACCACCGAAGGCATTGATTCAGCAGGAACTGCGAATCTTGCGTTTCTCGAGGAACTCTTCGCCCAGTATCAGCACGATCCTGAAAGTCTCTCTGCGGACTGGCGGCAGTATTTTGATTCCCTCGTAGAGTTATCCGGTGACGCACTCGTAAATGGTCATTCCTCAGGGGAGCACCTAGCCAGCACCGACAATCAATTGCAGGAAGTGTCGGAAGTTGAGGGGGGCAGGGAACTTCAGCCGAAAGGTTCGTCCAAGGGGGCAATTGGCGAGCCCGATGAGCGAAATGGTTTGCTTGAAGACGATACGATGATCACGCCAGAGGGTATTGCGACAGGCCATGCACTTGCGATTGCTGAGGGTCTGGTGCAGTTGCCTGACGCTCCTGCAGGGGAAGTAAAGCCAGCACCACTGCCTGATGAAGTGCGTCAAAGTCAAGGCAGTGACAGGTTTGCATTTTTACAAGACAGGGTGGACCAACTCGTCCGTGCGTATCGTGTTCGTGGGCATTTAACTGCGGAAATCGATCCGCTTGGTCGACCTCGGCCGGGGTTACCAGAGTTGGACCCTGCCTTCTATGACCTCACTGAAGAGGACATGGATCGAGTCTTCTCCACGGACACCATTGAGGGGCCGCAGTCGATGTCGCTGCGGCAAATCATTCGACGGTTGCACAATACATACTGTCGCTCAATAGGCGTGCAGTTCATGCATATGGATGACCTGCTCGTACGTCAGTGGCTGCAGGTGCGAATGGAAGGCTGCGAGAATCGAATTCAACTTGATCGCAAGCAACAGTTGCGAATTTATCGGCAGATGACAACTGCCGCCGTTTTCGAGGAATTCATCCAAAAGCGATTCTTGGGTTCGAAAAGCTTTTCTCTAGAAGGTTCAGAGAGCCTCATTCCACTTGTAGAAATGGCTATCGAGAGGGGGGCGTCACAGGATATTCAAGATGTTGTGATGGCCATGGCCCACCGTGGCAGGCTCAATGTGTTAGCGAATATTATGAGGAAAAGTCCACAAAGGATTTTCCGAGAGTTTGCGGACCTCGACCCAGAGCTTCACGTTGGTCGTGGTGATGTGAAGTATCATCTCGGTCACTCTACAGACTACGTTGCGGAAAACGGCCGAAAAGTGCACCTCACACTGTGCTTTAATCCGAGTCATCTTGAATATGTGAATCCAGTCGCGATTGGACGAATGCGTGCCCGCCAGGATCGATCAAGCGATCGTGCTCGTCAGCATGGAATGGTGATCTTGATTCATGGCGATGCTGCTTTTGCTGGTGAGGGAATTATTCAGGAAACATTGAATCTCAGTGAACTTGATCCCTACTGCGTCGGAGGGACGCTTCATGTGGTTGTGAATAACCAGATTGGTTTTACGACAGGGCCGCAAGAATCACGTTCTTGCGTGTACGCCACAGATGTTGCAAAGATGCTTCAGATTCCAATATTCCACGTGAACGGTGAAGATCCTGAAGCGGTCGCGCAGGTTGTAAGTTTGGCCATGGACTTTCGTAGGGAATTTCAACGCGATGTCGTGATTGACATGTATTGCTTTCGGCGACGGGGTCATAACGAGGCAGACGAGCCTGCATTTACGCAGCCTGCTCTCTACAGAGTTATTGAACAGCAACCGAGTGTTCACGAAAGCTATCTAGAGAAACTGCTCACTCTTGGTGAGGTATCAAGGGACGAGGCGATGCGGATTGCCGAAGAACATCGGGCTCGCTTGGACGCTGAACTATCCGCTGCAAAACGAGACGACTACGTCCACCGTAGTGATGTTGCTGGCGTGTGGGCTTTCTATATCGGTGGACGAGAAAAAGAAGCGGCAGATGTAGATACAGGCGTGCCGATTGAAAAGCTTGAAGCCCTTCTTCGCCGGTTAGTTGTGTTGCCAGATCGCTTCCAGCCTCACACAAAGATTCGAAAACTGCTCGATGCTCGGTTGGCTATGGCTGATGAAACGCGACCTATTGACTGGTCTGCTGCGGAGGCCTTGGCAATGGGAAGCCTTGCCGTTCAAGGCCTGCGAATAAGACTATCGGGTCAGGATAGCGAGCGAGGCACGTTTAGTCATAGGCATGCAGTAATACACGACCACATTACAGATGACACCTATTGTCCTCTTGCCCATCTCGCTGAAGAACAGGCCCCGGTTGAAATTTATAACAGCCCACTTTCAGAATCTGGTGTACTTGGATTCGAGTATGGATATAGCTTGGACTGTCCGGATGGTCTTGTTATGTGGGAGGCGCAGTTCGGGGATTTTGTAAACGTTGCCCAGGTAGTTATTGATCAATTTATCGTTAGTGCTGAGGATAAGTGGAATCGGCTCTCGGGCATCGTGATGCTGTTGCCCCATGGCTTCGAGGGTATGGGTCCGGAACATTCGAGTGCCAGGCTTGAAAGATTTCTTCTTCTTGCTGCAAAAGATAATATTCAAGTCGTTCAGCCGACCACGCCGGCTCAATTGTTCCACTGCCTGAGGCGACAGGTGCTTCGCATTTGGAGGAAGCCGTTGGTTGTGATGACGCCGAAAAGTTTGTTGCGTCACCCCAAATGCGTCTCTGCTCTTAGTGATCTTGCAGAGGGAAATTTTCAGAGAGTGATTCCAGACCAGTCTGGTACGCGTCCGGAGAATGTGCGAAGAGTTCTGCTGTGCAGTGGCAAAGTTTTCTACGAACTCGAAAAAAGAAGGTCCGAGTTAGAGCGGTCCGACGTCTCCATCGTACGTGTGGAGCAGCTCTATCCACTCCCTCGAAAATCTTTACAGAAGGCCTTGGCAGACTATGCCGATGGAACCCCCGTTCTCTGGGTTCAAGAAGAGCCTGAAAATATGGGTGCCTGGCGTTTTCTAAGAATTCATTTTGGTGAAACGTTATTTGATAGGCTGCCATTTTCTGGAGTTTGTCGACAGAGTGCGGCGAGCCCAGCAACGGGTTCAAAGAAAAGCCATGACCTCGAACAGAGTGAGTTGCTTACGGCCGCATTTCTAAGTTAGGTTTTATGACTAGATTTAGAGCCCGGAGGAAAGGCTGCCTGATCATGATGTGGCACAGCGTTGCCTACTATGCCGATACCACGAATTTAAAGCACGCAAGCAACTGCGTGGAAAACAATACAACCCGGTCCCCCTTATAGTATGTAGGAATCTATGGCGATTGAATTGAAGGTTCCAGAAGTTGGTGAGTCCATCACGGAAGTGATGATTGGCGTCTGGAAAAAAAATGTTGGCGATCCGGTTTCTGCGGATGAATCTGTCGTAGAAATTGAGAGTGATAAGGCGACTGTTGAACTACCAGCTCCCTCGAATGGAGTTGTCTCGGCAATTTTGAAACAGGCCGGAGAACAAGCAGTTGTAGGTGAGGTGATCGGCTATCTTGAAGCTGTCGCGTCGAGTCAACCAACTCCAATAACACCTGAATCTCCGGGTTCCTCCCAAGCACAATCTGTCGATGTTCGTCATCGAGTTGGAAGCACGGTTATCGGATCGGTGCAACCAGCATCAGGGGCCGGGCCTGTTATGCCAGCTGCAGCACGAGTGTTAGGAGAAGCTGGCGTTTCTCCTCAATCAGTTTCTGGAAGTGGTCCCGGCCAGCGTGTTACGAAAGCTGATGCTACATCTGCAGTCTCCGCATCCCCTTCGTCAACGCTTTCAGATGTGAGCAGTGTGTCAAAGCCCGTAATGACAGGGATGACAGCAATTTCTTCATCGGAAACGAGTCGAAGTGAGCGACCTGTTCTGATGAGCCCGATGCGGCGACGGATTGCAGAGCGGCTTGTCGAGGCTCAGCATCAGGCTGCCCTGCTGACAACGTTTAACGAAGTTGATATGACCGCTGTTATGGAACTTCGAAAAAAGTTTAAGGACAACTTTGTTGATCGCCATGGAGTAAAGCTTGGATTCATGTCTTTTTTTGTAAGGGCGGCCGTTGAAGCGTTACACGCCGTTCCGCAAGTCAATGCGGAATTCCGTGACCCTCACATTGTGTATCGAGATTTTTGTGATATTGGAATTGCAGTTGGTGGAGGGAAGGGCCTTGTTGTTCCAATTCTTCGCAATGCTGAGCAAATGAATTTTGCCCAAATTGAGCAGTCAATTGGAGACTTTGCTCGTCGGGCGGCTGACAACAAAGTCAAGCTCGAGGAGCTTCAGGGTGGAACCTTCACGATTTCCAACGGTGGGGTTTATGGCTCCATGCTCAGCACGCCAATCATCAACCCCCCGCAGAGTGGCATTCTTGGTTTGCACGCAATTCAAGAGAGACCAGTCGCTGTGAATGGAGAGGTTGTGGTTCGGCCGATGATGTACGTCGCATTGTCGTACGACCATCGAATAGTTGACGGCCGAGAAGCCGTCACTTTTTTAAAGCGCATAAAGGAAATGATTGAAGACCCTACGCGGCTTATGTTGGAGTGTTAGATTCGGTTCAGAACTATTTTGCTTCACATGATTTTCGCGATTCTTTTGAGTTAATGCCTTGGTGAGCTTTTGTTCTGTGGGTTAAAAACGCTTGAGTTACACGAGCAACTGATCGAACAAATGTTCTTCCTTATATCGGATTTTTGAGGATATAGATGACACATGATTTAGTTGTACTTGGGGGTGGTCCAGGTGGATATGTGGCTGCAATACGCGCGGCCCAACTCGGAATGAAAGTGGCGATTGTTGAGAAGGAAGATCGTTTTGGCGGAACGTGCCTTCGCGTGGGCTGTATACCATCCAAGGCCCTTTTAGAGTCGAGTCACAAATACGAAATTGCTTTCGGTGAACTTAGCCAGCACGGCGTTGTTACACAGGGTGTATCACTTGATTTGGCAGTCATGATGAAGCGAAAAGCGGATGTTGTGCAGACATTATCGAAAGGTATTGAAGCTCTTCTAGCCAAAAATAAGGTTGTAAAAATTAAGGGCACCGGTCGTCTTGCTGGTGCAGGTCGTGTCCATGTGATGAGCACAGATGGCTCGGTAACGGAAGTCTCTGCACAGCGAATCGTTCTTGCTGTTGGCAGCCACAGCGTGATTCTTCCCGGGATTGAATGTGATGGCAGTCGAGTCGGTACAAGCACTGAAGCGCTGTCGTACGCAGAGGTGCCAAAGCATCTTGTAGTTATTGGTGGTGGCTACATTGGCCTTGAGCTAGGAAGTGTCTGGCGTCGTCTTGGTTCAAAAGTGACAGTTCTTGAATATTCTGACCGAATTCTCACTGGTATTGATAGTGAGATAGCATCAGATGCACTTGTGCTGTTTAGGAAGCAGGGCCTTGATATCCACCTGGGCGTCAAGGTTCTCTCAGCGAAAGCGGCGGGTGAAGGATGTGTTGTCCAGGCTGAGGGCAGTGACGCAATACATTGTGATCGAGTTTTGGCAGCCACTGGAAGAAAGCCGGCCACATCTGATATTGGTCTTGAGACGGTCGGTCTTTCTACAGATGAGCGGGGGTGGATTCAGGTCGATGGGCAGTATCGGACCGCAGCTCCAGGTGTGTATGCAATAGGAGACTGTATCCCTGGTCCAATGCTTGCGCATAAAGCCGAAGAAGATGGTGTTGCATGTGTTGAGGCGATGCAATCTGGGTGGTGCCATGTGAATTATGGTCTTGTTCCAGCTGTCGTTTTCACGCACCCAGAGATTGCCACTGTTGGACGAACTGAAGAGCAATTAAAATCTGATGGGGTGAGTTACAAGAAGGGTGTTTTTCCTTTTCGAGCAAATGGTAGGGCACGGACCATCAACGACATCACAGGTAAGGTGAAGTTGTTAGCGGATGCCAAAACCGATGCAGTACTTGGTGTTCATATTATTGGTCCCGCTGCTGGTGATCTAATCGGTGAGGCTGCTGCGGCTATGAATTTTGGTGCTTCTTCGGAGGATATTGCCCGAGTTTGTCATGCTCATCCGACACTGCCGGAGGCATTAAAAGAAGCCGCTTTAGCAGTGGATGGACGGGCGATTCACGCTTGAATGGTAAGAAAAGATGTCGGGCCTGAGATGGTAGACTTTCTATTGCGTAATTTGGGCGCCCGTAGCTCAGTTGGATAGAGCAGCGGACTTCTAATCCGCAGGTCACAGGTTCGAATCCTGTCGGGCGTACTTAAATTGATAAAGGTCGTCGGAACCCACTCCGGCGGCCTTTTTCTGTTTCAGTTCTGTACTGGTTTGTGCTTAGAGAGTTGTGAATTCAGTCGAGCATATCCTTTAGAACTTGTTTTAAGGATAGGCCATGCAAGGGCCGTTCTTACGGCTACCTAGAAACGAACACGATTAAATTACCAGAGTAGCTACTTGTTCCAGAGGTCAGAATAATCAGAGACAAAAATCTTTTTCAGATAACGCATGGTGGTAGACAGAATGAGTTTCATAAAGTTAAACCTTTCATAGTACTCTTATCGAAGAGAGAAACGTTTTTTCTACCTGAGAATTGACAGGATGCGAATTCGTTAACGTCCCTATAAAAGAACGAAGAAAGGCAGGGCACGTGTTCTCTGTTTTATCTGAGATGTTCTCGTCATGGAAACATGATTACTGTGTTTGTTCTGCATAGTGGGGAACAAGTCAACGTCACAAGGTAGCGATTTCAGGGCGGCTAGTATCAAGACTTATGGCGTAAAATTCGTCTATAGCCGGCGTTTTGGTGGTATGATAATGGTTGTGTCAAACTTGCCCCAAAAGTCCGTGAATCTAAAGAAGTAATTGCTGTGGCGCGATTCATTTGTGATTTAAGTAGGAGGAGTACAAGCGTTATCGAATTTTCAGACTCTGTCGAGGGTGCATTGAATCAATTGCGAGTGGCTGTCCAGAAGGCACCAGTGTCTCGTCGCCTTTCTGACGATCGTTTTGATGTAGCTCATGAGACCTTTGAGCGGTCAAGTAGCCAGCAGCAGCTCGTGCTCAAGACGTTGAAGGAATTGATTAACACACATAAAGGCTCGTCAGGGGCCTTGAAAATCCTGAGTGTAGGATGCGGCAGTGGGATACTCGATAATCAATTGATATCAGCACTCGCATCATCTGCTGAAACTTTTGAATATACAGGGGTCGATCCAAACCCAGTCGCCTGCAGCCGCTTCCGTGAAGATTTCAAAAAACTTGCTTTGGCAAACGTCAAACTTAAGGTAAAGACAGAGTCTGTCGAGTCATTAAATATCAACGAGCCTTTTGATATTATTCAGTTGACCCATGCCCTCTATTACTTCAAAGATCCGGCTGATACGCTTGAAAAGTTAAGAAGACTGCTGGCTCCGGGTGGCAAGTTGATAATTGTCCATGCGCCCAACGAGTGCCTTAATCAGCTTTCAGAGTGCTTCTGGTCGCACCATGCCGAACAAGATATCTGGTTCAGTGAGTGCCTAGAGGAACATCTTGTGAAGCAAGATATTGAGTTTACATCTCACAGAATACATGGAGAAGTTGATGTCACTCGTTGTTTTGAGGAGGATTGTCCCCACGGTGAAAAACTACTGGACTTTATCACTCAAAGTGATTGCCGAGAGTCTGATGTAGAAGTGCGAGCGAGGTGCTTGCACCTCCTGAAAAAAATTAGTCGTGTTGATGGAAAGAGTCTCAAGGTAGAGCATCCTGCTGATGTCTTTGTTGTGATGTAAGTTTGTCTGTTGATGTTTGGTCCTGAAAGACAGCGTCATCTCAGTGAGTTTCGTGGTAGATTAAGCCAACAGTCCTGTCCGCTTAAATCCATCAGTTTTTAATGATCAGTGCAGTGTCTTGCTGTTTTGGCCAAATAATTCTCACGATAGGCAGGAAAAGATGGCCAAAGAAAGTTCATCCAGTTTCCCATCTTTATCATCGGAGGATTGTTCGAACAATTCTTACGTGACGATTGCTTGTTTGTCACTGCACGTTGCCGACAATGAGTACGCCTATCTGGTGAATTTGCTTTCGGACGATGAGAAAGAGCGGTCGTTGCGGCGAGTGCCTGAGGTCAGACGAAGAGCTGTTGTAAGCAGAGGCCGTCTTAGGGTTTTGCTTGGTCGTTTGACAGGAGTTCCACCAGAGGAAGTCTCGCTTAAAACAGGCCGCTTTGGGAAGCCGTATCTCAGTGATTCTCATCAGGATAGTATCCAATTCAATGTTGCCCATTCAATGGATGAAGCAGTTATCGCTCTTTCACGTCAGTGTACGATTGGCGTTGATGTGGAAAAACGAAAAGCAACTCACGACCAAAAATGGGCTCGTCTGATGGCCCCCACGATTCTCTCAGAGGTTGAATTGAAGCAGCGAGTCAGAGCGTCTGATGGAGTGAGTCCGGAGGAGATACTTGATTGCTGGGTCGCGAAGGAAGCGGTTCTCAAGGCGATTGGTACCGGTATAGGTGACAAACTTCGTACCTGTCATTTGCCATCTAATCTTCCGGAATTCAGAATGAGTGTTGATTCAGTTGTTTCTTCATGCCGGCTGGCCCCTGTTGTATTTCAACAGCCAAGCTTTTTTACAGGCGATGAAATCGGCACCGCTCTTATCGATCTCAATGAAGGAAATCATCTTGCGATAGCCTGTCCGGGACAAGCCTGCGAACTTGCCGTGCGGAGTTTCGGCCGTGTTCTTCAAGACGGCTTGGTGGAAGGCTGACCCCTTTGGGTGCCCGTCCGTTCATTTCTGGGGGTTAGTTACGGACCACGGGTTGGTACCCCCCATGAATTATTTTTTCGGCAGAATAGGCAAATAATTGGCTAAATTCCCTGAGCAGCCATGTGGTAAGACAGGCGGTTGCAGGCAAATAGGAGAAGTATTTTTGAAAGAGAGGTGAATCTCGCCAATAGTTGACGATCCCTTTATAGATAGCACGGGTTCGTAAATAACGTTTTGGCTGACCATATTATCGGATAGCTTTTGGTGAGAGTACTTAGGTTTTCGTTCCATCTGTGTATCCTTTTGTTGACAATACTTTTCTTTCGTATTGGATATGCTGCGTCTCCGCAGCCTCGCGAGTTGAATACTGATCGTGATGCCTTTACCCCCTCAACGTTCACGATTCGTCCCGGGTTTGCTCTCAATGAGATGTCGCATGTGTATATTCAGAATCGTGATGGGAATCCAACGAATAACTACCCTGAGTATATTTGTCGCATTGGTGCCAATGATATTTTTGAGTGGCGGCTTGGCGTCAATTATTCCGTTGGATCACAGGGTAATGTCGTGACAAGCGTTGAGGCGGGTGAATTACCGGATGGTGGTGGTGCGCTTTACGAATCAAACTTTCTTTACGGTTTCAAATTGGCTACATCAGATCAGGATGGCCTCATTCCACAAAGTTGTTTCATCATGGAAGCAACCACCCCGATGTACGGAGAAGAATTTGGGACAGAGCCAGTCGCTACGATAGTTTGTGGTTGGCAGTTGCCAAAAAAATGGCGAATTGATACGGCTATGCGTTATGCGTATGCAGAAGATGCCGAAGAATGGTTCAATCGATGGGCCCCATCAGTTGTTGCACGTATCCCTTTGACGAATCGATTGGAAGTGCATGCAGAGTATTTTGGAACATTTACCCAAGGCCTCAGCAATGATGTAAACCGGTCATTTTTTAGCCCAGGTACACACCTTGTGATTCATAAGAATCTTGAAATTGGGCTTCGTGTAGGGTGGGGAATAACTCCGGCCGCTGCGAATTTTTTCTCAGATGCTGGCCTTGCAGTACGGTATTGATTGCTTTCTTGCAATATATTCTTTAGATTTCGATCGTTCTATTCTTGTTACCGTACGGGGAGCTTCCGCAATGGCCATCTGCAAGTCTATGTCAGTCGTCCGTTTTTGTTTCGTCGTTGTCTTTGTTTTCGTTTCCTCTGCTGTTCGAGGAGATGATTTGTGGAATACTTACTCTGGTCGTGACGGTGCAGGGCATGGGAAAAGTGTGGTGTTGATAAGTGGTGATGAGGAATACCGAAGTGAGGAGGCGCTTTCTCAGTTAGGAAAAATTCTCTCAACACGGCATGGTTTTGATTGCGTCGTCCTGTATGCAATCGATGAAGAGTCGGGCGAAATTGCTCCCAATGAACAGGGGAATATCCCTGGACTCAAAGCTCTTGGGAACGCAGACTTAATGGTTATTGCGACACGCTTTCGAAATCTTCCTGACGGGCAGATGAAAGAAATTGATGACTATTTGCGAAGTGGCCGGCCAGTCATTGGCATGCGGACTGCAACACATGCCTTTAAGGTGCCAAAAGACAGCTCCTATGCTCATTACAGTTTTAATTATGACGGTGACAGGCAGGGCTGGACTCAAGGATTTGGTCGGACTGTCCTGGGGGAAACATGGATCAGCCATCATGGACATCATAAGCATGAAAGTACGCGGGGTATCATTGCTTCTAAAGCAAAGGGACACCCTATACTCCGCGGTATCGAGAATGGTGACATCTGGGGTCCAACGGATGTCTACGGTGTTCGTTTGCCACTACCAGCAGACAGTACGCCGCTTGTGCTTGGTCAGGTACTTGAAAATATGGATCCCGATTCGGATCCCGTACAAGGCATGCAGAAAAATGGAAAGAAGAAAATTGCCAAAAATGATCCAATGATGCCAGTAGCGTGGGTCAAGACGTACGCTATTGAGGGAGGGACTCGTGGCAAAGTTTTCACAACGACAATGGGCGCTTCAACAGACCTGGTTTCAGAGGGTGTCCGTCGAATGATCATAAATGCCTGCTACTGGGCTGTTGGCCTTGAAGATAAAATTTCTGGAGATTTAGATGTGGATATTGTTGGGAATTTCGAGCCAACAATGTATGGTTTTCGAAAAGAAAAAACCGCCGGAATAACTCCAGACGATCTTCGGTAATCGATATTTAA
>Ga0315315_10002748_pt1 | contig 16107 bp, 15 predicted proteins | sample M140m3416metaG_FD_203699 | JGI IMG/M metagenome (GOLD analysis project Ga0315315, IMG submission 203699) | Ammonia-oxidizing marine archaeal communities from Monterey Bay, California, United States - M1 40m 3416 | ecosystem: Environmental > Aquatic > Marine > Intertidal zone | place: USA... | reverse complement strand
GTATAGGTGAAGCAAGTAAATATTTAAATTTCCCTGTAGTCTCTGGAAATGTATCTTTTTACAATCAAACAAAAGAAATTGGAATTAAACCAACTCCATCTATAGGAGGAGTTGGTCTTATCAGAGATTATAAAAAGATGATCACGATGGATCTTAAAAATATTGATAATTTAGTTTTAATTGTTGGAAAAACAGAAGGTCATATAGATCAAAGTTTATTTTCTAGGGTAATTTTAGACGAAAAAAATGGGCCTCCACCAGAAGTAAATTTATTTAATGAAAAAAATAATGGTGAGTCTTTACTAGACTTGATTAATAAAGGTTTAATAAGAAGTGCTCATGACATTTCTTTAGGTGGAATCATTACTGCAATTAGTAAAATGTGTATAAAAGGAAACAAAGGTATTAAATTGAATAAATCAAAAAATTTAATGAATGAAATTGAATATTTATTTTCAGAAGATCAAGGTAGATATATTATAGAAGTTGAACAAAAAGATTTGAAAGAAGTAGCCAAAATTCTTAATAAAAACTCAGTACATCATGAAGAATTGGGAGTTATTATTGAAAAATATCTAATTATCAATGAAAAGACAAAAGTTACAATTGACGAATTAAAATCATATAATACTAATTGGTTAACAAACTATATGAGTTCGTAATGGCAATGGATTTAAAAGAGATTGAAAAATATATTAAAGAAGCAATGCCCGATGCCTCTGTAAATATTCAAGATTTAGCTGGTGATGGAAATCATTATTCAGCAACAGTGACGTCCTCACAATTTTCAGGAAAAAGTAAAATTGAACAACATAAAATGGTTTACAACTCTTTAAAAGGTAAAATGGGTAATGAGCTTCATGCTTTAGCGATAAAAACAAAGGAACAATAATGGATGATAATACAAAAAATTTAATTCAAAATCATTTAGATAATAATGAAGTATGTTTATTTATGAAAGGAACACCTGATGCGCCTCAATGTGGATTTTCAATGGCAGTTTCAAATATGCTTAAAATTCTAAATGTTAATTTTGAGGGAATAAATGTTTTAGAGGATCAATCTTTACGAGAAGGTATAAAAGTTTTTAGTGACTGGCCTACAATACCTCAACTATATATAAAAAAAGAATTTGTAGGTGGATGTGATATCGTTAAAGAAATGTATGAGAGTGGTGAACTTAAAAAAATATTTGATGACAAGGGAATAAGTTACAAAAAGTAACTATTATCTAGAATAATATTCAATTACTAAATTTGGCTCCATTACAATTGGATAAGGTACTTCCTCTAGTTTTGGAACTCTGACAAATTTTACTTTCTTATTTTTTTCATCCATCTGAATGTATTCTGGAGTTTCTCTTTCTTTGCTTGCTAATGCAATGTCAATGATAGCAAGTTGTTTTGATTTATCTCTAATTTCAATTGAGTCTTCTTCTTTGACTGAATAGCTGGCTATATTAACTTTCTTACCATTAACTTTTACGTGACCATGATTAATTAATTGTCTTGCAGAAAATATTGTTGTTGAAAACTTTGCTCTATAGATTACTGCATCTAATCTTCGCTCTAGCAAACCTATTAAATTTTCACTAGTGTCTCCTTTTAGCATACTTGCTTTTTTATAAATATTCCTAAACTGTCTTTCATTAATATTTCCATAGTAAGCTTTTAACTTTTGCTTAGCCTGTAGTTGAATACCATAATCAGATGGCTTGCCTTGTCTTGATTGACCGTGTTGACCTGGTCCATATGCTCTAGTATTAAAAGGGCTTTTGGGTCTTCCCCATAGATTTACTTTTAATCTTCTGTCTACTTTATGTTTAGAGTTTAATCTTTTTGTCATTTAATAAAAGGTCTTATAAACTTACTCATAATTTTGTCAATCAACGTTTTTTACCTAAACTTGCAAATACACCTGATAATATACGTGTTTCTTTGTCAGATAAGTCCATCTTATAAAAAATATTTCTTAAGTTTTCTAACATTATTTGTCGCTTTTCTTTAGGCTTAAAAAAATTTATTTCATCTAGATTTTGAATACAAAGACTTAACATTGATTGTATTTCTTTTTTGCTTGCTGATTTTACTTTTTTGGATTTTTGAAAAGGAACACTTTTTAATTTAATAATACTGGCTACATATTGTGCAATTATTATTAAACCATGAGATAAATTTAAAGATTTAAAGTCAGGGTTTGTTGGTATTTGTAAAGTATAATTAGCATAACTGATTTCATCATTTGATAATCCTGATGCCTCAGAGCCAAATAAAAAACCAATATTCTTTTTAAAATTTATTTTTTTTAGATCCTCTAAATTAATATGTTTAATATTTTTATTTCTAAATCTTGCTGATGTAGCAATAACAATATCAATTTTGCTTAAAGCCTTCTCTAAATTATCGTACTTTTTACTTTGCTTGATTATATCTTTAGCTCCAACAGATGTAGCTAAAATCTTATCATTGGGAAAAATTGGTTTTGGATTGATTAAAACTAATTTCTTAAAACTAAAATTTTTAATTGCTCTAGCACACGCACCAATATTTTCTGATAATTGAGGTTTATGAAGAATAAAAGAGATATTGTTTTTACTCATCTACTTACTTGCAGGGGCATCATCTTTAAATAGTTTATAATCTAAACTATCAATCAATGCTTTAAAAGAAGCATCAATTATGTTTGTAGATACGCCAATAGTAAACCAATTTTTTCCTTTAGAGTCTGTGCTTTCAATTGAAACTCTAGTAACAGCTTCTGTGCCTGTATTTAAAATTCTAACCTTGTAATCAACAAGTTTTAAATCTTTTAAATATTTTGAATATTTTGCCAGTCGATCAACATTCTTCCTTATAGCATTATCCAAAGCGTTTACTGGTCCATTGCCCTCTCCCTCACAAATAATCTTTTCTCCATCAACTTCTAGCTGGGCTTTTGCTGATGAGACTATTTCTCCAGATTTATCTTTTTTTACTGAAACATCATATTCATTGATAGATATATATCTCGGTATTTCTCCGATAATTCTTCTAGCCAATAACTCAAAAGATGCATCAGCTCCATCATAACTATAACCAATGAATTCTCTATCTTTAACCTCATCAAGTAATTTTTTAATTTTAGGATCATTTTCTTCAATTTCAATTTCGATACTTTTTAATCTAGAGATAATATTTGATTTACCAGACTGATCAGAAACAACAATATTTCTTACGTTACCAACTTCTTCAGGATTAATATGTTCATATGTTTTTGGATTCTTTTGAACAGCAGATACATGAAGTCCACCTTTATGAGAAAAAGCAGCAGCACCTACATAAGGTAAATGTTGATTTGGTTTTCTATTTAAAATTTCATCAAGTAATCTTGAACAATCAGTCAAATTTTTTATATTCTCAGATTTAATTCCTATTTCGAATTTTGATGAAAAATCTTTTTTTAAAAAAAAAGTCGGAATTAATGACATTAAGTTTGCATTGCCACATCTTTCTCCCAATCCATTAATTGTGCCTTGTATTTGACGAACACCAGATAAAACCGCTGCTAATGAATTCGCGACTGCATTACCAGTATCATTATGAGCGTGTATACCTAAATTTTTTCCTGGAATAACTTTAGATACCTCTGTTACTACTTTTGAAACTTCGTGTGGAAGTGTACCTCCATTAGTATCACATAATACTATCCATCTGGCTCCTTGATCATAAGCGGCCTTAACGCATGAAAGTGCATATTTGGGATTTGCTTTATAGCCATCAAAAAAATGTTCTGCATCAAAAATAAATTCTTTTTTTGCTTTAATAAAATGTTTTGCACTTTCTCTAATGTTTTCTAAATTTTCTTCGTTCGTTATGCCTAAGGCAACATCAACATGAAAATCCCAGGATTTTCCAACCAAACATACTGAAGCAGTATTTGAATTCATTAGTGCTGATAACCCAGTATCATTTTCTGCACTCCGTCCTGATCTTTTTGTCATTCCAAAACATGTGAGTTTTGAATTCTTAAAATTATGTTTTTTCTGAAAAAATTCAGTATCAGTTGGATTAGCTCCAGGCCATCCAGCTTCTATATAATCAACACCGAGATTGTCCAAAGCCAATGCAATTTTTTCTTTATCCTCAATAGAAAAATCTACTCCTTGTGTTTGAGCACCATCTCTAAGTGTTGTATCAAAAATATATAAACGCTCTTTACTCATTTAAATTTCCAAAGTGTTTTACCATCTTTATCTTCTATTAAAATACCTTTATCTAATAGGTCATCTCTAATTCTATCAGCTTCCTTATAATCTTTGTTTGCTCTAGCTTTATTTCTTAAATCTATTTTGCTATTTATCTCTGACTCACTTATTGAAGCATTATTTTTTTTATACTTTTCCCATTTTTCATTGTCTTCATTTAATAAACCTACAAATTTACATGCTGAAATAAATAATTCTTTATCTTTACCTTTGCTAGCACTTTCATAAAGCTTATGAAGATTGGCAATATATCCGGGTGTGTTTAAATCTTCATATAAAGGTTTTAAAACATCTTCTGTTATTTGGGCAGATTTAATATCTGCAGAATAAACACGATACCATTTATCTAGAGTATTTTGACAATCGTTTATTAATTTGTCATTCCAATCTAGCGGTTGCTTGTAATGTGCGCTCATAAGAGCTAATCTCAAAACTTGTCCACTTAACTTGTTTCTGAAGTCTTTTATCTTAAGAATATTTCCCTGAGACTTTGCCATTTTTTCATTGGACATAGTAATAAAAGCATTGTGAACCCAATACTTTGCAAAAATTTTTGTATCATTTGCACATCTAGATTGAGCTATCTCATTTTCATGATGTGGAAATATTAAATCAATCCCGCCACCGTGAATATCAAATTCATTTCCTAAAAATTTTTTTGACATTGCTGAACATTCTAAGTGCCAACCTGGTCGTCCTTTACCCCAGGGAGAATCCCAGAAAGGTTCATCTTTTACAGATGGCTTCCATAAAACAAAATCTTCTGAATTTTTTTTATTATCACTTACTTCTACTCTTGATCCAGCAATCAAATCCTCCAATTTCTTATTTGATAATTTCCCATAATCAGAAAACTTTTTAACTTCAAAATAAACATGGTTATTATTTTCATAAGCAAAACCTCTTTTGATCAATTGATTAATCATTTCGATCATTAAATCAATATGTTCGGTAGCCTTAGGTTGGTGTGTGGGGTTTTCACAATTCAAAAACTTACAATCTTCTAAAAAGCTTGATGTTATTTTTTCAGTTAATTCTTTTGTAGATATCTTTTTTTCCTGTGATGATTTTATTATTTTATCATCGATATCTGTTATATTTCTTACATAAGTTATTTTTGAAAAAGTATTTTTTAGTAATCTGAAAAGAATATCAAAAATTACTAACGGTCGAGCGTTTCCAATATGTGGGTCGTCATATACAGTCGGTCCACAAACATACATTCCAATGTGTTTATTATCTTTTGGAACAAATTGTTCCTTTTTATTTGTTAAATTATTTGTTAAAAAAATATCCATTTTAGTTAATTAAGAAATATACCTTATTTATTGATTTGTTAATCTAATTGATTAACTAGGAATCTTGCATACTGGAATAGGCTCCATTTTATGCAAGTTTTGTTTTCTAATTTTTTCGTATTCTTGTCTATGAGGTGAATCTGGATTTTTCATTGCATCTTCTAAATCCTCATATTTAAAACCAAGTTGACCTTCATCTGTTCGACCATCATCCCATAAACCATCAGTGGGCGGTGCTTCTATGATCTCTTTTAATATACCTAATTCTTTCCCAAGTTCCCAAACTTCTGTTTTATTACAATCAGCAATTGGTGAAATATCAACACCACCGTCACCATATTTTGTATAAAATCCAACCCCAAAATCTTCTACTTTATTACCGGTCCCTACCACTATTCCATTGTTTGCTGCAGCTACTTGGTAAAGAGTAGTCATTCTTAATCTTGCTCTAGAGTTTGCAAAACCATGTTCATTATCAAATTTATTAAGTGTAGATGAAAAAGCCTCAAATAATTTATCAAGGCTAATTGTGTGTGCCTCTACATTTTTAAAATTTTTAATTAACCATTCCTTATGCTTTAAACTTAAATCATGTTGATTTTCTTTTTGTTTAATCGGCATAGTTAAAACTATAGTTTTTAAACCTGTCATGGCACTTAAAGTGCTTGATACTGATGAATCTATACCTCCGGAAATTCCAATAACCAAAGATTTTGCTTTAACTGGCATTTGGTTTACATATTCTTTAATCCAGTTTGAAATATATTTTGTTTTTTCTGAAAGTTTCATAATTTATATTTAATAATCTTATGCTTGAAAGCAATAGACTAAGATGCCGCTTGAATAGCGTTTTTAGAATATGTGCTATTCTTTTTTATCTCATCTGAAATTAAAAAAGCTAATTCTAGAGCTTGATTTGCGTTTAATCTAGGATCACAGTGAGTGTGATATCTTGATGATAAGTCTTTGTCAGAAATTTTTTGAGCACCTCCTGTGCATTCAGTCACATTTTGACCTGTTAATTCAATATGCAATCCACCTGCATAACTTCCCTCACTTTGATGGCATGCAAAAACATTTTTAACTTCACTTAAAACACTATTAAAAGGTCTAGTTTTAAATCCAGTTGTAGCTTTAATTGTATTTCCATGACAAGGATCACATGACCAAATTACATTAAGACCTTCTTTTTTGATTGCTCTAATAAGTTTTGGTAAATGTTTTGAGACGTTGTTTGCTCCAAATCTTGAAATCAAAGTAATCTTACCTTTTTCATTTGTAGGATTTATCTTATTGCACAGATTTATAAGATCGTCAGTTTTTAAAGTTGGTCCGCATTTGATACCAATTGGATTTTCTATTCCTCGACAAAATTCTACATGGCCACCATCAAGTTGTCTTGTTCTGTCACCAATCCAAACAAAGTGTGCTGAAGTATCATGATTTTCACCAGTTGTTGAGTCTGTACGAGTCATTGTCTCTTCAAAAGGTAAAAGCAGAGCCTCATGTGAAGTCCAAAAGTTAACTGTTTTTAATCTTCTATTAAAATCTGAATTAATACCGCATGCATCCATAAATGCTAAAGCATTAGCAATTTGATCTTCTAATTCTTTAAATCTTTTTGCTTCTGGACTCTTTTTAATAAAACCTAAATTCCATGTATGAACTTTTTTTAAATCTGCGAAACCACCATGCGAAAATGCTCTTATTAAATTTAAAGTTGCAGCAGATTGTGAGTAAGCTTTATATAATCTTTTTGGATCTGGAGTTCTTGCCTTTTCACTAAAATCTATACCATTGATATTGTCTCCTAAATAACTCGGTAGCTCTACTCCATTTTTTATTTCAGTTGGTGCGCTTCTTGGTTTTGAAAATTGTCCAGCTATTCTTCCAAGTTTTACTACTGGCAAAGATGCAGAGTAAGTTAAAACTAATGACATTTGTAACATGAGTTTGAAAGTATCTCTTATATTATCAGGATGAAATTCTGCAAAACTTTCTGCACAGTCTCCACCTTGTAAAAGAAAAGCTTTACCGTCAACAACTTCAGAAAGTTGCTGTTTAAGATGTCTAGTTTCTCCAGCAAAAACTAATGGTGGAAAAGTTCTAATTTTATCTAAAACTTGGTCCAATTCTTTTTTATCCGGATAATCCGGAATATGTTTAACTGGATACTTTCTCCAACTATTTATTTTCCAATTTTTCATGTTCAACCTAGAATTGTTGTATCAGAGTTTTTTTATTATTCAACGGTTACAGATTTAGCTAAATTTCTTGGTTTATCTATGTCAAAACCTTTTTTAAGAGCAGAATAATATGCAAGTTTTTGTAATGGAATAGTTAATAGAAACGGCAAAAGATCTTGATTTGTGCTTTCAACCTCTATGGTTTCCCAAATATTTTCTGAAATGACTTCATCTTTACTTTTATTAGTTATTAGTAAAACTTTTGCCCCTCTTGCAATAACTTCTTGCATATTTGAAATAGTTTTTTTGTAATAACTGTCCCTAGGAGCCAAAACTACTACTGGCATCCCTTCTTCAATTAAAGCTAAAGGTCCGTGCTTCATTTCTCCTGCAGGATAACCCTCAGCATGAATATATGATAATTCTTTTAATTTAAGTGCACCTTCTAATGCTATTGGGTATGAAAAACCTCGACCCAAAAACATTGATCCTTTAGCATCATTAAATGTATTAGATACATTTTGGATCTTATTGTCTATTAATAAAGTTTGTTCTACTAATTTAGGTAATTCTTTTAAATCTTTTAACTTTTCAGATAGATCTTCTTTTTTTAAATCACCCCTTAATACTCCTAGTTTTAAAGAGAGAATATATAATATAAGAATTTGACCTAAAAAAGCTTTTGTAGAAGCGACACCAATCTCTGTCCCACAGTGTATCGGTAAAACAAACTCCGAATCTCTTGCAATTGAACTTTCAATGACATTTACAATTGCACAAGTCTTCATACTATTTTTTTTACATAGATCTAACGCAGCATAAGTATCAGCTGTTTCTCCCGATTGAGAAACAAACACATACAAACTATCTTTTTTAAATCTATTTTTTCTATATCTAAATTCAGAAGCTATATCTACTGTCACATCTAAAGAAGTTAATTCTTCAAACCAATATTTAGCCATTAAACATGAATGATATGCTGTACCACAACCAATCAATACTATGGAAGAAATTTCATTTTTCTTCCATGGTATATTGTAAATATTAATATCATTATTGGTAGTATCTATATATTCTTTTATTCCATTTTTAATTGTGATGGGCTGTTCTTCTATTTCTTTTGCCATAAAATGTTTATAATCACCTTTGTCATAACTTTCCTCTTCATTAGATAATTCTAAAACTTTTTTATTTATTTTAACTCCATCTTCACTAAAAAATTCTACATGATCTTTTTTAATGATACAAAACTCTCCATCATTTAAATAGGTAACTTTATTTGTCATAGATTTTAGAGCATAGGAATCAGATCCTAAATAATTTTCATTAGGGCCATATCCAACTGCTAAAGGTGAGCCTCTTCTAGCTCCCACAATTAAATCAGGTTCATCTTTAAAAATAATCCCTAAAGCAAAACTTCCATGAAGAGCTTGTAATGTTTTTTTTATTGAATTAACTACATTTTCTGTTTTTAAATTTTCTGTAATAAGATGAACAATTACTTCAGTATCTGTTTGAGATTTAAATTTGTGACCTTTGGCAACTAAGAATTTTTTTAATAATGTTGAATTTTCGATAATTCCATTGTGTACAACTGATACATTTTGTGATGAATGCGGATGTGCATTAATACTGTTTGGTGATCCATGGGTTGCCCATCTTACATGACCAATTCCAATTGTGCCCTCCATACTTTGTACTAAAGAATTATTTTCAAGTTTATCGACTCTTCCTTCTGATTTAATTTCATTAATAGAGCCTTTAGAAAGAGTTGCGATTCCAGCTGAGTCATATCCCCTATACTCTAGTTTCTTTAATGAATTAATGATTGTAGCAGAAACTGGTTTATTGCTATTGATGCCTATAATTCCACACATAATTATTTAATTTTTCTTTTGTAATTTTTAACTTCTGTTTGTAAGCTTCTTGTTAAAGCTAATGATTTTTGTTTTACCTTTTTAGTTATTACTGAACCAGCTCCAATCACACTGTCTTTTTCAATTATTAATGGGGCTACTAAAGATGAGTTAGATCCAATAAATACATTGTCTTTAATTTTGGTTCTATTTTTTTTGACACCATCATAATTACAAGTGATTGTACCAGCACCTACATTGACTGAATTTCCAATGTTGCTATCACCTATATACGACAAATGATTAACTTTTGTTTTTTTACCTATAATACTTTTTTTGATCTCGACAAAATTACCAACTTTAGAACCTTCTTTCAAAATTACTCCTGGTCTAATTCTTGCATAAGGACCTATATCAACTTTGTTTTCAATTCGACAGTTTTCTAGGTGAGAGAAAGATTTTATTGTGACGTTGTTTCCAATTTTTACTTTTGACCCAAAAACAACATATGGTTCAATAATTACATTTTTTCCAATTTTGGTATCTTTTGAAAAATAAATAGTCTCAGGACCTAACATTTTAACACCTGACTTAAGAAATTTATTTCTAAGTTTGTTTTGTTGATTTTTTAAATTTAACTGTTTCATCTAGGAAATTCTTTATATTAAGTATATATGTTTCTTAATTCACAAAATATTTCTTAAAAATACTTTTGAATATGGCACAACAATACACAATTCTTTTTGATTTAGATGGTACTCTAGTAGATACAGCGCCTGATTTAATGCGTGCTCATAATCATGTAATGAAGAAATTTGGTTATCCAACAAAATCAACAGAGGAGATAAGAAATTTAGTGGGACAAGGAGCTGGGGCAATGTTGGGAAGATCAATTTGGGGTCAGGCTAAAAAAGAGTTTGGAAAAGTACAAGATGAAAAAGTTAAAAAAGAAATGGTTAGTGATTTTGTTGATTTTTATGGAAAAAACATTGTCAATGAAAGCACACTGATAAGTGGTGTAAAAGAGTTTTTAATTTGGTGTAAAGAGAAAAAAATATCAATGGGTGTATGCACTAATAAACAGGAACATCTAGCAATCGATCTTTTAAAAAAAATTGGTATTTATGATTTTTTTGAATACATCGCGGGACATAATACTTTTGAATATTGTAAACCAGATCCAAGACATTTAACTTCTGTTGTTGAAATATTGGGTGGAGATATAAAAAAAACTTTGATGATTGGTGACAGTGAAACAGATGCTAATGCAGCAAAAAATGCTGGTATACCAGTAATCCTACTAGAAGATGGTTATACAGAAAAAAAAATAACAGAAATATATCACAATCACTTAATAAAAGACTTTATTGGTATCGAAAAAATTGTATTAAAATATCTTTAATATTGATTATTTTTTTTTAACTATTAAAAACAAATTCGAATATTAGGAGTCGTTTTGATAGTACATAAAGTAAAAGTTTATCCGTCTAAAAAACATCTAGCCAAAAAAAATCAGCTTGCTTGGAAAATTGCAGAAATAGCAAGTGATAATGCAAAATTGGATAATGAAGCTATTGAAATGGTTATCAATAGAATTATTGATAATGCTTCTGTTGCAATAGCGTCACTTAATAGAAAGCCAGTAATTTCCTCAAGAGAAATGGCTTTAAAACATTCAAGAAAAAATGGAGCTACTTTATTTGGAATTAATAATAAATTTAAATTTGATTGTGAGTGGGCTGCATGGTCAAATGGTACTGCTGTAAGAGAACTTGATTTTCATGATACATTTTTAGCTGCAGATTACAGTCATCCAGGTGATAATATACCTCCACTAATTAGTGTTGCACAGCAAAATAAAAAAAGTGGTTTAGATCTTTTAAGAGGAATTATTACTGCTTATGAAGTTCAAGTAAATTTAGTTAAAGGAATTTGTTTACATAAACACAAAGTAGATCATATTGCTCACCTAGGGCCAAGTGTAGCCGCAGGTCTTGGTACAATGTTGAAATTAAACGTTGAAACAATTTATCAAGCTATTCAACAAGCGCTTCATACTACTATTTCAACAAGACAATCTAGAAAGGGAGAAATTTCAAGTTGGAAAGCTTACGCTCCTGCTCACGCAGGAAAACTTGCCATAGAGGCAGTTGATAGAGTTATGCGAGGTGAAGGTGCCCCAAGTCCAATTTATGAGGGAGAGGATAGTGTGATAGCAAGAATATTAGATGGAAAAAAAGCACTTTATAAAGTTCCACTTCCAAAAAAAGGTGAAGTTAAGAAAGCAATTCTTGAAACTTATACAAAGGAATACTCTGCTGAGTATCAATCTCAAGCTTTAATCGATTTAGCAAAAAAATTTAAAAATAAAATTTCAAATTTAAATCAAATAAAAAAAATAGATATATATACGAGCCATCATACTCATTATGTGATTGGCTCAGGTGCAAATGATCCTCAAAAAATGGATCCGAATGCAAGTAGAGAAACTTTAGACCATTCTATAATGTATATATTTGCTGTGGCATTAGAAGATGGTAACTGGCACCACATAAAATCATATACTAGAGCTAGAGCAAAAAGAAAAAGTACCTTAAAAATTTGGAGATCCATTCAAACTCATGAGGATAAGAAATGGACCAAAAAATACCATGATCCAAACCCTAAAAGAAAGGCATTTGGTGCTAAAGTAGTAATCACACTTAAAAATGGAAAAAAAATAATTGAGCAACAAGATAGAGCAGATGCCCACCCGTATGGCTCAAGACCATTTGTAAGAAAGAACTATGTTGAAAAATTTTTAACTTTGACAGAAAATTTAATAGAGAGAAAAGAAAGTAATAGATTTTTAAAAAATGTGCAAAATCTAAAAAAATTGAAAGCTGGTCAATTAGATAAATTAAATATAGAGGTAAGAAAAAGTAAACTTAAAAGAAATTTAAAAAAAGGTATTTTTTAATGCATTTTGTTGAGAAGGAGCCAAACCAAAAAAGAACTGATTTTGTAAATAAACTTAAATCAAAAAAAATATTAAGAGTTCCAGGAGCTTACAATCCTCTTACAGCAAAATTAATTGAGGAAATAGGCTATGACGCTGTATACGTTTCTGGTGGTGTAATGGCGAATGATTTAGGTTTCCCAGATATTGGTTTAACAACTCTGCAAGATGTTAGCACAAGATCTTATCTTATTTCACGCGTCACTAATCTTCCTACAATTGTAGATATAGATACTGGTTTTAAATCTTGTAAAGAAACAATAGAAACTTTTGAGGAATTTGGGATTTCTGCTGTTCATCTAGAGGATCAAATTGAGAGAAAAAGATGTGGGCATTTAGATAATAAAGAATTAATTAGTACAAATGCTATGGTTAAAAAAATTAAAGAATGTGTTGCTGCAAGAAAAGATGAAAATTTTAAAATTATTGCTAGATCTGATGCAAAAAGTGTTGAAGGAATTGATAAGATGGTTGAAAGATGTAAAGCATACATTGATGCTGGAGCTGAAATAATTTTCCCAGAGGCACTTGAAAATGAAAAAGATTTTGAAAAAGTTAGAAAAGAATTATCATGCTATTTACTAGCTAATATGACTGAATTTGGTAAATCCAAATTATTTAATTACAAAGAACTTGAAAATCTCGGTTACAACATCGTAATTTATCCTGTTACAACTCAAAGGTTAGCTATGAAGAATGTTGAAGATGGATTAAGAGACATTTATGCAAATGGACATCAAAATAATATTATTGATAAAATGCAGACTAGAAAGCGATTATATGAACTTGTTGATTATGAAAAATATAATAGCTTAGATGAAAAAATTTATAATTTTAGCACTGAGGGGCACGAATAATGAGTGATGATATAAAAAAGGGTTTACTTGGAATAGTCGTGGATGAAACCGAAGTCTCCAAAGTAATGCCAGAAATAAATTCTCTTACGTATAGGGGATATGCAGCACAAGATTTATGTGAGTACTGTAGATTTGAAGAAGTTGCTTATTTGATCTTAAACAAAGATCTCCCAAATACAATTCAACTAAGAAAATTTGAAAAAGAGGAAAGAACTAATAGAGATTTATCAAAAGATCTTTATTCAATGATAAAAAAAATGCCTAAAAAATCTCATCCGATGGATGTTGCAAGAACTGCTGTAAGCGTAATGGGTTTAGAAGATAAAGAGACTGGTGACTCATCTCAAGAAGCAAATATGAGAAAAGCAATTAGAATTTTAGCAAAAACTCCAACAGCTTTAGCTGCCTTTTATAGAATAAGGAAAGGAAAAAAAATTATAAAACCAAAAAAAAATTTAAATATTGCTGAAAATTTCTTTTACATGTGCTTTGGGAAAGTTCCACAAAAAGAAATTGTAAAAGCCTTTGATGTTTCTCTAATTCTATATGCTGAGCATAGTTTTAATGTTTCAACTTTCACAGCGAGAACAATTACAAGTAGTTTATCAGATATACATGGTGCTATTACTGGTGCAATTGCAAGTTTAAAAGGTCCATTACATGGTGGCGCAAATGAAGAAGTAATGCATATGATGAATAAAATCAAAAAACCTGAAAATGCCTTAAAATGGATAAATGATGCTTTAAAAAACAAAGAAGTTGTAATGGGATTTGGTCATAGAGTTTATAAATCAGGAGACTCGAGAGTTCCTACAATGAGAAAATATTTTGCTAAAGTTGCTAAAATTAAAAAAGATAAAAAATTTGAAAAAATCTACGATATAGTTGAAAAAGTTATGATAGATAGAAAAAATATTCATCCAAATGTTGATTACCCTACTGGACCAACTTATCATTTGATGGGTTTTGACACTGACTTTTTTACACCAATTTTTGTAATTTCAAGAATAACAGGTTGGTCTGCACATATTATGGAACAACACGCAGCTAACAAATTAATTAGACCACTAGCTAGCTACAAAGGTAACCAACATAGAAAAGTTGTTCAATTAAATCAAAGATAGTTTTTTTTAGCTAAAATATTTTCTTTATCAATTTGGGTTAATTGAAAACCATTAGTTTTTAGCTTTTCTTTTATAGTTTTTAGTTTTTGCCCTTCAGAAAATGTTCCATCAAAATGTTTAGACTCGAATTGTATTGATTTTATATTAATTTTTGTAAAATCTATTGAATTTAAAATTTCAAATTCTGCACCCTCAACATCAATTTGCAAAATATCTATTGATGCAATTTGATACTTATCAATTAAATTTTGAAAGGTTATAAAATTTATCTCAATTTTTTCAATGTCATCTTCTGTAATTTGAAAACGTTTACTTTTATGGTTTAGAATATGTTGTTTATCAAAAGATCCAATGCCACTAGCCCAATGTTTACCAAGTCTTGAAATTGAATCTTCTTTTACAAAATAAAAATTTTTTTTTTGATTTTTAGAAAATATAGCATTTGTACAAATATAAATATTTTTATTATCTAAAAAATTTTTTTTTAATACGCTATAATTATATGGAACAGGTTCAACTAAAAGTATATTTTTGTGTTTATGTTCAGTTATTATGTCGTTCAACCAAACACCAAAATGTGCTCCAATAACAACTAGTCCAAAATCTTTCACTAAGTGATTAACTAAATGCTTCTACCCAAGTACCTTGCGTTGAAGCTTTAGAATATTCAGTTGCACGTCCTTCAAAGAAATTCATATGCTCAACAGCATTTAACATAGTATCAAGCCATCCAAGAGGATTTTTTTGGACATCATAAATTGCTTCTAAGCCAAGTTGATCTAATCTTCTGTTTGCTATAAATCTTATATAGTCTTTAACTTCTTGCGCAGTTAAACCTTCCATAGGACCCATTTCAAAAGCTAAATCAATAAATGCATCCTCATGCTCTATTATTGTTCTACAAGCTTCGTAAAGTTCTTTTTTAAGTTTTGGAGTCCAAATTTCAGGATTTTCTTTTATGAATTCTTTAAAAATTCTTATCATAGAGTTACAATGGAGAGTTTCATCTCTAACTGACCAAGTAACTATTTGACCCATACCTTTCATTTTATTGTGTCTAGGAAAATTTAAAAGAATTGCAAAACTTGCAAATAACTGTAAGCCTTCTGTAAAAGCACTAAAGACTGCAACTGTTTTAGCAATGTCTTCTTTTGAATTTACATTGAAACCTTGCATATAATCATATTTATCTTTCATCTCTTTATATTTCATGAAAGCTGAATATTCTGACTCAGGCATTCCTATAGTATCTAATAAATGAGAATAAGCAGCGACATGAACTGTTTCCATTGCAGCAAAAGCAGTCATCATCATTAAAACTTCTGTGGGCTTAAATACAGTCGTGTAATGTCTTAAATAACAGTTATTAACCTCAACATCTGCTTGTGTAAAAAATCTAAATATTTGAGTTAATAAATTTTTTTCTGATTGTGATAGGTTTTTTTGCCAATCTCTAACATCGTCACCTAATGGAACCTCTTCTGGTAACCAATGAATTCTTTGTTGTGTTAGCCATGCATCATAACACCATGGGTATCTAAAAGG
>Ga0315315_10002745_pt1 | contig 16122 bp, 15 predicted proteins | sample M140m3416metaG_FD_203699 | JGI IMG/M metagenome (GOLD analysis project Ga0315315, IMG submission 203699) | Ammonia-oxidizing marine archaeal communities from Monterey Bay, California, United States - M1 40m 3416 | ecosystem: Environmental > Aquatic > Marine > Intertidal zone | place: USA... | reverse complement strand
CTTTTGCGGCTGCATTCTTTGCTTTTTGTGCAATTCTATCTTCAAGACAAATGTATTTACCTGGAGATCTTGCAACTAGCAAATTTTGGTTTTATATTTTTTTAATTTTATTTTCTTTTTGTAGCTTGCCGATGTTCTCTTTAATTTTAGCGCATATAAACGATTTTATTCCTAAAGAAAAATTTGTTGCTGCTGGTGCAAGTTTACAATTTACATTTGGTATGGGTGCTATGGGAGGCCCTTTTTTATGTTCAATTTTTATGGGTATAGTTGGTCCAAATGGTTTTTTTATTTTTTTATTATTTTTTCATGCATTAATTGGTTTTTATGGTATCTACAGATCTAGAATAAGACCAGTAGCAGAAAACCCAGACTCACAATTTGTTGCCATGCCTCAGTCTATTACACCCGCAGGTATAGAGTTAAACCCAACAACAGAACCAATTGAAGAGCCAAAAAAAGGAACAAATGAATCTGTTTAAAGTTTAAAAAGATCAACTGGTTGCCACATTTGTTAGCTGTTGATATAAGAAATTGAAATATTATGGGTAATATTATTGTAACAGGTGGTCTAGGTTTTATTGGTAGTAATTTAATTAATCTATTGATTAAAAAAAAATTCAAAGTAATCAACCTTGATAAAATTACCTATTCTTCAAATTTCTATAATACTAAAGAATATATTAAATCCTCAAAATATAAATTTATTAAATGTGATTTAAATGAGATATCTAAACTTAGTAAAATTATTTATAAATATAAGCCAATTTGTATATTCAATTTAGCTGCAGAAACACATGTTGATAGATCTATAGATAGACCAGAAAACTTTATTAAAAGTAATATTATAGGGGTGTTCAATTTATTAGAAATTTTTCGAAAATATTCAAATAAAAATTTAAAAACAAAATTAATTCATATTTCTACTGATGAAGTTTATGGCGATATATTAAAAGGAAGATCTAATGAAAACTTTCCATATAAACCAAGTTCTCCATATGCTGCCAGTAAAGCAGCTTCTGACCATTTAGTTTCTTCTTACGTTAGAACGTACAAAATCCCAGCAATTGTAACAAATTGTTCAAACAACTATGGTCCTAAACAACATCCAGAAAAACTTATTCCAAAATTAATTTATAATATTTTAAATAATAAAAGTTTACCTATATATGGCGATGGAAAAAATTCTAGAGAATGGATTTTTGTAGAAGATCATTGTGCAGCTTTACTTAAAATTTTCCATAAGGGAAAAATAGGTGAGTTTTATAATATTGGGTCAAATAAAAATTTTAATAACATCGAAATATGTAATCATTTAATAAATGTTGCAAAAAAGGTAATAAAGATTAAATCAAAAGTAAAAATAAAATTTATCAAAGATCGACCAGGTCATGATGTAAGATATGCTCTAAATAGTAAAAAAATTATGACTAAACTAAAATGGAAAAATAAAGTAGATTTTAAAAAAGGTTTAGAAAAAACATTTTTATGGTATTTAAATAATAACAATTATTATAAATCTATTCCTAAAAGTGACATAATAAAAAGAATTGGTAAAATTTGATGATAAAAAAAGGTATAATACTTGCTGGTGGAGTTGGCTCTAGAATGAGCCCTTTAACTAAAGCAGTAAACAAACAATTATTACCAATATATGATAAACCGTTAATATTTTATCCTTTATCAATATTAATGTTAGCTAAAATAAAAAATATCTTAATCATTGTAAATAAAGGTCAACTTGAACAATATAAAAAAATAATTCCTAATGGTAAAAAATTAGGTATTAAAATTTCTTATTTGGAGCAAGATAAGCCACGAGGTTTACCGGATGCATTTATATTGGGCCAAAATTTTATAAAAAAAGATAAAGTGGCAATGATATTAGGAGATAATTTTTTTTATGGACAATCATTAAGTAAAATTCTGAAAAATTGTGCAAATATTAAAAAAGGAGCTAAAGTAATATTGCATAAAGTTGTCAACCCAGAAATATTCGGTGTTGCAAAAGTTAAGAACAAAAAAATTTCATTAATAAAAGAAAAACCTAAAAAATTTTTATCAGATCTAGCCATTACTGGTTTATATTTTTTTGATAATAGTGTTGTAAAATATGCAAAAGAATTAAAACCTTCTAAAAGAAATGAATTAGAAATAGTGGATCTGCTCAATAAATATAGAAAAAATAAGAATTTATCAGCAGAGTACATAGGTAGAGGTGGTGCTTGGCTTGATACAGGTTCAATTGAAGATTTTTATAAAACAAGTAATTTTGTTTCTGCAATTGAAAATCAACAAGGGTTTAAAATTGCATGTTTAGAAGAAATTTCTTTAAATAACAATTGGATTAAAAAAAAACAAATTTTAGAGTCAATAAAATTTTATGGAAATTGTGAATATTCAAAATATCTACAAAAAATTATATCTTAAATCAAAGTAAAATTAATCATTAGACCTAATTGGCATCTAATACTGCATGAAGAAATTGTTTCGTTCTTTCATTTTGTGGATCGCCAAATAATTGCTCTGGTGGACCTTGCTCAAAGATTTTACCTTCATTAAAAAAACATACTCTATCAGATATTTCTCGTGCAAATCCCATTTGATGAGTAACCATAATCATTGTTAAATTATGTTCTTTATTTAAAGATCTAATTACATTTAATACTTCACCTACTACTTCTGGATCTAGTGCTGATGTAATTTCATCTAATAACATTACTTTAGGTCTCATTGCTAATGCTCTTGCAATAGCAACTCGTTGTTGTTGTCCTCCAGAAAGTCTGCTTGGGTGTTCTTCTTTTTTATCTGATAAACCGACTAGCTCTAATAAATCAATTGCCCTTTGTTCAGCCTCATCTTTTTTCATGCCTAAAACTTCTATTGGTGCCTCAATACAATTTTGTAACGCTGTCATGTGTGGGAAAAGATTAAACTGTTGAAAAACCATTCCAATTTTAGATCTTCTTTCTCTTAAATACTTTTCACTCGCTTCTACTAACTGTCCATTCACTTCCATATGTGTCAAAGGTTCGTTATCAAGATGTATAACTCCTTGATTTATTTTCTCTAACGTCATTAAAACTCTCAGAACAGTAGTTTTTCCAGAACCAGAAGGTCCAATTATAGAAATCATTTCATTTTTTTTAATTTCTAAATTTAATTTATCTAAAACAACTAGATCGCCATATTGTTTTGTTACATCTGAAAAATTAACAATGATATCTGATGAGTCTTTTTCCATATTATAACTCTTCTTTTTTTATTTTTCCTTGAGCAAGATTAACATTTTTTTCAATTTTTCTAATCCATATAGCTGCAGGAATAGATAACATTAAAAATATTAAACCTACTATAGTATATGGTTCTAGATAACGGTAGTGATAACCTCCTACAGCAGTTGCAGCATGAAATAGCTCTGCAACGCCAATAGTTGATAATAATGGAGTATCTTTGAAGATACCTACTAAATAATTTCCCATTCCTGGAATAGCTATTGGAAATGCCTGAGGTAAAACTATTTTTCTATAAGTGTAAAATGTTGAAAAATTTAAGGCTCTACATGCTTCCCATTGAGTTTTAGGTACACCTTCAAGTGCTCCTCTATAAACTTCTGATAAATATGTTCCAAAATGAAGGCCAATTGTTACCATACCACACACCCATGCTGATAAAGTAATGCCAAATTGAGGAAGTACAAAATAAACAAAAAATAATTGAATTAGTAAAGGAGTTGATCTAATAAATTCAACAATTTCTCTATTAATCATATTAACTATCTTCATTGGGGTTCTTTGACCCAATAAAAATAATAAACCCACAACAGCTGCAATAGCATAACCAATTCCTGCAGCTAAAATTGTATTAAGAGTTGCCCATAACATTTGAGGCAATATTTCAATTGCAAAATCCCATCTCCATTCTGCATTCATATTAAATTTTTTCCTTTCCTACTTTTCTTGCTGCTAAAACTTCCAACCAACGTAAAAATGGAACAAGAAAAAATCTTGAAATTATATAATAAATTAAAAGTGCTGTTCCAAAACATTGGGCTGAAAGCCAGGTAATAGAATTTATTTGTTTAGCTTCAAATGTTAAGTCTACTACTGTTACTAAAGCAACTAATGCTGTTGCTTTTAAAAGTTCTACTGTCAAATTCGCAGCAGGAGGTAATATAATTGGAAATATTTGAGGTATAATTATTTTTCTCATTCTTTTAGCAGGGGTAAAATTAAGAGCAAAGGCTCCTTCCCACTGCCCTTTTGGAACTGCTAAAACTCCGCCTCTAACAATCTCTGCTCCATAAGCTCCAAAATTCATGCCTATTGCAACAACTCCTGCGGTAAAAGCTTCAAGTGTTAGGCCAAAAAAAGGTAGTACGTAATAAAACCAAAATAATTGGACCAATAAAGATGTTCCTCTGAAAAATTCTATATAAACCGTAGCTGTACCTTGAATTATTGGATTTTTTGATAAACGCATTAAGCCAAAAATTAATGAAATAATCACATAAAGAATAGTTGAACAAATCAACACTTTAATTGTTGTAACAGTTCCCAGCAACATGGTTGGACCATGTTCGGACAAAAATGCAAAATAGCTCACTCTAAACCTTTTTTATCAAAAAAAAATCAGGCGACGAATTATTGTCGCCTGATTAATTAAAAAATTAATATCTTTATTTAGTAGAACAAGCCCACTCAGTAGTCATTTCAGGAGGAGGTAACTGAGCTTTATCATAGCCGTATTTACCAGCTCTTTCTAACATTTTACCTGGGTTTGCCATAACTTTTGCTAAAGCAGCATTAAAGTTATCTCTAAATTCAGTATCAGTTTTTCTAAAACCAATACCAACTACGTTGACAGTTTCCATAGGCATTAACTTAGGATCAGTTACTTCAAACGCACCATTAGTTTTTTCTTCATGTTCTTTTGCACCAAAGAAAGTTTGAACAGCAACATCAGCTCTACCTGCTTTCATAGCAGCTAAAATTCCAACTTCACCTTCTACTAATAACATTTGGCTTTCTGGTACACCAAATTTTTTAGCAGCTTCAACTGTATTAAAACCAGCACCAGTTACAAGTTTTGCTCCTGTGCTAATTACATCGGCATAGTTGTTAATATTTTTAGGATTTCCTTTTGGTACTAACATTGCATCTCCAAAAACACCGATTGGGTCTGAGAAATTTATGTTAGCACATCTACTTTTTAAAATGTACATACCGCCAGTTATCATGTCTGATCTATTGGCATTAATTCCTGGAATTAATCCAGACCATTCAAATACTTTTGTTTCATGCTCAGTTATTCCCATTTCTTCAAGAACAGTCAAAGCAATCATGTTAACAAAACCTAATGCTTCACCATTATCTCCAGCATAAGCCCATGGTACAGCCGTACCAAAACCAAGTCTTAATTTATGGCCATCCTTTAATCTATCAGTCAATGTTGCTGCATTAACTGAAGAAATACTAAAAAGAATAACAAGAAAAACTGAAAGTGACTTAATTAATTTTTTCATTATCTCTCCTCTATATTGTTTAATAATTTAATAAAGTTAACAAGATTTCTGATTTGATGCAAATAAACTAAAAAGTTGAGATCAACTTATAATTGAATTTTTAACTAAAGACTGATTATGTTTCCAATATTTATTTCACCATCATCTAGTGCCGTTAAATAAATGCCCATATCAAAATGATTATAATTTTTTTTTAATAATTTAAGTAAATCAAAAGAATTATCATCTGTTTGTGGTTTTAAATTAATTGCAATACATCTTGGAATGTTCTTTTCGACTTTAAAAGAAACATTGTTAATCTTAATAACTTTACCAATCCATTCTCTTTCTTTCCAAGCTTTAATTCCATCAATACATATGTTTCCTCTAAATCTTGACGTTTCAATTCCTTTACCAATTTTTTTTTGAAAGTCATTGATGCTCTGAATATTTAAAAGTGAAACTGAATTAACAAAATTAACCTTCTTTGAAATTGTTGTATCAAAAAAAGGATATTCTTCATTTTTAATTAATACTATGGGTTGTTTTAAAGAATTTTCTAATTCTGAAATTTTATTTGAAAGTGCTTCACGTTCATTTAATTGATTAATATCTATAGTTAAAATTTCTCTATCTTTTAAATTTAATGTTAATTTTTCATCTTTAAATATAAAATTATATTTATTCAAAGCTGGAGAATTTTTAAGAGTTAAAATTTTATTCCATTTACCTTTTCTTTGATCTGGGTTTTTTTCAAATAGTTTTACCTGATCTAAATCTAAATCTTTAGCAAAAGCAAAAATTCTATCTCCAATGACTCCTATATCTTTTTTGATTTTACATTTTTGAATACTTTGAAATGATACAGATTTAACCGGACAGTAATTTATTGAAGAAATAGTAGCGCTCATATAATGTTTTAAAATAATATGACTTATCTTTCTTCAAATCAACTTAAACAATACGAAGATGAAGGTTTTGTTTCTCCAATAAATATTTTTTCAAAAGATAAAGCAAAACAAATAAGAAATGAAATCGAATTAATTGAAAAAAAAATGCCAGAAGAGTTAATAAAATCAGGAAGATATAATGCTCATTTAATTTCACCTTTGTTAGATGAGGTAACTCATGAGTCAAAAATATTAGATGCCGTTCAAGATTTAATTGGAGAAAATATTTTGGTATGTAGCACTACGCTATTTATAAAGAATCCAAATGAAAAAGGTTTTGTAAGCTACCATCAAGATGCAAAATATATAGGTTTACAACCATACAATTGGGTTACTGCTTGGATTGCTATAACTGATTCGAATGAACACAATGGTTGTATGAGTATGTGGAAAGGTTCTCACAAAAATGACCTTAGAGAACATGAAGAAAAATTTAATTTAGGTAATTTATTAACCAGAGGTCAAACTGTAAACAACGTACCTAAAGAAGAAACTACTCCTTTAATTTTATCTGCAGGCCAGATGTCTTTACATCATCCTAAGGTTGTACATGGATCAGGTTTAAATCATAGTGACGATAGACGAATAGGTTTTGTAATTCAAAGCTACATCGGAACAAATGTTAAACAAGTTTTGGGTAAAAATAGTGTTCAGTTAGCAAGAGGAAAAGATGATTATAGTTTTCATAAAAAAATTGGAAGACCTAAATCACTTATGAATAAAAATGATCTTGAATTAAAAAAACAAGAAAATGACAATCTTCAAAAAATTTTTTATAAAGGTTCTTTAAAAAAAGGAACTTACTAACTTATGCAAAGATCTCTAAATCTAGCAGTATTAGGAATTGATCATGGTCATATATTTGACATGTTAGATGAAATGATAAAAGAAGGATGTAATTGTAATCATTTTTGGACGAAAGGTTCACCTATTACATTAAAGCAATTCAATAAAAAATACCCAAACATAAAAAGAGTAAAAAATAAAAGTGAAATTTTAGAAAATGAAAATATTGATATGATTTTAATTTCATCAATTCCAAAAGATAGGGCCGATCTTTCAATTAAGGCTTTAAAAGCAGGAAAGGATGTAATGGTTGATAAGCCAGGATGCATTACTTTAGAACAGCTTAATTATTTAAAAAAAATCATAAAAGAAACTAGAAAAATTTGGTCCATAAATTTTTCAGAGAGATTTCATGTGGCAGCTGTTGCAAAAGCTGAAGAATTAGTTTTAGACGGAAAAATTGGAAAAATAAAACACACTTTGGGTATTGGTCCTCATAGACAGGGAAATTATGAAAGACCTGATTGGTTTTATGAACGAAACAGTTATGGTGGTATAATTACTGATATTGGCTCACATCAAATCCACCAATTTTTAGTATTTACAAATTCAAATGAAGCTAAAATAACTCATGCAATAGCAGAAAACACTACAAAGAAAGAATTCCCTGGTTTTCAAGATTTTGGGGAAATTAATCTTACTGGCAATGGTGGTCATGGATACATTCGTTTAGATTGGTTTACTCCTGATGCACTTAATACTTGGGGAGATGGTAGATTTTTTATACTAGGTGATGAGGGATTTATTGAAATAAGAAAATATACCAATTTAGCAAAATCTAAAAAAGCTAATCATTTATTTTTAGCTAACAATAATAAAGTTGAATATATTGATTGTTCAAGTGTGAAACTTCCATATTTTAGCAATTTAATTCACGATGTATTATACAGAACTGAAACAGCATGTTCACAAGAATTAACTTATCTTTCGATGGAACTAGCTATCAAGGCTCAAGAGTTAGCAGAAAATAAATGAAAAAATATCAAGTAGCAATAATAGGAACTAACATAGGAGCTAAGCATTTTGAAGATTTTCAAAAAGTTTCTGATCGATTTAATATTCACACTTTATGTGGATTAACACAAGAATCAATTAATAAGATTCTAAAATCAAATAATAAGATTAATGTTTCTACAAATTTTAATGATGTATTAAAAATAAAAGAAATTGATATTATTGATATTTGTCTTCCACCTCATTTACATTTTTCTGCTTGTAAAAAATCATTAGAGGCAGGTAAACACGTTATTTGTGAGAAACCATTAGTATCAAATCTTAAAGAAATTGATGAGCTTGAAAAAATTAGCAAAGAAACTGGCAAAAATATTTTTCCTGTTTTCCAGTATCGCTATGGTTTGGGATTTACTAAACTTAAAACACTTATTAAATCTGGTTTACCAGGAAAACCACTGATTGCTTCATTAGAAACTCATTGGAATAGAGGAAAAGACTATTATTCAAAAGCTTGGAGAGGTACTTGGAGCGGTGAACAAGGTGGAGCAATATTAAGTCATTCAATTCATATTCATGATTTAGTAACTATGATTTTAGGTCCTGTTTCAAGTGTGTTTGCTAAATTAACAACAAGAGTAAATAATATTGAAGTTGAAGATTGTGCTGCTCTTTCAATTGAAATGAAAAACGGAGCATTAGTTACAAGTTCAATTACTCTTGGAGCTGCCAATGACACTAGTAGACTTAGGTTTTGTTTTGAAGGAGTAACTGTTGAGTCTGGTGCTTCGCCTGACAAACCTTATAATCCAGCAGAAGATGAATGGAGATTTTTACCAAGATCGCCAATTACTCAAAATCAAATAAATAAAGTGCTGTTAAATGTAAAACAACCTAAGTCTTGGTATGCGGGAATGTTTGAAGAAATAGCTAATAAGTTAGGTGGCTATAATAGTGATGAAGTGACATTATCAGATGCTAGGAAATCTTTAGAATTTGTAACTGCAGTTTATAGTTCATCAAGAAGAGGGGAAAATATTAGTCTACCCATAGGTAAAGAAAATTCACTTTATAACTCTTGGCTACCTAAATAAAATTTTAGATATTAATAAATACTTAAAAAATAGATATCTTTTAATAATTTACTAGATAGTGTATAGATTTAACAAATTTAGTTAAATATATACTATACAAAAAAATTATTATGAAACTTAGAAATTTTGATTTCTCTAAAAAAGTTTTACTACATCCTGAACAAATATCAAAAATAAAAAATGGAAATAGACCTTTCCCTTTAACTATAGAATTAGATTTAACTAATCATTGTAATCATCGATGTTCATTTTGTGTATGGGGAGAACATATTTCTGTAGATAAATCTAGCTTAGAGAAAGAAACGATAAAAAATTGTTTACAAGATATGAAAGATCTAGGCACAAAAGCAATTACGTTTACTGGCGGGGGTGAACCGATGATACACAAGAATTTTTTTGAGATATTGCCTTTTTCAAAATCTTTAGGATTTGACTGTGGTTTAATAACTAATGGGTCTGCAATTACAGAGAGAAATTGTGGACTATTATTGAAAAACCTTAATTGGATTAGACTATCTATGAGTGGTGGAGATAAAGAAAGTTACTTAGCGGTACAAGGTAAAGATCATTTCGAGTTAGTTTGTAAAAATTTAGAGATGTTATGCAAAGAAAAAAAAGCCAAAAAAAGTAATCTCAAAGTAGGAATACGAATGCTGATTACAAAAGAAAATTTACATACATTAATCAAATTAACTAAAATAATTTATCAATTGGATGGTGTAGATTATATGCAAATAGCACCTGATCATGATAATGAAGATGGGGGTAAATTTTGGCATGGAGAAAGTGTTAAAAACGAAATAAGTAAAGCAGAAATTTTATTAAAGGAAAAAAATATTAAATTTGTTACTTCTGGATTTGAAATATTAAATACTTCTAAACAAAACAAAGATAAAATACTTGATAAGCCTACAAAATGCTATGCACACTTTTACCAAGTTGCAATTATGGCAGATGGAAATGTAGCCTTTTGTAAAAATGCAAGATTTGATGAAAAATATTCAGTAGGTAATATAAATAAAAATACTATTAAAGAAATATGGAATTCAGAAAAAAATAAAAAATTTGAAGGTTGGGTTAGACCAAACAATTGTGGCTTAACTTGTAAAAATATAAGAGTTAATTTGGGAGCAGAAGAAATTTTAGAAGCTAACAAAAAAGAAAAAGCCATTCTAAATAAGTCTCATTACGAAAAACTTAGCAAAGAGTACATTAAAGAAAATCCTAGTGATCCACTTGATATTAATTTTGTAGGTTGATGATTTTTTTAATAGGAGGAACTGGTCTGATTGGTTCTGCATTTAAAAGATATTTTAAAAAAAGAAAAATTATTTTTAAAAATATTACAAGAAAAAATAAAAAAAAATTTTATGGAAAAAAATGTAATTTACTTATTGATTGTAATGGAAATGGCTCAAAAGGTATTGGCATCAAAGACCCATTTTTTGATTTTAATGCTTCAGTACTTACCGTCGCAGAAAATTTAACAAAAATTAAATATAAAAAATATATATATATATCTACAGCGCAAGTATATGAAGGTTTAAATAAAAAAAATTTAACTAAAGAAGATTTTTTAATAAATCATAAAAAAATTAATAGTTATGGTTTCAATAAATATATTTCAGAGTTATATGTGAAAAAGTATGCTGAAAACTATTTAATAATTAGATTGCCATATATTGTGGGACCTGGTTTAAAAAGAAATCCATTTTACGATTTACCAAATCAAAACAAAACTTTTATTACTTTGAGCTCTGATATTAACTGTATACATACTGACTCAGTGGCCAAATTAACTATGGAGTTAAATAAAAAAAGTAAAAATAACATATTTAATTTAGGCTCAATAAATAATATTAAAATAAAAGAATTTGTTAAAATGCTGAAAATTGATAAGAAAAAAATATTTAAAACTAAACGAGTAAAAGATTTAAACAAAATTAATTTTAATAAGGCAAAAAATTTAGTCCAACTTCCAGATATAAAAACAGAGATTTATAAATATTTAAAAAAGAGATAATTTTTACAAATAAAATTTTAAAACTTTAAAATCTTATTGATAAAACTTGACAAAATCGCGTTATAAACTATTAAGAATTTATTAAAATATTTACATATTAAATTTATAGAAAATGAAAAAATTACTACTAACTGGTGGAGCAGGTTTCATTGCACATCATATAATAAGACATTTCCTAAAAAACACAGATTGGGAAATAGTTTCGCTTGATAGATTAGATTATTCTGGAAACCTAAACCGGATTGCTGATATGATGAATGAGTTTGACTCTAATGCTAAAAAAAGAGTTAGAATAGTATATCATGATTTAAGAGCTGAAATAAATCAAATGTTAGCAGCAGATCTTGGTGAATTTGACTACATATTACATTTAGCTGCTTCATCTCATGTAGATAGATCAATAGACAATCCAATGGAGTTCGTTCAAGATAATGTGGTTGCCACATGTAATATTTTAAATTTTGCAAGGTATCAAAAAAATTTAGAGAGATTTATATATTTTAGTACAGATGAAGTTTTTGGACCAGCGCCATTGGGAGTAAACTATAAAGAAAGAGATAGATACAATTCAACTAATCCATACAGCGCCACAAAAGCTGGAGGAGAAGAATTAGCTGTTGCATTTGAAAACTCTTATCATATGCCAATTTATATCACTCATACTATGAACGTTTTTGGAGAGAGACAACATCCGGAAAAATATATTCCTATGACAATAAAAAATGTTCGAGATGATAAATTAGTTACTATTCATAGTGATGAGTCTAGAACAACCCCGGGAAGTAGACACTACGTTCATGCTGTTGATGTAGCAGACGGATGTTTGTTTTTGCTAAATAACCCAAATAAAGTTCAAGATCTTCCAAAAGACTTTGGTGGAGCAAAATGTCCAAAATTTAATATTGTAGGACCAGTAGAATGGAACAATCTACAATTAGCTGAAAAAATAGCTGAAGCCCAAAATAAAAAGTTAAAATATAGGTTGGTTGATTTTCATAGTAGCAGACCAGGTCATGACTTAAGGTATGCTTTAGACGGAGGTTTGATGAAAGAACTTGGATGGACACCAAAAGTATCGCCAGATGAAAGAATAAATCAAGTTGTTCAATGGACATTAGCTAATGAACGATGGCTTAATTTATAGGTCGATAAGTAGATAAACCTTCATCTTTATATAAAATACTAAGTATTGCATTAAATAATAATTAGACCTTATTTTCAAATTACCCTTCTTGAGCTAGTAATAATGATAATGAACAAGCGTTGTAATAGTCTTTAATTTCAACAAATTCACCTGTTGTGTGACAATAATTGTGCCCAGCACCATATGTAATTGTTGGAATATCTTTTTTAATTAACCAATTAGCATCAAACCCTCCAGATATACTTACAAGTTTTGGTGTTAGTCCTAATTTATTTACCTTATCTTTTGTTGTTGAGACAACTTTTTCATTCTCATTAATACTAAAAGAATAATAGTCAGTATGTCTTTTAAAAATAAGCTGAGCTTTTTCTCCTTCACTATTTTCATATTCATTACAAACTTTTTTAAATGAATCCTCAAAAGCATTTGTAATTTCTGATACAAAATCTTGATCATAACTTCTGGACTCTCCTTTTATGTAAGCATATTCACAAACAGTATTTGGGGAAGCTCCAGCACTCTTACCATTTTTTCCTCCAAAAATACCTATATTTGAAGTTCCTGATTTTTTTTCTTTAACAATTTTACCAAACCATCCTTTATTTTTTGCATCTGATAATGCTAACGAGGCTATCATGGATGCTGATAATCCTTTTTCTGGTGCTAGCCCTGCATGTTCAGCCTTACCATAAATTTCCGCTTCCCATCTATCACAACCTACTGCTCCTGTTACTATTTCTTCAGCTGGTCCTCCATCAATATTATAGCCTCTAACAGGGTTGCCAAGATCTTCCTTTTTAGCCATTCTTGCACCCCACAGGCCACTTTCTTCTCTAACAGTAAATAAAATAGTAATTGGTCCATGTGGAATATTATTTTTAAATAATGTTTTTACCATAGTCACTAGGGCAGATACTCCCGTTCTATTATCTCCACCTAATGCAGTGTTATCTTTAGGTAATATTTTATCACCTTTGATAACTGGTATTGCACCTTTGCATAATGGAACTGTATCTAAATGACTACTAAACATTATTCTTTCAGCATCTATAGTTCCTGGAAGTTTTATTATCAAATTTCCAACTTGGGTTGGTAATGGTATTTTATCATTTGCATTATCAAAAGTAATATACTCGGGAGGCACACCTGAATTTATCAAATCATCTTTAATATTCATTGCAATATCATGCTCCTCACCTGTTATTCCCTCTATTGATAAAAATCTCATAAGATCTTCCAAAGACTTTTTTTTGTCAAAATTATTATTCATATTTATCCTTTCATTTTTAGTTTGGTATTTCTAATGTTGCTGATATTAATTTTTTTGTATAATTATGTTGGGGGGAGCCAAGAATTTTTTCTTTATCACCTATCTCAACAATTTTGCCTAAATGCATAATAGCAATCCTATTACACATATTTTTTAACACAGAAAGATCATGAGAAATCATAATCATACTTACTTTTGTTTCAATGTTAATTTTTTTCAATAACTTTAATATTTCTGACCTAATTGACATATCTAATGATGCTACAGCCTCATCAGAAATTATTAATTTAGGTTCTGTAGAAATAGCTCTTGCTATTGCAACTCTTTGTTGTTGGCCGCCACTTAATTCATGAGGATGCCTTTCATAAAATACTTCTGGTGGTGTTAGCTCAACTTTTTCCAAAAGTTCAAATACTTTATTCTTGATTTCATCTTCACTTAATTTAAAATGAATTTTAATTGCCAATGAAAGAGTTGTCCCTATTGTTTTTCTTGGATTAAGTGAGCCATAAGGATCTTGGAATACCATTTGTATATTTTTTCTAAAATTTTTTTTTTCATACTTTAAATATTGATTAATTTCTTTATTAATAAAGGTAATTTTTCCTGAATTTACCTCTAATAGTCCCATTAATAAATTAGCTACAGTAGTTTTACCCGACCCACTTTCACCAGCTATTCCAAATATTTCACCTTCATTAAGACTAAAACTTAGATCATTAACAGCCTTAAGTGGCTCATTTGAACCAGGTAAATTAAAATTTTTATTTAAATTTTCTATATTCAAAATTTTATTTATTTCATGATTTGAATAAAATTTACTATTTTCAATTTGTTTCGAAGCATTTAGTAATTTTTTTGTATATTCATGTTGTGGTCTGGAAAAAAAATTTTTACTTTCACCACTTTCTATTGTTTTACCTTCAAACATTACATAAACTCTTGAGCAAATGTATGAAACTACTGCTAAATTGTGAGTAATTAAAAGAATCGATATATTTGTTTTTTTTGAAATATTTTTAAGCAAATCTAATATTTGTAATTGAGTTGTTACATCAAGTGCAGTTGTGCATTCGTCAGCTATTATTAAATCAGGTTTACATGAAATTGCCATAGCAATCATAACTCTCTGTTGCATACCTCCACTTAATTGGTGAGGAAAACAATTAATTATTTTGTCTGGATTTCTTAATCCAACATCACTTAAAACACTAATAATGATATTTTTAATTTCTCTTTTATCAATTTTTTGATGCAGCAATATATTTTCAGCTATTTGATCTCCAATTTTTAATACTGGATTTAAAAATGTAGATGGGTTTTGAAAAATAAATGAAATTTTTGAACCTCTAATATTTCTTAGTTCATTATCATTTAACTTCAAAAGATCTTTATTGTGAAATAATATTTTACCGCTTACAACCTCTCCTCCTTCAGGTAACAATTTTAATATTGTTCTAGATGTTAAAGATTTACCAGAACCAGATTCACCTACGATTCCAACAATCTCACCCCTATTAATATCAATATTAACTCCATCAACAGCTTTGACCGTTCCCATATAAGTCTTTATATGCATTTTTAAATTTTCAATTTTGAGCAATTTATTATTCTCCATTCTATTTTTTCCTTCTAGGATTAAAAACATCATTTAATCCTTCACCAAATAAATTTAGAGACAAAACTACCAAAAAAATTCCAATACCAGGGAAAAAAACCATATACCAAGATTGTCTAAAAAATTCTTGAGCATTATTTAACATTAATCCCCAGCTAACCATTGAAGAGTCTCCAAAACCTAAAAAACTTAATGCTGACTCTATCAAAATTGCCGTGGCTTGAGTTAAAGACATATTTACAATTATTGTTGTCATCGTATTTGGAACTAATTCTGAAAAAATAATTTTAAAATCAGAAGCACCAGATGCAATTGCAGCTTTACAGTATGGTCTTTCTTTTAAACTTAAAATTTCTGCTCTAACAAGTCTTGAGGTTTGTGGCCAAGATAATATTGAAATGACAATAATTATGTTAATTATATTTGCACCAAAAATAGCAACTAATACTAAAGCTAAAAAAATAGGAGGTATCACTAAAAACATCTCAGTAATTCTCATAAGAATAGAGTCAACTATTCCTCCATAATATCCTGCTATTGCTCCTAAAAATACACCTACCACAGTAGATGTAATTACTGCTATAAATGATACTATAAGTGTAATTCTAGCTCCGTATAATAATTCACTATATAAATCTCTTCCAAGGTTATCGGTACCAAGAAAATGTTTAAAGCTTGGATTTAAGAAAGCCTCGCCTGCTCCTGTTGTTAATGGAGGGTATG
>Ga0315315_10002744_pt1 | contig 16122 bp, 11 predicted proteins | sample M140m3416metaG_FD_203699 | JGI IMG/M metagenome (GOLD analysis project Ga0315315, IMG submission 203699) | Ammonia-oxidizing marine archaeal communities from Monterey Bay, California, United States - M1 40m 3416 | ecosystem: Environmental > Aquatic > Marine > Intertidal zone | place: USA... | reverse complement strand
TTCCATTCGCATTTATAATTCAATAAATATTTTGTGTTTTTTATTTTTTACTTTTGATTTTTATTTCACATTTTATATTCCCCCCCCCCCCCATCCATTGGATTCATCCAGATTAATCCAACTAAAGAATATAATTGTGTACCATGTATTGTATACAATTATGTCATTTCAATGCGAAACATGCACTGCAACTTTCACATTTAAACATAATTTAAAACGTCATGTAGAAAAACGGTGTAAAAATCGTCTAATCCACCCAGAAAACATCACACAAAATGTTAACCCTGTTCCACAAAATGTTAACCCTCTTACACAAAATGTTAACCCTGTTCCACAAAATGTTAACCCTGTTCCACAAAATGTTAACCCTGTTCCACGAAATGCCCATGCTTTATCATGTTCAAAATGCTCAAAGGTGTTCGCAAGAAAAGATTCGATGATGCGTCATGAACAAACATGTGATGGTTCTCAAACCCTTCAATGTAATGTTTGTTTAAAAATATTTTCAAGTTATGCTGGGAAATCCTGCCATAAGAAGAGAGTCAATTGTACGCCTCCGTTAGATTTATTAACATCACCCATAATCATCAATAATAATGATAATCGAATAATGAATAGTAATAATATAATAAACAATATTACGAACAACATTCAACAGATAAATATTAACGTACATGGAAAGGAAAACTACGACGCGTTATTGAATACGATTCGTGCCAAGTATCCACAAGCGTTTTTGACAATGGTTGAGGAAGGTGATACCGCAAGTTTATTGAAATTGGTTCATTTCAATAAGGATTTTCCTGAGAATCAAACGATACGAAAACCAGCCAAGAAAGACGTATCAGCCGAGGTACATATTGGAGAGGGGCGATGGGAAAAACGTCCCACCCAAGAAGTGATTGAAACGTTCAGAGGACAAACCAGTAAACGACTATGCAATTCTTTGCAAACAAATGCGAATACCGTAGACGACAAGAGAAATGACATATACTTGAAAGAGGTTTTATACGAACAAAGCAAAGAACCAATGGGGAACACGGATAGCTTATTGTTACCATTCGTGCTGAATACACAACAGATTGAAAAGGATATATTAATGAATAAAGTAAATAAAGTCAAATACGAATTATCTAAAGAATATCCTTCTTTAATTGGAACACCAATGTTCATGAATCAATGGAAACAAGAATGTAGACCGTATATACACGCATTTGAAAATAAATGGAATACATTTGTAACAGATATTGAATGGGTTTGTCAATTTTAAAGAAATGGGTGCAAAATACATATAATAATGTCGGATGATGAACCTGATGTATACGTTCAATTATTCGAGAAGGATGCTGAAATATTAAACCTGCAACAACAACTTGCTGTATACAAAACCCAAAATGATTATATGAAAAAAACGATTGATACGATAATACGCAAAAAATGCAAACGAGGAGAAAGTACTATAAGTCTGAATATAAAAGTGGTTGATTGTGTGAAACATAATTTAGAACTATTAACTTTATCTTGGATTCACGAACAATGTGTGAAACAAATCAAATCTGAAGAAATCATATTATCTATGTTGGTCTTATTATTATCTGGTAAAGATCAAAATGACGTCCCAATTGCAATATTAGAACATAAAGTAGTTGTGTTTATGGGAGATATAACGTATGTTGCCTTGAATTTAGATGAATTTGGTACATTACTGTTATCATTGATAAAACAACATATGGCAAATATGACGTTTACCTTTATCAATAGGACTGAAATTGAATCGTATGATATACCGATAGTGGACGTTTTGAATGGATTCAATGAACAAACGACATTTAATATTTGTATGAAAAAAGCTCTGAAACGCTATCAAAGTTTATTATAATATTTTATTATTATTTTGTTTTATTATATTTTACAATGTTTACATTAGAATGTCATTAAACTGGAATGTCATATATGCACATAATTGGGTTTTGAATATGAATGAATTAGATAGACTATATGACTTGACAATAAATTATATAAATAGAGACAATGTAGAATTTAATGATAATAAAAAAAGAACTATACGTAATCGAGTTTCTTATGGATATCGAATTCATCCAACAAGAAATGATACGCTTGTAATTTATCATAAAGGAGTGTTGCCATGGGACGCAAATAAAACTAATAATACCGCTATTTTGTACAATCCTATGATACATGAAGAGCACATGTTTACCGTTGTGCGCCCAAGTAAAAGGGATGATGAAATAAGAGAATTGTTCAAAGATACTTCCACAACGAGACTGAATAGTAAAACGATTTTAGATGCTTTACATAGAAAATTTTTATTAGGGATTTCACGAGAATATATTCAACACGTTTTAGAGAATGATGTCCAATTTGATTTTTTTAGAAATGCAAAACTGAATCCTAAAAAACCGATTGTAAAATCATTTCGTCCCTCCCATCCATTTGAGCATTGGCAAATGGATTATACTTCATTATTCACACCTGGGAAGGACAAACAAGTACATCCTAAAAGGGAAAACAAATATTATATTCATATCCTTGTTATCATTGACATATTTAGTAAATTTGTGTATTTGTTTCCAACTAAAAACGAATCAGCAGAAACGACGGCAATGATTTTGAACAAGATATTTTTGACTGGTGATATACCTAAAATTTTACATTCAGATAATGCCAAAAACTTTTTGAGTGAAGCCGTACGTAAAGTGTGTGACACCTTTAATGTAACACAAGTGTTTGGTGAAGGGTATTCTCCTCAAACTCAAGGATTTGTAGAAAATAAAAATAAATACATTAAAAAATTGATTCAACAACATTGGATTCGAAACGACAGTTTTAAATTTTATGATGTAATCGATAGAATATGCTTTTCAATCAACACTTCAAAACATGATGTAACGAAATATACACCGATGCAAATTCACCGAGGTAGAAATATAAATACTGTAAAAACTGAATATTTTAATGGAAATATAGACGATGTGTTGCAAATTGATTGTAAAGATGTTGAAAATTACGTTGAATCTGAGACTATTCATAGAAAACATAGGATTCAACACGTTAAAGACACATTGAAACATGTAGCGCATAAACGCGAAGAACGCCAACGAAAACAACAAACTCAAGGCGTGTATATTTATCAAGGAAATTTGGAGATGAATACGAAAGTTGTTGTTGCTGTGTATATTGAACATACAAGTAAAGACATTCAAGCAATGCAATTGAAATTGGTAGATTCCATTCAAGGGACGACGAAACGTGTCAATAATCCATTGCACATTAAATCGAATGATCGGTATATACGTGTAACTGACATCGATAAACGGGCATCGACATTTTTTAAAAAATCTGAATTGAGTAAACACAAATATTTTTCGAAAATGATATGTAAAATCAAAGAAATAAAAAAAACTGGAACTGGCGCTAATGTTGTTAAATATTTATTAGAATACAAAGATCCACAAACAAATACAACCTATGATGTGTTTCGTCGTGTCGCGTCCGATATGATTTGGACGAATGAATTTCACAAGACGATGTTGCTTACGAAATCTCAATACGCACATGATTTCATTCCAAACAATGACAACTTACCCAATGTTCCTGAATATTTGTTTGATGTCGATCCTTTCCCAGATGATGGACCACCAATCGTATATGATTATTCGACCAAAGTTACCAATTCGATGGAACAAACTGATAATGCGGAAGCTTCAATCAATAGATCGTTACATCCGACATATATTCATTTGGAAATTAAACACAAGTGGATACACACGATTCAAACATACAAAAAATTATGGAACAATCAAAAAGTATCATTTTGCGCCAATATTGATAATCGTATATCGCAACTTGAAGGGGTGGTGTTTAGAAAAGATACCCAAAAAATAATAGACGGTGTTCCAACGATATGGGCGGTACGCGGCAAATATGGTGAACGATGGTGTTCATTATTACCGGTGAATTACACGAATAAATTATCTTTTGATGGCGCATGGATGTTCATGGATGAAAAAACATTATTGACGAAAATAGATCGTTCCAAACTTCCATATAAAGCAGTTAGTAGTAATATTGATGATTTGAAAAATAATTAGATATAATATATATGAAACCCGATATGAAAGACTTTATCAAATATATAAAAACATATGGGATACAAGAAGGAAGTGCGGCGTTTGTAAATAAAAATGCTGTGAATAAAATCAAAGGAAATATGACTGAAAACAATATCAATATAAAATTTGTCTATCCAAATTCGAATAAAGTTAAATTAGGTTCGAAGACTATTCAATTAAAAAACAACGATATCTACACTTATCATAGGAACAACACACTTGTATTGAAAAAGGTGTAAATTAATTGTTGCTATATATCAAGTACCAGTAAACTATTGAATATGGCTGAAAGTTGTTCAGGTAAGACCAAGAGAGGAAATTCCTGTAAAAATAGAGGTAAGTATTGTGCACCTAACGAAACAAATAAATATTGTCATATTCATGTACCAAAACTCGATTCCGATTGTGCAATTTGTCTATCTAAATTGTATGACCCATGTTATTTAAATTGTAATCATTCGTTTCACACCAAATGTGTCAATAAATGGTTAGCGTACAGCAACACTTGTCCTGTATGTAGACAACCTGTATATCCTGAAACGAGTTTTCTATTGGATCCCGAATTCGGAGAATCTATACTAACCGTTGCTATAGAAATCGCATACTATGAATCAATTGGTAATATTGAACACATACTCGGTAATATGGATGTTGATCAATTATATTCAAATATTTAAAAATTAAAAATGTAAAATAAATTGAAATGATGCAACTTGATTTTTTCAAACCAATGCAGTTCAAATGTTACTTGAAATTGATGAAAGAATCATTGATTTACAAACACAAACCATATACTACATACATATTATGTCATTTCATCCAGAATGGATATGCTACGATTTACACATACAAAGATGCTGTAAATATAGTGTTGCAAATCACGATGTCGAATAGATATAGAATATGTTTTGGTGTAGATTCGTACATATCATTGAATGTACATGATTTTCAGATGATTAAGTTCGAACCAATAAATGATTGTTTCTATGCAACCACAGATTATATATTTGATGAATATGACACAAAAATATTGAATACGATAACCGAATATGTTCGAGTTGTGTTTAATCGAGTTAATATCATTGATTTCATAGAAACAGACGATGATACTTACAATTGTTTTATACGTCAATTGAATCAATTATGTTCACGTAAAAATAAAATGAATATATGTAAATTTGTTAGAAATAAAAAAAGTATAAACCACTATAAACGACGTATCAAAACCATATATATGAATTATTGGTTAGAATGGTATTTTAATCCCAATAATGACATGGGGTATATGACTCGCATGCTTAGAAACTATGTTCGACATAGTTGATCGACTCAAAATCAAATTCTAATTCACCAATATGTAAAGGTTTCGATTTATTTTTTATTTGCAAAATTTTAATTATAACAGATACGGGTAGTGAAATATAAGTGTGGTTATGAAATTTGATTGAAAACTTTTCAATTTCTTTGGTTTTTAACCAAACAATAAAATCTGATATATCTTCGTATGTAGTTGATTTATGCAGTTTATCAAATCCGTCTATCAATATTTGAAGAAAAAACATTTTGGGAGTCATCTGACCATAAACAGTATGTGAATAACCATTATTAACGTCATATGTACCAACGAAATCGCCATGACATGCAGGGGAATTATTTTTGCGAATATACAGTGTATCCATTTTAAATTGAATAATGTAGATCCATGTATAATTCATAACTATTTATTAAATTGACTATTTCCTTAATTATCATTGTGAAAAGTGAAATGTGTTATTGTCGGCTTGGTTTCTGTAACCATGACGCTTGTTACATTAAGTGAAACACCGAATTGTTTGTTCATGAACCAAATGGGTGAAAACTCAAAAATTGCTTTCATTTTGTCCCCCTTTTGAATAGAATCCAAATTCATTTTAATATTGTCCGCATTGAAACATTCAATGTTGGGTATACCTGTGTTGTAATCAGTACGAATCTTGAGTTTAAATGTGGGGGCATATTTGTTATTTTTGGAAGGTCGAAGTATAGGACGGTAAAGTTCTTCGATCACCGAACGTGACATTTGTTTTCCAAACCATTCGAGTGAATTTTTAATACCGAATTCAATCATCGCAGAATCTATGGATTCGATGATATTCTTCATTTGTGCAAGTTCTTCATCGTTTTCAAAATTGTTGAATGACAAGTCGATACTGTATGACTTTTTAACGTCTGTGTATGAAGCATTTGGTGGGTATATAGATACTCCGAATGGCGAATACATAACGGGAGTTTCGACATGAATCTTTGGGGATGATTTGTTCATGTAATTGAGGTAAACATTTTGTCCAACTCTTAGTTTATTCAACTCTCCAGTGAGAAGGAAGGCGGCGTTGAAATCATTGTACATAATGAGACTCATGCTGCTTATATAAATCATATATACATCATCCTTTAAGTGTATTTTATGTCAACAATAAACTACTGACATTTATTGAAGGACAAAAAAAAGGTACTTAAGGAATGTTGATATTAATAGTAGAATATATGATATATATGGAAACTTTCCCGATGTTGTACAAGGATGATCGCGTATGGAACATTCGTGTGGAAAAGACGGTGAATGGTGGTGTGATTCACCGAGAGTATGGAAAGGTGGATGGGAAAATGATACACACTAGCAAAGAAATTACATTTGGCAAGAACCAAGGCAAAAAAAATGAAACGACCGCGTACGAGCAAGCTTGCAAGGACGCAACATCATTATGGACTAACCAACAAACCACGTTAGAGTATACTCCGTCTCAATGTGGTGGTACAACACGAAGCTTCAATCCGATGTTGGCGAAGACGTACATCGAGAACGACAAGATGAAATTTCCTTGCCTTGTTCAACCGAAATTGGACGGTGTTCGTTTGTTGATTTTCATGAACGATACCAACGAGATTGTGATGCAAAGCCGCACGGGAAAAAATATGGATAATATCCATCTTCAACACATTAAGAAGCGGTGTCAAGAATTTTTCGACTCTGTTCCACGTGAGTTTAAATTGATTTGTTTAGATGGTGAATTGTTTTCGAAATATATGAAATTTGAAGATATTGTATCGACCAGTCGATCGAACAAAGTATTGAAAGATGAAGTCAAGGAACGAATTCAGTATCATGTTTATGATGTCATTTGTGAAGGATCTATGAAATATAGAAGTGATTTGCTAATTAAACTAATGTCAAAGATTGCAACCCAAGGAGATATCAAATTGGTCCGTTCTCATGTATGTAGTAGTCACGAAGAAGTTATGCAATATCATTCTAAATTCATTAATGATAATTATGAAGGTATAATGATTCGAGCAATGGATAAACCGTATGTACAAAAGAGGAGTGATGGATTACAGAAATATAAATCCTTTATGGATGACGAATTTGAAATTGTAAGTGTAAAAGAAGGTACTGGAAATGACAAAGGTACTGCAATTTTCGAATGTTTATTGCACAATCAAACAACGTTTTCTGTACGTCCGATTGGTATAAAAAACTATAGAAAAAAATTATTAAGTGAAAAGGAAAATCTTGTTGGTAAAATGTTAACCGTGACGTTCCAAGAATATACCGATAGAGGAGTTCCAAGATTTCCTGTTGGAAAGACTATACGTGATTATGAATGAACTTAAGAAAATCATGAAATATACTATACACGATGAATTCAGATGGAAATCAATGGGAACAGGTTATGTTTACCAAGAAACCCAAACAAACCAATTCAACCATAGCTCACCGATCCCATCAACAATCTATCGAAATCAAATTAGATAATGACGATGAACTAAAACGCAAACAAACCAATTTAGAGTTGAGAAATTTAATCAAACAAAAACGAATTGAGAATGGTTTAACTCAACAACAATTGGCGAGTTTTGTTAATGTAAAATCAGACATTATCAACAAGATTGAATCAGGTAAATTGTTATCACCCGAACCAAAAATTATTTCGGAAATAAAAAGGAAATTGGGTATCTCTATGAAACTTGTTAAAAAATAAATGCGTAAATAAAAATATGAAATAATCTTATTAATATACATATACGAGAGTTGTTCTCTATTGGTATAATGGTAAAGTTGAGTTCAATTGTCCGATTGCGTAATGATGCTTTTCAGATTGGTGGTGGCTTCAAAGTCTGCAATAATTCATCTATGAATTCGTCTAAGCTTCAAGTGAAAAGTGCGTTAGATTCTAATAAATCACCAATGGTGAAGGCTGGGTTTTTGGAACGAATTGAATTACCCAAACCACACATTTTCAATTTACATATTGTTGACGATAAACAAGATAGATTAACTGTGGAATCTAGTTTAGTATATCATGATAATATACATGTCTATGTAGGTATCGTTGGACGAGATACTGATTTGAGTAATGTACACCGAGTAAAAGAATTCATGCGAAGTAATCCGGAACATGTACGTTTTGTATATAACGCAGATGCTAGTCAAATTATTTCCTTGACACAAACCGATATTAGTCATGCATACACGAATATAAACGATGTGGGTTCATCCACAGAAATTAAAGATGGATTAGACTATAAAGTAGTCATATACGCAACTCCTTCGAATTCTACAAACATATCACATAAAGATTTATTGAAAATATCGCAAACTCATAATAAACTAGATTTCACTCCTCCAAATGTGAGGAGAATCAATATTGATTTAATAAACAGTGCTGTGTAAATTAATTATAATTATTTAATATAATGGTATATCATGTACATATACATGTAGATGTTAAAGCTGATGATGATACTGTTGATAATTTAGACACGTATGCAGTTGCGTTGAATATTTCGCAATTTGATGAAGAATCTGTAGTTAGATTGATTGAAAATCATCATTATTCAAATGATGAAGTAAATGGTCATGTTGTGAAATTGTTGAAATCGCAAACTACATCAAAGTATACAGGTGATTTATTTGGATATTATGACACTTTTTTAGTTCCCAAGTTATTTGTTGGAGGTGATTTATACTACGTATGCATTGTAAGTATTGATGATTGGGGTAATTTTTCAAAATTATTTGGTCCTATTCCCAGACGAACTACATTACCACCCTATCCAGAAGTATTACATATTGAATTAAAGGAAAGAAGACAAGAAACGACAATTGCTAATATATTAAATGAAAATGGTATTTCAATTACGGGGAATGTTGAAAATGTGATGTACTTTTCATACGAATTTTACATTATACAATCTGAAAATATATCTAGTAATTTTGATGTATCCAATGTAGACCCTTCGTACATCGTAGATGTGTACGACGAAATTTGGAGTGGGTTTAATTCGAAGAAACCCTATGACGTATTTGATTTTTACGATCGTGTTAATTATGATTATGATATCCATACAAAGCGTTCATTTATTGATTTTACAAAAGATGTGTATGTAATATTGAAAACGCATAATGATTTTAACCTTCATCAATACGAGTACAAGTTTCATCCATTGTATTTCGAAACCGACAAGTTATTTGTTAAAAAACCACATGTGTATCGATATAATTTCCCGTATATAAATATTGAATTTGAATTGAATGGAAATGTATTGGGAGATGATTACATAATGTTTTTTGATATATCAAATGAAAGTATCATGTACGATGATTTGTTATACGCCGATCAGGAGAATTTGGTGATCAATTCTACAAAGTTTTTGTTCCATACTCCCAAACCGATTAGTAGTAATATAGATTCATTTTATTACAATGAATATGAATATTTAATGGAAAGAGAGTCCAATTATACGATAATTACCAAAATACTCAATACGCGTACAGGAGAATTCTTTCCACACGCAGATTTTATAATATCAACAGCTTCAAATATTGAATTTGATTGGAATGTAGTTCATACATCAACAAATGTTTATGGAAAACATTTGGAAAATAGTATATTATACGACAAAACAAGATATCTACCTGAATTGGAAATATATTTTGCATTGATTCATTCAGACTATACCGATCAAGAAGCGCTTGAATTTATATTGGCGAATACTACCTATTATGAAGATATATTGAATAATAGTGTAAACGTACGCAATCTTATCAATCCATTGACAACCATTAATCAGAAAAATATTCATCAATTGAGAAACTCGGATGATGGACTTGGTGTATATGAGTTTATAACTAATGACACATTATTAAATTATTATCAATCAAACATATATAATGAGCGTGGTTATTTACCACTCAATGAATATAATATCGATGTGAATGCCTATTTGTATGTAATAGAGAAGGATATTGATAAGAGGACTTTATTTAAAAAGTCCATAGATTCGTTTCCATCAGGATTGTCAATTTATATTCAACCGAATTTGGAAGTGTATAATAAAACGGATACTACAATTGAAATATTGGTTCCAACGGCGAGTGTAGAATATACCCACTATGTTCTTGCCTCATCTACTGATTACGAAAATATAATGTTGGATGGCTATGTGATAGACAAGGTTCTTAATAACGGTAGAGAACATACATCCAATATAGAATCCATTATTGTGAGTTCGTATTATGATGTGCATTATAATGAAATATTGCCATTAATCACAAATAATGTATACCATTTTTATGTTTTAAGTAAACACACATCAGGAATGTTATTTCATGATCCGATTAAAAGTGTTGTGAAAAATGTTTTGTGTGTGAATACCCCATTGATACGGAATATTTTCGTTGATTTCAATGAAATGAAAACCGACAATGTATCGAACGTTACTATTGACTCTGTAGTATTTGGCTGAAAATTGTAATTTTATAATGTTAATAATTACTAAGAGAATATCATGTTATATTTTGAATGTACTTTAGACATTCAAGACACCGTCGAAGGCAATGTGATGGCGATTGCGGTTCAAGACGATGTCGTTAACGTAGATGCTATATTTGATTTTTTGTTGAGTGAAAACATAAATAATCAATATGCAACTAAAGTACCGTATGAAGCTAACAATTCTAAAATTACAATACAAATTCAAGACGGGGTAAAGAATATACACGAACCAAACACCTTTGGTTTGTTAGAGTATGATGTAGATTACACCATATATATGCTAGCGATTGATCGTTATAAAAACCCAGGTAAGTTAATTAATGGTGGACGAGGGAAGAAATTGGGAAAAGATCCACCGAATATATCAGAAGTTAGTTTCAATAAACAATATGGAGTTGGTGTAAATATCAAAGCTACATTAACAAAAACCAATGACGATCCTTATATTTTTAGATGTGCCGTTTTTCATGACCAATACACAAGAGAAGAATTGGAAGAATTTTTTGAAAATGTATTGATTAATGAACTAGATATATCTTATTATACAAACGAATCCGTTGTTGTTGACGACGTCGCAACGAAAGTGTATGAAGAAGTTATTAAATTGGACGGATACATTACGGCAAGATATACAACTAAAATAGACACTACCAGAGAACATTGGGTATATTTGTACGTCAAAAGTATACACAATAAAGTAAACTTGACCGAACATCGGTTGCCACGATTTACCGCCCCACGACCCGATTTCGTCATTAATCAAACCACACAATCCATTACCGACGATTATTATGTAGAGTTATTGATTAATGTTCATGATAAACTGAATGCGGAATATCACTACATAACGACGGTTGATGAATATAATGTAGACGATCAATTTATTTATACGCATTTTGAAACAATATGTTCTAAAGTAAATGCCATAATAGAAACCCCCGTGATTACAGATTATCTGGGGTCAGATGGACAATTGGTTTCTAGATCTCCAGATAATACTTTTTACTACGTGTATATACAATTGGTTGATCATGTGACTGGACAATTTTCTGAAATTCAAAAATATGAAGTAGATGTCCTTGCTTTACCACCTTCATTGATTAATGTTGATTTTCAAAAATCATATATAGGTGGGTTGTCTATGAATGCAACGATAGATGTAACTAATTTATTACCATATCAATTTAATATTGTTGTGTTCGATACACCGCAAAGTAATGTCGATGTGTTGGGTTTTTTTGACACCGTATATTACGACAAACATTATATCACGCACGATGACGTATATCATATCAATACCCAACAATCTGTGGAGGGGAATATCACAGAACTGTTTACGAATAATTTCACCGAATTTTCATTTTTTGACGAAACTGTAGAACATTATGCATATGCTGTATTACAAAGTTATCACGACGAGTTGAGAATTAATGAATATATTTTACCATTAGTAAAACAACCTCGTACAGACATTGATATACAACGTATCAATGTATTGAAGATAAATTTATATTATGTTCAAATTGAGTTTGAAGTCCCAAATCCATCAACATTGGATGTATATTTTATGGCAACGCGTACATCCAAACCAGTAACCGATAACTTAATAATCGATAATTTTGCAACAAATTCTATTTTTAAAAATTTGGAAAGTGAAGATTGTTTTATAAATCAATATTTATCTGCAGATGGTGAAATGCGTAGTAGAGATGTGCTTGAAACATATTATTTTGTATATGCTCAGACATTTGACTATTTAACGGGACAAAGAAGTGAATTGATAAAGTTTGAAATAAATTGTGAGACTATACCACCCATAATCATAAATACATTGGAAATTGAAGGAAAACAATCTATACCTCATCATAAATCATATAATCATGGTATATACACTTCTATTGAATTACACCCACCCATCAATGATTTATCATACACGTTTAATATGGCGATATTCGAAAGTCCTCAAATCAATTTACAAACATTTTTTTATGAAAAAATATATACACGATACGAAGACACCTTTTTCAATGATTATTCTTTTGATACGTTTATGAAGGGGAATGTTGATGTTTCTTTTTCAAGTAGTTATGATATATATGATATTGATACGACAAAAGATCATTATTTGTACGTATATTTGGAAAGTTTTCATGGAAATATAGATATTCAAGAATTTTACATACCACATACAGTTATTGCTAGAAACGATTTAGACGTTGTTGGTGCACAAACCTTGATAATATCAAATACAAATATAGAAATGGAACTAGAATTCAATAGCACCGATCCGACGAATTTCAATATATTGTTTATGAACACTGTTGTTGAGTACGAACCAGATTCTTTTTTCATTTCAAATATATTCGGAGACGTTGCATCAATCAACAATCCAAATACGGAACAATTGCGCGTTGATCAATATGTGGACACAACTTCGACTATCCGTACAATAAATCATGAAAACGACGTGTATTTCATTTATACTCAAACTTTGGATATTATAACAGGTCAACGAAATCCAGTTGTGAAAAATTTAATGAATGTTTTTACTATTGCTCCATCCTTGCAAAATGTAATGGTTTCCAAAACTATTTACGGTGTGGATGTCAGTTGTAATTTTGTAACTGGATATAATCAACTAGATTTTGTATTCAACGTGGCTGTTTTTGTATCTGAACAAGACGATGATTCTTTATCCGTATTTTTCAATAGTAACCTTCATCATGACAATGAGTTAGTATTTAATGGTAACGATACTTATGATACTAAAATATATGGATTAATCACAGATTGTTTCAATTCAAATTACGACATCATACAATTTGATGTAACTACCAATCATTATGTATATTTGTATACAAAGAGTTTCCATGGAGATCTGAAATTTTTCTCTGCATCAATTGGAAAATTATCAGAAGTTCGAGTTGATATCGAAATTGATAACATTGTCGTTGAAAATATTACAGATACTCAAGTACAAATTCGATTTGAAATTCAAAATGTTGATCAAACTGAAATATTGTTTTTACCAACATTAACCCGATATGAAGTGTATGATCAAAATATCATATACAACTTATATGAACATTCTTATTCATTTAGACCAACCGAAACAGATACGTCTTATTTATTTACACATTACTTGAACAATTTGTCTCAAATGGTTCCTCACGATAAATCACATACGATTTATTATATAATTTGTCAAACCTTTGATTACGACACAAATCAATATAGTAGCATAAAGCGTTTTGACATCAATGTAAAAACTGAACCTCCTAGTATTCAAAACATTCAAGTCATACCTGATTTTGTCACGGGAATTCATCTTAGTGGTTCCACTACTACGGGTGTAAATAATCTCGATTACCGTATTGACGTGGGTATTTTCGATACACCATTATCTGAAAATGTAATTCAAACATTTTTTGAAAACAATACGGATACGGATAATTTATTTACTTTTAAAGGTGATTCTACATACAATCATAATATATTGGATGTTCGTGATTCAAATTTAAATAAAATTGCATTGGATACAACTAAACCTTATTATGGATATATTTTTATTAATAGTTTTCATGACTTGAGTAACATAACATCATTTGATGTACCATACAGTAAACCACCAAGAAATGACATGGAAATAACAAATACTCAATTACTAAATGTAACATATGAACAAGTAGAATACCAATTATTCGGTAATTTATCCAATTTGGACCTTGATTATGTAATCACGTTAAATAACTTTGATGCATCAATACCATTAATTAAAACATACTTTGATGATTTGTCAACAAATCAACGTTTGTCCAATGATGTAGTCACTATCGATGAATTGATAGTGAATGACGTTATTTCACCGAGAGATTCATTGGATGTTATATATTATTTGTACACTAGAACTTTCGATTACACAACGGGACAATTCGGAACTATTTCAAAATTCATATTGGATGTTTCTGCAGTTCCTCCTATTATATCCAATTTCAATTTTACGAAAACATATAATGATGGTTTAAACAGTACTTTTGATATTGATCCTGGTAAATTTGATTTGGACTATACCATTCGTATTGTATATTTCATAGATCAAATTACAGATACTTTGGTTAACACATTTTTTGCTACAGATCAATTTTCTGTTTATGACTCTGAATTAAGAGGTGAACGATCATTTTCCACGAATATTATTGGTCCGACTAAAGAAATATTCGATTCAAATTTCAACAAAATATCATTTACGACAGTTCATGATCATTATGTATATGTTCATGTCACAAGTTTACATGGTAATATCGGTATATATGAGGACGTTATTCCTAAATTGTACGAAAGTCGGAGGAATATGGACGTATTGTCTATAATTGTACATGAAATACATCCTTTGTATGTTGATATTGAATTTACATTTGAAGATATGTCCAATGTTGATGTTGATTTCTTGGTTACAAAAGTTGATTACAATACAACGGACACAATTTTAGTGAACAATTTCGAAACATTTGCTACTACGACAAGACCTTCGCGAGATGAGTATGTTATCGATAAATACATCACAAATCTAGGGGAATTATCGGATCGTGATCCGTTAGATCAGTTGTATTACGTATACACAAGATCGTTTGATTATACCACGGGACAACTGAATGACATACAAAAACACGAAGTGAGCGTGTTTGTCACAGCACCCATAATTAACGCCATTGAACCCTTTACGAAATCGTTCGCAACAGGTGTGGATGTGAATTTGAATACCGAAACCGAATCACATGTTGTTAATCATTTGGAAAACCAATTTAATATTATGGTCGTAGATTCAACAATATCTACGTTGGCGTTAAATACGTTTTTCACAACAAATACGTACAATACCCATTATGCAAATGTGACAGGGGATTATTATTTCGATAAACAAATTGTCGATTGTCTTGATCAAGATTTCAACCTTATTGATTTTGACATGACGATACCCCATTACGTGTATGTATATTCCAATAGTTTCCATGGGAACGTATCGATTAACGAATACGTGATTCCCGAGGTGATTCCACCTAGAACGGATGTTGATGTAACGTCGGTTACGGTAAATGATATTTACCCGACGTACGTTAATATAGAATTTGAAATGACTACGATGTCCAATATTGACGTAAATTATTTAGTCACCA
>Ga0315315_10002742_pt1 | contig 16124 bp, 16 predicted proteins | sample M140m3416metaG_FD_203699 | JGI IMG/M metagenome (GOLD analysis project Ga0315315, IMG submission 203699) | Ammonia-oxidizing marine archaeal communities from Monterey Bay, California, United States - M1 40m 3416 | ecosystem: Environmental > Aquatic > Marine > Intertidal zone | place: USA... | reverse complement strand
TTTCTTCTCTATTTTTGACTCTAAATCGATCCGCTAGTCCAAATTTACCCGAGCCATATACTGCTGTTGTCCTATATAAGTATCCAACTTTTGATAACAAATTTATATCAGGTTGTTTACCTTCACTTAATTTTTCAATTACATGATTAAATACTCTTACAGATTTATTTGCTCTAGACAAAGTTAACTCTTTAAATGAAAGCCTACCAACTTCTTGTTTAGGAACTTCATTTTTTAATCTCTCTATATCTTTTTTAGTTGGAACACCGTCATGAAGTGTAAAAGCAGCATCCCATTTAGTGGCTATTACCCTATCTGACCTTTCTTCATCTTTAATTTCATTAGCAAAACAAACAAGTGAATAAACTCTATTTTCTTTTTTAAATGAATATACAGCTTCACCGAAGCCATTTTGATTTAAATTAAATAAATCTCTTTTATAGTCCCAATCCTTAAATTCATTAAGAAAGCTTCTTAAAAAAGATAATTTTGATTGATGAAATGATCCTAGCCTAGACAACTTCATTATCATGTTAGGATCTCTTAATTCTATTTTCATAGCTAAATTGACTTATAGAAATTATACCAATTATTTCCTAGTATCCCCTGTGTCTCACTATCTGAAAATCCAATTTTTCTTAAACCATTTTCAATATTTTTAAAACCTCTTGCATCTTTAAACCATTCTGGTTGTTGAGGAAATCCTGGTTTGTTTTTTGATCCTTCACCATAGTTTTTACTTTTTGACCATGTGCCATTTCTCATCCATTCAACTATTTTATCTGGTTGATTTAAACAAAGATCAGAACCAATACCAATATTTTTGATATCCATTATTTCCGCTGTTTTTGCAACCATTTCACAGAAACTTTCAATAGAACAATTAGTGCTATCTTTTAAGTGATGAGGATAAAGTGAAAGCCCTAAAATTCCTCCACTTTCACTTAATACTTTTAATAAATCATTAGACTTATTTCTTTTTGCAGGATACCAAAAAGAAGGATTTGCATGAGTAATTGCTATTGGTTTTTCACTCAACTCAATTGCATCAAAAGTACTTTTTTCTGCAGAGTGAGACATATCTATAACAACTCCTACTCTATTCATTTCTTTTATAACTTCTCGACCAAAATTAGTAACTCCACTATCTATTTTTTCATAACAGCCTGTAGCTAATAATGACTGATTGTTGTAAGTAAGTTGCATAAACCGACAACCTAAAGAATGTACTTTTTCTACTAAATTTATATCGTCTTCGATAGGAGAGCAATTTTGAAAACCAAAAAAAATAGCAGTTTTTTTCTCAATATTAGCTTTTTCGATATCTTTAAAATCTCTACCTAAAAAAATTAAATCTGAATTTTTTGAAAAAAGTTTTTCCCATTTTTTAATTTCAGCTAACAGCTCATCATAATCTTCATGATAAACGATGGTAACGTGCACTGCATCTAAATTTGCTTCTCGATTAAATTCGAAGATTTCTCTAGACCAATTGCAATATTGCAGATTATCAATTTTAAAATTCATAATATTAATAACTTTAATCAATATGTTTTTTAAATACTATTAATTTTATTGAAATTTTAAGCTAATTTTGAAATAAGGATTTTAGTTAAATTTTCATGAAAAAAAATAAATCTTTAAAAGTTTCAATAATAATGGGTAGTCAATCTGACTACAAAACTATGCAACTTACTGAAAAAACACTTAAAAAAATTGGAGTGTCTTTTGAAACAAGAATTATATCGGCACATAGAACTCCAAAAAGAATGTATGAATACGCTCTCACAGCTAAAGAACATAATATAGGTGTAATTGTAGCAGGAGCTGGTGGGTCTGCTCACTTACCAGGAATGATTTCCGCATTAACGCCATTACCAGTTTTAGGAGTACCTATAGAAAGTAAAAAATTAAATGGATTAGATAGCTTATTATCTATAGTGCAAATGCCTAAAGGTATCCCTGTTGGGACACTTGCGATAGGTGAAGATGGTGCAATTAACGCTGCATTACTTGCTGCGGCAATAATTGCAAACAATAATTCATCCGTTAAAAAAAAATTAGATAAGTGGAGACAGGCACAAACTAAATCTGTAAAAAAAACTCCTAAATAAAAATGTTAGATATTACTCTTGGTATAATTGGTGGTGGACAACTCGGAAGTATGCTTGCCATAGCAGCTAAAAAATTGAATATTAAAACTGTTATCTTTTGTGATGACAATGACGCTCCAGCTCAAAACTTTTGTAACAAATTTATTTTTGGAAATTACGATAATAAAGAAAAAATTGATGAATTTATAAATCTAGTAAATTTTGTTACTTTTGAATTTGAAAATATTCCATATGAAACTCTTAATGAAATTAATAAATTAAAACCAGTTTTTCCAAAACCATCTATAAATAGACTTATTCAACACAGATTAGCTGAAAAAGACTTTATTAATAAATTAAATATTAGAACAACAAGATATGTATCTATTGAAAAAAAATCAGATATTGAGGCTCTTGAAGATTTTTTACCTGGAATTTTGAAAACAACAACCTTGGGTTATGATGGAAAAGGACAGTACCCAATTAAATCTATTGAAGAGCTAAATTCTCTCAATGTAGATTTTTCTAAAGGTTATATTTTAGAAAAACTAGTAAAATTAAAAAAAGAAATATCTATAATTATAACTAGATTTAATAATCTAAAATATGAAATTTATGAACCAATTGAAAATATTCATCAAAATCAAATATTAAAGAATTCTAAAATACCTGCAGAAATTGATAATAAAATTTTTAATCTATCAAAAGAATGGGCTATGACAATTGCAGAAGAATTAAAATATATAGGAACTCTATGTGTAGAATTCTTTATTGATAGAAATGATAATCTATATGTAAATGAAATTGCTCCAAGAGTTCATAATTCAGGTCACTTAACAATTAATGCTTTTAATGTAAGCCAATTTGAAAATCATGTTCGAGCAGTATGTGGATTAAATCAAATTCCTTTAGAAAAAATATCTAATGCAAAAATGACAAATCTTATTGGAGATGAAATTTCTCATTATAGAAAATTAACAAAGTTTAATAAAAATGAATTTTTTTTTGATTATCTCAAAAAAGAGATTAAAGAAAAAAGAAAAATGGGACATCTTACTACTTTAATTTAAATGTTAAAATCTATAGAAGGTAATTTTGATCATCCTGAAGTTAATGAGCTTTTAGATAAACACTTTATTGAATTAAGAGCAGCTTCACCTGAGGGTAGTGCACATGTTTTAGATATTCCAGGATTGCAAGTTCCTTCTATAAAATTTTGGAGTCTTTGGAATAACGGACAGTTAATGGGTTGTGGTGCTTTAAAATTTTTAGAAAAAAATCACGGTGAATTTAAATCTATTAGAATTCACGATAATTTTAGAAAAAAAGGGAACGGTATTAATGTTGTTAAGCATTTAATAGCTGAGGCAAAAAAATTAGATATTACAAGATTGAGTATAGAAACTGGTGCTGGAGAATTTTTTAAACCTGCTAGAAAACTATTTAAAAAGTGTGGTTTTGAACCATGTGAACCCTTTGCACATTATAAAGAAGACTTAAACTCTGTTTATTTAACGAAGCTTATTAACAACAGTTGACAAGATTAATTTATATTTTGAATATATTTTGTTGACAAAACCCTATAAAATCTAAACAAAGCCAGAATTACTTAATTATAAGTAATAAATTAATACAACGAAAAGTAAGAAGATAAATATGAGTCTACAAGGAAAAGTAAAATGGTTCAATCCAACCAAAGGTTTTGGTTTTATTGAAAGAGAAGATAAAGAAAAAGATGTGTTTGTACATGTTTCAGCTGTAAGAGATGCTGGTATGAACGGTTTAGATGAGGGTCAGGCTTTGACTTTCGATGTTGAAGATGGTCCTAAAGGTCCTTCAGCAGTTAACTTAAAAACTGCATAATATTCACACTTCCTATTGGCTGAAAATAAAAAATTAATCAATAGATTAAACTTTATTTTTCAGCCAGTACCAAAAAATAAATTAAAATCAATCTTTAAACACAATTCCAAATTATCAAAATAAATAGTACAATATTTATTATTGATATGAGTGAGAGATTTATAAATAATTTAGATAATTTAGAGTTTAAGCCCTTTGATAACTATGGTGAGCCAGTTGAAGGAATGAGTTGGTATAAAATTAGTTATAATAAACAAAATGGTGGTTTTGGAACTTATATATTAAAGATGGACCCAGGAGCTAAAAGTTTACCGCATATACATCAAGGTTTTGAAGAATTTTATGTAATAGATGGAGAATTAAAAGATGCAGATGGTACAATTTTTAAAAAAGGTGATTTTGTAACTTTTGAACCTGGAACTTCTCATAATTCAATTACGAAAAATGGTTGCCTACTCATAGTTTTTATGAGAGGTATAAATAAACCAACCTGATAAAAAATTATTCAAAAAAATATGATCGGTATTTTAGGAGGAATGGGAACTCAAGCAGGGTTAGACTTTTGCAATAAACTTGCAATTTTAAATAGAGGAAAAATTGATCAAGAGTATCCCTTATTCTTACTTTATAATAAATCAAATATACCTGGAAGACCCGAGTCTATTGGTATTCAGACTGGAAATTTATCAAACAAATCTACAAATAGAGAAAGCAAAAAAAAATATAACCGTGTTTTAAAAAGTTTACTTCAAGGTTGTAAATTGCTTGAAAAAAATAGATGTAAATTTATTGTTATACCATGTAACACAGCGCATTACTGGTTTGATGATTTACAAAAAAAAATTAATATTCCAATAATCAATATGCCAAAAGAGGTATTTAAATCCACAAAAAAAAGCTGTAAAGAAAATTCAAAAGTTGGTCTATTAGCCACTGAAGGAACTTTAAAGACAGGGGTGTATAATAAATTTTTTAATAAAAGTTTTAATTTAATTCAACCTTCTCAACATCTTCAAAAAAAATCTGTAAATAAAGCAATTAAATTTGTTAAAATGGGAAATGTGAGAGCTGCTGCTAAAGCTATTAAACCTGCAATTAATGAATTAATTAAAAAAAAATGTAAAAAAATAATATTAGGATGTACAGAATTACCTATAGCAATTTTTGCTTTCAAATCATTTAGAAATATTAAATCTTCTAAAATTTTTTTAGATCCAAATTTAATTTTAGCTACTTCGGCAATGACTAAATACAATCATTAATCAATGACTAAAAATATTGACAAGCCTTATGTTTTAAGAGTTGCGGAACTAATCTATTCAAAAATATTTGAAATAAAACAACAAAATCAAGAAATGAGCAATATACAAGCATTTGAAGTTTTTATGACTACAAGAGATTTTGATTTTATTAGTTCAGGTGAATTTCATGATCAATGGTTTTTAAAATTAAAAAAAAATAATTATATAGACAAAATTACAGGTAAAAAGATTAATAATGAAACAATAAGATTATTAGAAATTCAAAAAGACTCTATGAAAAAATTTTTAATAAAAATTCCTCAACTATATTATACTAAAAGTCATTTTCCTTTAGAAATTTCTCAAAGAGCATTTGATCATCTTTGGCGAGTTTGTGAGAGTTACGAAATGTGGTGTAAAGAAACTAAACAACAAAAATTAATTAAACTGAAAATAATTGATTAATTTATAATTATTTTCTCTCTAGCAACTTTTATTCTTTTTTCAACCATTGCACTAAAATCTTTTTTAAATTTTCTATTTTTTTTATCTTCTTCTACAATATCTTTAACGTATGTAATTGGGTCTTTACCTGTTTCTTTCTTAATTGCTGAATTAGCTCCATATTGTAATCCAGCTTGCATAATATTACCTGTTGTAGCTAAAGTTACACCAGGTCCTAATAATGCTGTCGATTGAATACATCCTGACAAAAAAATAAAAATTAAAATTAAAAAATATATTTTTATAAATCTCATAAATAATTAATGTTAATTAATACTGATTTTAGAATTCAACTCAAGGTAGAATTGTTTTTTTTTGATTATTATTTCTAATATTAAACAAGTATTTAAACTATAAATTTAAAATGGTTAAAATTTTCCCGTTTGTTTTTATTTTATTATGGTCATCAGCTTTTATCACCACTAAACCAATTATAGATAACAGCGATCCTTTTTCTGCACTTGCATTAAGATTTTTATTTGTAGCTATTGGTTTTTATTTATTTTGTCTTTACACAAAACAAAAAATTTATGTAAATAAAAAAAATTTTCTTGAGTCTTTTTTTAGTGGAGTTCTTTTTCATGGTATTTATTTGGGAGGAGTTTTCTTTTCTATATCAAGAGGAATGCCTACAGGTATTGCAGCATTAATTGTTACACTTCAGCCAATTTTAACTAATGCTTTAAGTGGTCCAATTTTGAATGAAAAAGTAACTATTAAACAATGGGTTGGTGTGTTGCTAGGTTTCATTGGTGCTACTTTAGTGCTTGGTTTTGATATTGGTTCTAATATTCCAATAGTAGGTTTGGTTGCAACAATAATAGCTTTGATAGCAATTACATCTTCAACTATTTGGCAAAAGAAACTTAGTAATAACCTGCCATTGTCTGTTAGTAATATGTATCAAGCTATCGGTGGATTTACTTTTCACTTGCTGATAATTATTTTTTTTGCAAAGCCTTATATTGATTTTTCACAAACATTTATTATCGCAATGAGTCATCAAATATTTTTAGTTTCATTCGGTGCTTTTACAATATTGATGTATTTAATTAAAAAAAATTCAGCAAGTAAAACAGTTTCTATATTTTTTTTAATACCAGCCACATCTGCTTTTATGGCTTGGCTTTTTTTAAATGAGAGCTTAACCAATCTAGATCTTTTAGGTTTCTTAATAACAACTATTGGTGTTTATATTGCAACACGAGATTAAAAATATTTATATAGATTTGAAACCAAATTCTAAAGAGGCGTCTGTAATTGAATGATACAAAGACTCTCCAAAACTTCTAAGAGCAAATAATCTTACTTTATCAGGATTATCTTCCAACATATCAACTGTGAATGTAATTCCATTATAAGTAGAATTTATCGAATTATTTTTTTTTAAAATATTGAAATTAAATGGACACCCTTTTTTTAAAACTTCTTTTACATATTTTCCGTCTATTTCGATTATAGCTCTTGAATGAGACAAATCAGTTACAGCAAAATCTGTTTCCTTAAAATTTTGAGAGATATTTTTAAGTAAATCTTTTTTCGTTGAAACCAAAAGCCAATTTTTTGGTCCATTCCATAATATTCTCGTATTATTATTACTTATTACACTTAGTGCCTCATCTTTTAATTTCAAACCATCTATGTCGATACTTTCAAATGAAAGTGTAGAATTTTTATATTGGACTATTTGAACGATTAGTAAATTTTTATTTTCTGATATTTTTAAAAGATTATTTTCATCTTTACCTTCATGATCACCAAATTTACCTGTTAAATGAACATTTGCTAAGGCAGATATTAAGCTCATGATCTCACCCTTTCACCTTTTGGATCAACATAGTGTGATGAAACTATTTCGACTGGAATCACTTTATTTTTAAGTGGAGACATTACAAATAACTTTTCACCAATCATGTTTTTTCCATCTTTCAATATAGCTAAAGAAAACGGATTATCATGTTCAACACTCCAACACGATGCTGAAATGTAGCCTAGTTTTGGATTTGGTAATGGCGCATTTGAGTCTTTAACTAAATGCGATCCTTCTGGAATACTTGTCTTTTTATCTAAAGGAATAACACCAACAACTTTTTGTCTATCTTCCGCTATAAATGCCTCTCTAGTTAAAGATCTTTTTCCAATAAAATCTTTCTTTTTACTTAATAATCCCTCTAGAGAGTTATCATAAGGTATTGTTCTTCCATCAAGTTCAGACCCTGCAACGTGTCCCATTTCAATTCTAAGTGTTGATAATGCTTCTGTTCCATATGGTTGAATCTTAAATTCTTCACCAACTTCCACAATCTTTTCCCACATAAAGTTTCCATTGTCAGATTCAACATTTACTTCATAAGCAAGCTCACCTGAGAAAGAAATTCTAAAAATTCTAGCTGGAACTCCAAACAGATCTCCTTCCATGTAACCCATAAAAGGCAATCCTTCATTTGATACATTCAAATTTGGAAATAATTTTTGTAATAAATCTCTAGATTTTGGTCCAGCAATTGCTGCTCCTGCCCATTGTTCTGTAGATGAAACAACGTTCACATTTAATTCAGGCCAAACTAACTGTAAATAATATTCTAAATGAGAAAGAACGTTAGCTGCTTGCGCAGTAGTGGTTGTCATATGGTAATGATTTTCTGAAATTCTTGTGGTTGTTCCGTCATCCATAACAATCCCATCTTCTCTTAACATTACACCATATCTTGCTTTACCGACTGGTAATTTTAACCAAGCGTTTGTGTAAACTCTATTTAAAAACTCTGCAGCATCTGGTCCTTTAATATCTATTTTACCTAAGGTAGTCACATCACACACTCCTACATTTGTTCTCACATTTTTTGCTTCTCTTTTTGAACCTTCAAATAAATTTTCATCTCCTTGTTTATAATATCTAGGTCTCAACCAAACTCCTGCATCAACAAATACCGCATTGTTTTTTTTATGCCATGAATGCATTGGTGATTTTCTTGTTGGTTTTGAATGTTTTCCAACTTCCCGTCCAACAATTGCTCCTATGGAAACTGGAGTATATGGTGGTCTAAAGGTAGTGTGACCAACGTTTGGTACTACTTTATTTTCAATATTTGATACTAATTGTAAGCCATTTAAGTTGCTTGTTTTACCTTGGTCAGTCGCCATACCAAGTGTTGTGTATCTTTTTACATGTTCAATTGATCGGTAACCCTCTTTTAATGCAATCTCTACATCTGAAACAGCAACATCATTTTGAAAATCTAAAAATCTTTTATAATTTTTTCCCTTGGGTAATGGCACACACCAAAATTTATCGTGTGTTGTTGATTTCTTTTCAACAACGTTTGGAATAGAAATTTTATTATCATTGTTTGTAATTTTTTTTGATAATTCATAACCAGTTTCAAAAGAAACTTTTAAAGTTTCATCTAATGTATAAGAACCATTTGCGGCACCTAATGTTGTCTCATTTTGTTTTGATGTTCCTGGAACAAATGCATCAATTTCTTCATTAAATTTAGTTTTATTTCCTGATTGAGAAGCTAAATGAATTGTTGGTGTCCAAAAACCTGAAACACATATACAATCACACTTAATATTTTCTACTGATTCAAGTTGTTCTTTATCAACTGATATCTTGGCAATATCTGCTGATTTTACTTTTTTATAACCTTGAGCTGCTACCACTACATAAGAAAATTTTATATCTATTCCTAAATTTTTTGCTTCATCAACTATTTCTGATTGAGGGTCTTTTCTTGTATCTAATATAATTGAATCGACTCCATTTTTTTTAAATTCAATTGCTGTTTCATAACCACTATCATTGTTAGTAAATATTAAAGGATTTCTTCCAACTAATACTCCATAAACTTTAAGATATTCTTTGGCAGCTGATGAAAGCATTACTCCGGGCGTATCATTATTGCCAAAAACTATTGGTCTTTCGATTGATCCAGAAGAAATTAAAACTTCTTTAGCTCTGATGTACCAGAGTCTTTGTTTTGGATGAAATTTTTTTGTTTTTGGTAAATGATCACTAATTCTTTCAGACATCACCAGCATGTTATGATCGTAATATCCAAAAACTTGTGATCTGTTTTTAATAGTTACATTAGGCATTTCTTTTAGTTCAGCGATAATTCCCTCTGCCCATTCTTTACCTGATTTGTTTCCAATGTTTACTTCACTTGTAAGAAGCGTTCCGCCGAATCTAGCTTTATCTTCAGCTAAGATAACACGTGCTCCATTTTTAGCAGCTGCATATGCACTTGCCAAACCCGAAGGACCTGAACCTGCAATTAATAGATCGCAATAATCATATTTATGTTCATATCTCTCTTTATCATGTTTTGTTGATGCAACACCAAGACCTGCTGCTTTTCTAATAAAAGGTTCGTAAACTTTATACCAAAAGCTTTTTGGCCACATAAAAGTTTTGTAATAAAACCCAGCCGGGAGAAATATTTTAAGAAAATTATTTATTGCACCAATATCAAAGTTTACACTTGGCCAACAGTTTACACTTGTTGCTTCCAACCCTTCAAAAAGCTCTTGTTCTGTAGCTTTAACGTTGGGTTCAGTTTCTCCATTTCTATATAATTGAATGATTGCATATGGTTCATCAACTCCTGCTCCAAAAAAACCTCTAGGTCTGTGATATTTAAAACTTCTACCAATCAAATGAACTCCATTTGCAATCAAAGCTGAAGCAAGAGTGTCTCCCTCATAACCATGATAAGTTTTGCCATTAAATTTAAATGAGAGTTTTTTATCCCGATTAATCAAACCAACATTTTCTAATCTAAAGTTTTGGTTCATTTTGAAATTTCCTCGTTGGCTCTAAGAGTATTAAAAATTTCATGAGTAGCAGTATCTCTTTCAACTTTAATCCATTGTCTACAACCTGATACATGTTGCCATAATTCCCAGTGTTTTCCTCTTAAGCTTTTTCTATTATAGACAAAATTATCCCAATCATGATCTGAAACTTCACTGTTAAGCTCAGGTCTTTTTACTGTTGCATCTCCTCCATAAGAAAATTCATTTTGAGATCTCATTCCACAATGCGGGCATTTAATATAAAGCATTTATGAAATCCAAGTTTTTGTTCCAAGTCCTTTTTCGTCTAACAAGTGACCTGAATTAAATCTATTTAAGCTGTAACCAGCATTTAATTTATGAACTCTGTCTTGTGCTATGGTATGTGCAAAGGTCCAACCCGACGCTGGAGTTGCCTTGAAACCACCATAACACCAACCACAATTTAAATACAAGCCTTCAATATGAGTTTTGTCTATTATAGGTGAGCCATCCATAGACATATCCATTATACCACCCCAAGTTCTAAGCATTTTTAGTTTACTTAAAAAAGGCATCATCGCAATTCCTTCAGTCAAAACATGTTGTAACGTTGGCAAGTTTCCTCTTTGTGCATAACTATTGTAGCCATCTAAATCTCCACCCATAACCATTTCACCTTTGTCAGATTGACTAATATAAAAATGACCAGCGCCGAAAGTTACAACTCTATCTAATATTGGTTTTACTGGTTCTGAAACACATGCTTGCAAAAGATGTGTTTCAACTGGAAGTGTCATATTTAATTTTTCTGCTAAAATATTTGTACTGCCTGCAACACATAATCCGATTTTCTTAACCTTAATATCACCTCTTGAAGTTCTTACTCCATTAATTTTTCCACCTACAACATCAAACCCTGTCACCTCGCAGTTTTGAATTATATCAACTCCCATTGAATCTGCTTGACGCGCATATCCCCAAGCGACCGCATCATGCCTTGCTGTTCCAGCGCTTGGTTGCATTAAACCTCCAAAAATTGGAAACCTTACATTTTCAGAAAAGTCTGCCATTGGAATAATTTCTTTTACTTGTTCTCTATTAAGTAGTACTGCATCAATACCATTCAAACGCATTGAGTTTCCTCTTCTTGCATAAACATTCATTTGAGCATCTGAGTGAGCAAGGTTAATAATCCCTCTTGGTGAAAACATCACATTATAATTTAAATCTTGGCTCATCTTTCTCCAAAGATCCATTCCAAACTCACTGAAGAGTGCATTATCATCGTGCATGTAGTTTGATCTTATAATAGTTGTATTACGCCCTACATTTCCTCCACCTATCCAGCCTTTTTCAATAATAGCAACGTTAGTAATGTTGTGTTCTTTTGCTAGATAATACGCGGTTGCTAAACCATGACCTCCACCACCGATAATTACTACATCATATTCTTTTTTTGGAGTTGGGTCTTTCCAGGCTAAATCCCAATTTTGATGACCTGAAAAGGCATTTTTTACTAAGTTAAATATAGAATATTTTTGCATACAATTACTTTACATAAAACAATATAGATGGATCTTATTTTTTTTATATATATTTTTTAGAAGTTTCCAAAGATGTTAAAAAAGGATAAGAAGTCACCAATAAAAATAATAACTTTAGGAATTTAAATGAGCGAAGTTAAATCAGATATTCAAATAGCTAGAGAAGCTAAAATGCAACCTATAAATGATGTTTTGATGAAAATAAATGTACCAGATGAAAGTGCAGCTTTCAGTCCTATGGGCCGACATATAGCAAAAATTAATTTAGAATACTTAGATACTTTAAAAGATAAACCAGATGGCAAACTAATTTTAGTTACCGCTATCACTCCAACTCCTGCCGGAGAAGGAAAAACAACAACGTCTGTTGGTTTAAATGATGGTCTTAACAAAATTGGTAAAAAATCTATCGTATGTCTAAGAGAACCAAGTCTTGGTCCATCTTTTGGAATGAAAGGTGGTGCTGCTGGGGGTGGTTACGCACAAGTTGTTCCAATGGAACAAATCAACTTGCATTTTACAGGAGACTTCCACGCAATTACTTCTGCTCACAATTTGTTATCTGCATTAATTGATAATCATATCTATTGGGGAAATAAATTAGATATAGATGTTAGAAGAATTGTTTGGAAAAGAGTGATGGATATGAATGATCGTTCTTTAAGAGCAATTAATATAAATCTAGGTGGTGTGGCTAATGGTTTTCCAAGAGAAGATGGGTTTGACATAACTGTAGCATCTGAAATTATGGCTATCTTTTGTTTATCAAATGATCTTGAAGATCTAGAAAAAAGAATAGGAAATATCACAATTGCTTACACAAGAGATAAAAAACCTGTATATGCAAAAGATTTAAAAGCTCAAGGCCCAATGACGGTACTATTAAAAGATGCAATCAGACCTAATGTTACGCAAACTTTAGAAAACAATCCTGCAATTATTCATGGCGGACCATTTGCAAATATTGCGCATGGTTGTAATTCAGTGATCGCAACTAAGACTGGTTTAAAACTGTCAGACTATGTAGTTACTGAAGCTGGTTTTGGAGCAGATTTAGGTGCAGAAAAATTTCTTGATATAAAATGTAGAAAATCAAATTTAAAACCAAGTTGTGTAGTTATTGTAGCAACAATAAGAGCTTTAAAAATGCATGGTGGTGTTCCTAAAGATGATTTAAAAAATGAAAACGTAGAAGCTCTTAAAAAAGGATTAGTAAATCTTGAAAGACATATAGAAAATGTAAAAAAATTTGGATTACCTGTAGCAGTAGCCGTTAATCATTTTATAATGGATACTGACAATGAAGTTAAAGCATTAATAGAATTTTGTGATGGCCTTGGTGTTAAAGCTAGTCTATGTACTCATTGGTCTAATGGTGGAGAAGGTACAAAAGAATTAGCTGCTCATGTTGCTGATTTATGTGAAAAAGATGAAGCTAAATTTCAATTTTTGTATGAAAGTAAAACACCCTTGTTTAAAAAAATTGAAACAATTGCAAAAGAGATCTACAGAGCAAATGAAGTTATTGCTGATACTAAAATTAGAGATCAGCTTAAGAGTTTTGAAGAGGCTGGTTATGGAGAATTACCAATTTGTGTTGCAAAAACTCAATATAGTTTTTCAACTGACCCTAATTTAAAAGGTGCTCCAACTGGACATGCTTTACCAATTAGAGAGATCAGACTTTCTTCAGGTGCAGAATTTATAGTAGTTGTATGTGGAGCTATTATGACAATGCCAGGTTTACCGAGAGTACCTGCAGCTGATTCTATAAAACTTAATAAAGATGGTGAAATTGAAGGTTTGTTCTAAATATTGCTTTTAATTTTTCTTTAAAAATTGAGTTTGTTACCAATTAATTTCTAATTTCTTATTTTCACAAATAGTTTGCAACAGACTAAACATTAATGGGAAATGATTTGCGTTTAAATCTTGCAAAATTTTAGGCCCTATTTCTAAAGCTAATTGAGCACCTTCTACAGTGATATCTTTCATAAACTTTTCTTTAGCATCATTATACAAGTATCCTTCTCCTAAATATTTACCCATCAAACTGTTTCTTCCACCAATTGCACTTACATATAAATCACCAAGACCTGCTAAACCATAAACTGTTTCAGCTTTTCCACCATAATGGGAAACAAAATCAACCATTTCTGATATTGATCTATGAATTAAAGATGCTGCCGTATTTAAAAAATATTTAGATTGAAGATCCTTTGGAGCTTTGGAATTACTTAGCCCCTCCGATGCTCCAATTAACATAGAATAAATATTTTTTATTGCACCCGATAATTCAACACCTATTATATCATCAGATATTTCAATTGAATAATAATTGGTAGAAATTATTCCTTTTAATGATTGAGACTCTTTAATATTTTGATTAGCAATAACTGTTCCTGTTCTCATTTTGTTTGCTAACCCTGCGGCCAAACAAGGTCCTTTAATAGCCGAAATGTTAATATTTGAATGACCATCTTTTTTTAAAAGATTTATAATTTTATCTGAAAGAGTTGTAAGTTCATTTTCTGAAATAGATAATCCTTTTGTTAAAAGTATAATTGGTAAATTTTTTTTATAAGATTTTGATATTTGTTTTACGAACCATTCAATCCCAACAGAGCTAACTCCGCAAACAATAATATCTATTTTTTTCTCTAAAATATCATTTAACTTTTCAAAATATTCAAACCTAATTTCTTTTGGTAATTTAGTTTTTAAGGCTGGATGATTTTGGTCATTTGATTTTATATTTTCTATTAGATCATTCTCTAAATGAGTGCCTATTACAGTGACATCATTTTTATTTTCAACACATGGCACTGCAAAAGCAGACCCCATAGCGCCAGCTCCTAATATTATTATTTTTTTCATAAGCTATAATTAAGCTAAAGTTTTTCTAATTGCTTGTTGCCAACCTTGCAATAAGTTATTTCTTGTCTTTTTGTTAATTTTAGGGATAAAAATAGCATCTTTTTTCCATTTATATTTTATTTCATTAAGAGATTTAAATTCACCTACTTGATATCCAGCAAAAAAAGCAACTCCCAAGGCAGTAGTCTCTTGTATAACTGGTCTTAATACATTTATATTAAGAATGTCTGATAAAAACTGTACAAACCAATTATTGGCAATCATACCTCCATCAACTTTAATTATTTTTGTTTTAGATCCATCTTTTCTCATAGCTTCAAACAAATCATAACTTTGATAAGCTACCGACTCAACGACTGCTCTTACTAAATTTTTCCAATCCGAGCTTCTTGTTAAACCTGTTATGATTCCTCTTGATTCTGAGCTCCAGTATGGGGCGCCTAATCCAGTGAAGGCAGGTACAACATAAATTCCATCATTATTTTTTTTAGATTTAGCTATTTCTTCTGTTTCATAAGCATTATCTATTAATTTAATTTTGTCCCTTAACCATTGAATACCTGCGCCTGCAATAAAGATTGAACCTTCTAAGGCATAAGTATTTTTATTATTTAATCTATAGCAAATAGTAGTTAATAATTTATTTTTAGATAAAATTTTCTTATTTCCAGTGTTCATTATTGCAAAAGCACCTGTGCCATATGTGCTTTTCACTGATCCTTTTTCAAAACATGCTTGACCTACAGCAGCTGCTTGTTGATCACCTAACACAGCATTGATTGGAATTTCTTCACCAATAATTTTTTTTGATGTTTTTCCAAAATTATCAGCAGAATTTTTAACTTCAGGTAAAATTGACTTAGGGATATTCAGCTTTTTTAAGATTTGATCATCCCATTTATTTAAACTTATATTATACATTAAAGTTCTGCTAGCATTTGTAGCATCTGTTAAATGTTTTTTTTTATTTGTTAATCTCCAAATTAAAAAAGTATCTATTGTTCCGAATATCAATTGCTTATTTTTCAAAAGCTTTTTAGTGGATGAAACATTATCCAATATCCATTTCACTTTTGTAGCTGAAAAATATGGATCGATGAATAATCCAGTTTTTTTTCTAAATAAACTTTCGAGTTTTCTTCTTTTTAAATTTTTACAAATTTCATTAGTTCTTCTATCTTGCCAAACTATTGCATTGTAAACTGGCTTACCAGTTTTTT
>Ga0315315_10002739_pt1 | contig 16136 bp, 16 predicted proteins | sample M140m3416metaG_FD_203699 | JGI IMG/M metagenome (GOLD analysis project Ga0315315, IMG submission 203699) | Ammonia-oxidizing marine archaeal communities from Monterey Bay, California, United States - M1 40m 3416 | ecosystem: Environmental > Aquatic > Marine > Intertidal zone | place: USA... | reverse complement strand
TTTTGACACATGTGAGTTTCGCACACGACTGTCAGCCTTCGGCAACTCGAATAAATTAAGCATCAAATATTCCTGAGTACGTTTCATTTGCTAAAGCGACAACCTCAACGTCGCTTAAACTGCTGTTGGGGTTTTGTTCTCTCCATAGAGTAAGGTAACCATCTTTTCCACCCCAATTAGTCAGTAAAGTTTCATGCCGCATCTGATCATTAGCCTTTTCTACTTCCGCAAATACTGAATAGTAGGTAGGGGCAAAACCGAAATCAGTAAGTGTTTCGGTATTTAAGGCATTCACGTTGATACCGCCCGCTGTACTGCTTCCTTTGATTTGTTTTTGTGTGCCGATGACTCCAGGCAACAGACCATCAATAATTATCGCGTGTCCATATGTTTCACCTCGGCTATTAAATAGCCTACACAGATCTCCGTCTGCTATGCCTCTACGCTCCGCGTCTAGAACGCTCAGTTCAAACGTCGGTCGTGATTGCATCGCCTGGAGACGCTCAACTGACTGAAATGTTGCACCAATAAAATAGTGGGATGCATTGCTGAGAACCTGTAAAGGAAAGGTTCGAGTATTACTCTCAGAAGACTCTCTCAACTCTGGAATATATTCCGGCAAGGGATCCTGACCGATCTCTTTTAACTCCTCGCTATATATTTGTATTTTACCATCTCTCGTCGGCCATCCATTTTTCAAAACATCCCGTCTCGGAGAATCAAAGTTCCCGAGCATCCAACCATTTTTTTTAAACTCTTCGTAAGTCGTACCTTCCAAACAGTGATCAATCTCAGCATCAAACAAAACCTCTTTTATGATCTCTTCGTCTGTTTGGGTGAAGGCGTTATCGCTAGAACTCACAAAATCCATAGCTTGCGCCAATCGACGAAACAATTCCGAATTCGATACGCTCTCTCCAACCGGTTCTATCACCGGAAGATTCATCCCATAATGAAAATAGCCATAAGACGCTACGAAATCGGTGCGCTCCAGTTGTGTGTCAGCCGGTAGAACTATGTCGGCATAATCACAGGTGTCAGTCCAAAAGGTATCATGAGATACAGTAAATAAGTCCTCTCTCATTAAGCCTTTACGGATATTATTAGAGTTCGGCAGAGAATTAACAGGATCCGAGCAATAAGAAAACAGACATTTCACTGGCGGCGCTAAAGGCAAATCATCCTCACCAACATGATCCGCAATAGCCCGACCCATTTGAACCATATTAATCTTACGCTTATGAGCTCGGTCACCTAAGTCATTTCGCTGCAAAGCGGGATTTACATAGGGGCCAAAAGCCTCTTCGACTCTACCAAACGCAGCCCCACCACAGCGCTCGCGCCATGCGCCAGTGACACTGGGTAAGATAAGTATTGCTCTGGCCATTTGGCCAGAATTCGAGTGACGGTTGAGACCGTGCCCGGCTCTTATGTTACTTTTTCTTGTCGACGCATAAAGTCGTGCTAATTTGACAATATCTGTCTCCGAGATACCAGTGATCACCGATACCCGATCAACACTGTAGTCAATTAGCCTATCCCCAATCAGTTCTTTCCAACCAGTAGTATGACTTTCCAGAAAATCCTGATCGTGTAAACCTTCATCGACAATGATCTTCATTAACCCGAGAGCAAGAGCCGCATCAGTACCTGGTTTGGGTTGTAAATGCCAATCGGCTAACCACGCAGTTCGAGTTTGCCGAGGATCAATTACAATTACCTGACACCCTCGCTCCTGTGCTCTACGAATATGAGGTACTGCATGGACTGCGGTGGTTACCGGATTAAAGCCCCAGAGGATAAGTAGCTCTGCCTCTTCCGCCGCAATAGCGATGTCTGGTCCCGAGTGAGATCCATGAGTATAGACATTGGCATAGTAAGCAGCATGAACACAAATTGATTTCTCTAATCGTCCAGCTCCGAGTTTATTCCAGAATCTTTCATCCATACCCTGATAACCAATCTGTCCCATAGTACCCGCAAAATTTATTGGTTGGATTGCCTCAGAACCAAATTCATCCACAATACGACGGAAATTATCTGATACCTCGTCCAAAGCTTCCTGCCAAGATATTCGCTTAAATTTTGCCCCCGGTCCTCTCGGACCTACCCTACGATGAGGATAGAGAACTCGCTTACTGCTATAAACGTAGTCCAGATAATGATTTACCTTGTTACACAAAAATCCCTGAGTAATGGGGTGCGAAGGATCTCCCTGAATCTTTACAGCTCTGCCACTGCTATCATCACGGGTCACCAGCATTGAACACGAATCGGGACAATCATGAGGACACACTACGTGATGAAGGGAATGTCCGGTCGATACTCTTATCTTCGAACTTCTCGTCATCGCTCTTACCCCTTATAAGGGTCAGCCCGATATCTCGGGAGAATGGCTCCGATCTACAAATTTATCGTAAAAGATGTCACGACCTCGTACACCACAATTATTTAAGACGGGTATCGCTGCATCAATCATCGCCGGTGGCCCACATAAATACGCTTGTGCACCTTGCAGATCAAAATCCTCAATCTGTTTAATATAATCCGTTACAAGACCTCTTGCCCCGTCCCAATCAGTTTCATCAAGTTCCTCCGATAGAATAGGGGTAAAGCGAAACGAACTGCTCCAGTGTTTCCTGATATCAGAGATCAGTGACTCGCCATAAAGATCTGCCTGAGTACGAGCTCCATAAAGATAAACCACAGGCCTCTTAATTTTGACCAACAGCCCTTGTTCTAATATAGATAAGATCGGAGCCATACCGCTACCCCCTGCTATACAAACAATAGGACTAAGAGACTCTCGAATACCAAAGACACCGAAGGGTCCCTCAACTTGAATAGCCTTACCGAGACATGCTCCGGAAGCGAGCCAAGCAGAAACCTCTCCGCCTGGAACCATCCGAATATGGAATTTAATAACAGTATTACTTTCTACTTCAGGCGCACTCGCAAATGAATATGATCGACTTTCGGTAATTCCAGGCACAGTAAGATTTGCATATTGTCCGGCGTAATAGTCCATCTCGCCATCGAGACTAACGACTACTTCATGTATATCGTGTGTTAAATAATTGAGCTCCGATATTTCACCGGCAAAAACATTAGGCTTTATCGGCTTCAGGCCATCCTCCAAGCTGTCCACTCGGATGGTCAGGTCGCTCCTTGCGAGAGACTGACAGGCCAAGAAAGTACCGCTCTTGATATCATCCACGTCCAACACATAAGCGAAATCAGTTAATGGTTTGATCTTACCATCAACTAATTTAGTCTTGCATGAAGCGCATGCACCCGCGCGACACTCCGATGGGTAGGCTAAACCATTCCTTAATGCGGCCTGAAGAATTGTTTCACCCTTTCCGACCGATAGAGTCTTTCCAAACGGCTCAACGGTAACATTAAAATTTTTTCTGCCGCCCCCGAGTAACCTATTCAACATACATTTAATACCTGTAAAAAAAAATAATGGGATTAGTTGAATGGCATCCGGTCTACATTGCTTCTGTAAATATTAAACCGATTAGACGTATTCTGCTGAACCGCCAGCTCTCGCTCCGCTTTTGTAGCCCACTCTTTGTCCCATAAATGAACCTGTGGCCCGATTACAAATCTCTGAAGCGGGGGAATAAAACACAGTAACGAGTTAGTAAGACATCCTGTTTTCAGTAATGGCGCCTCACCAGCTTTAACTTTAGATAATTCATAGAACGGCCGATCGGGAAACTTATGATGCTCTGAATGTTTGCTAACATTAAACAACATGACCTGTGTCATTAGACGGTTGCAATTCCAAGAGTGTCGGTCACCGTCTGGTTCACCAGCCACACAAACTTGACCGTGATGAAACTGATAGCCAACGCACTCATAAACCATTTTTCCTATCAAACAAGCGACAGCATAAATACCTAACCCTGAAAAACCTGCCACCAAAAACACAATTACAACGACTACCAACCATCGAAAAAAAGACCGTAACACTTTATTGCCTAGCCAATATTCAGAGTGGCCATATTTAGCCAATCGTTCTTTTTCTACATTCCAAGCGTAAAAAAATTGCTTAAAGGGCGCGCTAACCAAAAAGTCATAATAATTATCACCCCGCAAAGATAGAGAGGCGTCATCGGGTTGACCTAGGGTAATATGGTGCCCATAAACATGCTCTGTCTCAAATTGTAGGCCTCCGGCTAAAGCAAAAAAGCTTCGGCCAAAAAACATTGCTACCGGATCCCATGTTCGATGAATAAGCTCATGAGCCATCACGGTATTTATTACTCCAAAAAAAACACCTAAACCCATCGCGGCTCCGACTAAATCAAAAATTTGATTATTCTCTCGGGCGCTAATGGCATCGTATCCAGCCACCTCGGTGATGTGATAACCAATACTTAATAAATCGCCTGGGGCCACCATCCAGAGAAAAACAACCATTGCCACTATCATGCTAGGTAAGTAGCTGTACATGACAACATTGAGCACTGTAGGGTATTTATAAGTCACCACCTCACCGTGATCACCAAGAAGGGAATCTCCCAAAACACCACCTATTATAACTAATGAAAAACCAAGCCAAAGCCAATGGTCTCCCATTAGCATCCCTAAGACGAAAAGTGACAGAAAAATGTGGTTGGTCAAAAATTTGAGATATTTTAGCATGACTCAGAGCCCTCCCCAGTTCTCTAATCTGTATCGTTGCTGTAATCCAAGACGAGATTATCCTAAGCGAGTTGCCCGCTAAAACATCTCTTTGGGCATCGTACACCCGCTTGTTTTATTATCTAAACAGCTATTTATCAGCATACGCCCCAAAAACTCAATTATCAATTTTTTGGAGAGGCGTTGAGGTATGCTAAGCTAATTATACTTTACATTACGGGGAGCCTAGAAAAATGTCGATAGCAGCAATCCGAACACCTGACGAACGATTCGCTTGTTTGCCTAATTTTCCCTACAGTCCCAACTACACCGAGTCATTGCTTGGATACCAGGGGCTCCGAATGCATTACGTAGATGAAGGTCCCACTGACGCAAAACATACCTTTCTTTGCCTACATGGAGAACCAACTTGGAGCTATTTATATAGGAAAATGATACCAATCTTTGTGAACGCCGGAGGGCGGGTAATAGCGCCAGATTTTTTTGGCTTTGGACGTTCAGATAAACCCATAAATGATTCGGATATTACATTTTCGTTTCATCGAAATTCACTTTTACGATTAATTGAACAACTCAATTTGCAAAATATTACGTTAGTTTGCCAAGACTGGGGCGGCATCCTAGGCCTCACCCTACCCGGTAACATGGCAAATAGATTTAAACGTCTCATTGTAATGAATACAGCTTTACCAGTAGGTGAATCGCTTGGAGAAGGCTTTGAAATGTGGAAATCTTATGCTGCGCAATTTAACGATGTTTCTGTTTCTGGCCTGTTGGCAGCAAATTGTCCTGGTGTTTTAGACTTGATGGATATTGCCGCTTATGCCGCCCCCTTCCCAGACGCGACTTATAAAGCCGGTGTAAGACGCTTCCCCGAGTTAGTTGCGGTAAACCCGGGTATGGAAGGCGTGAAGTACGCAGAGGACGCTAAAAGATTTTTATCTACTGAGTGGAATGGACAATCTTTTATGGCTGTTGGATCACTTGACCCATTTTTCGGTCAGTCAATCATGGACAACCTGAGGAGCACCATAAAAAACTGTCCGGATCCTGTGGTCTATAGTGATGTGGGCCATTTTGTTCAGGAGTGGGGTGAAGACGTTGCTAAAAAGGCTCTAAAGCATTTTGATACTGCCTAACGAGGTTAACGTACCTGATTTTAAATTTGTCTTCCTTGATACTGATAAATGCCGAAATTTCCCCGCATTCCGCTAATAGTTGGGTGATTTATATCACCCACTGAAAATACATCATCGCTATTTTTAGTCTGTATTATATATTCCCGCACGATATCCCAAATAAGTCTTCCGGAAGGAAAATCTCCAACTACCGCCCAACCACTCACATCATAACTCTCATCTGGTAGAAGAGATTGAGCCGTTTTAAGGAATTTCACATCATTTATCCTATTTCCAAGTTTATTCTTAGGCGAAATAGTATAAGAAAGACCACCTACCCGAACCATGTCACCTCCCGACTGCAGATACGGATCAGACTCAAATAAATTGTCGGCCACTTGCTCCAAGACTTGAATTATTTCTCTGCCTTTCATTTTTTGTTTGTAAGTCTCACCGTAAGTCGTGGCACACTGGTTCATTACATCGCGCATTGTGATCCACTCGCCCGCTAATAAGGTCGTGCCCCAACGAAAACCTGGGGATAGGGATACGTCACTGGCATATTCATACTCAAGTGCGTTGCAAATTAATTGATCCCAAGACCCCATAAAATTCCCTCGTCGATACAGTAAGTCAGAAGTCTTAGCTAATTTTTCATTTAATATCGAGTCAAACGACCTCCCGATCCTGTTTTGATTGTAAAAGTAAGTGGATGAACGGCTTTCAACAATCTGTCGATCGTAGACTCGATTGTTTAATCCTTTGATAAACTTATCTACAGCGGGATCGGACACTATTAATCTGTCAAACACTGGTGCCATTTGATACTTAATGCCAGCCACTTTGTTGTTTTTAATATCTAAGTCCATAACTCCTATAAATTTTCCATTCGAACCCGCGTTGGTTACTAGACACGTTTTGCCATTAGGGCTTTTAACCTCCACCGGAAGGGGAATGCCGTCATGGGTATGTCCTCCTAAAATAGCGTCAATGTCTGGAACACGGCTGGCCAACTTAAGATCGACGTCCATCCCGTTATGAGACAGTAGAATTATTCCAGCAGGCTCGTGTTGTATTTTAATGTTTTGGACTAATGTATTTAGGTCATCTTCTCTAATGCCAAATGACCAATCGGGGAAAAAACCAGGAGGATTCGCATTTGCAGTTCTTGGAAAGGCTTGGCCGATCACAGCTATTTTCTCTCCAGCAATTTCCTTAATGGAAAATGGTTTAAATGGATACCCGAAATCTTCGTCAAAAAGACCTATCCCGTTTTGCCGACGCACCAAATCATAATAATTATCTTCAAATAAGCTATCTTCCTTAATCCGCAAATTTTGACTCAAAAACTCGCCTGCGAATAAATTCAAATTCGACAAAACCTCCTCTTCGCTGTATGTGAATTCCCAGTGACCAGTCATCAACTGTATGCCTAAAATATTAGATGCCTCCACCATATCTTGTCCACGCGTCCAAAGCGATGTCGCGGAACCTTGCCACAGATCACCTCCGTCGAGTGTTAGGGTATTCGCCGCTCCGCCTGCCTGAGACCGGAACCTATCAAAAAGGGTTTTTATATTGGAAAGACCACCCATTTTCCCGAATCTACGGGCATTTTCCTGAAATTCATGACACGTATATGCATAGGCTTCCAACGTACCTGGTTGGATAGACAATTTATCAATAAGAGAGGTACCGACTATATGAGGCAGCGAGTTACTTGAGTTACTAGTTCCAAGATTAACATTAGGCTCTCTAAAATAAATTGGATTGAGCTGCGCATGAATGTCAGTCGTGTGCAACAACCGCACTTGTCCCGCCATAGGGAAATCGTAAATATCATCATTCAAAATGTCTTGCGGCTCTGAGGCCATCAAAGAATAAATCGAGCCGGATAGGCTTCCAGTCGCGGCCAACCCGATAGACTTAATGAGTGTTCGACGGGAAAGTTTAGTATCCATCACTTGCTGTCATCAAAATATCATCCACCTAAAACATCCAAGTCACTCGAACTCCATCTCTCTGAAGATACGCCCAGAATTCTGTCTCGCCAATTCGAAGTACGTATCTAAATATGAGTACTTTGTTTGATCAATGCCATAAGCATCCTGCAGCTCTCCGCCATTATCTATTATTTCCCCTACTTCATCGCGCATGTATTGCAAATAATCTCGCGTGTATTTAGTGACTTTATCATAATCCGTGGGTCCGCCGTGTCCAGGAATCACTATATCTGCTCCAAGCGCGAGAAAGGCTGACCAGGTATCAATCCACCCGTCTGTATCCGTATATTCGAATATCGGTAACATTCTTTGATGGAACGCCACATCACCGCTAATCACTAACTTTTTAGTAGGTAACCAAACTACGATGTCTCCAGGGCTATGAGTTGGCCCGAGGTGAAGTGCCTCTATCCTGACACCTCCCAACGTCACAACAAATTCAGACTGGAAGGTGATGTCTGGTTCAGAAAGCTTTGTTCCAGCAAGTTTATCTCTTCGACTATCGAAGAGATCATTTAAAATTTGAGCTCCCTTTTCTTGAATCTCACTGGCCGCATCAACGTGTGCGACTACTTGAGCCCCTTGCTCCTGCCAGTAACTTGAACCCAGCATCGCATGTCCTTGCCCATTTTCGAGAATCACATATTTTACCTGCTGATCGGTCAAGTTCTTAATCTCGTTATGTAGCGCTTTTGCTAAAAGATAATTCTCGCCCGCGTTGACTACCACAACTCCTTCATCAGTGATAATAAATGTGAGGTTATTGTTATGCCCCGAATTAAAATAATCTCCAGGGCCAGTAAAGCCTATTGCTGACCAGACCTGTGGAACAACTTTTTGCGGGAGTCGATAAAGCATGGATATCGGCGCATTATCTCCCTCCAAAGGGAGGCCTTTACTTTTCCAGCCGAGAAAACCATCCGAATAGTTTTTAACATTCGTATAACCCATTTTCATTAATGCTGCCGTGGCAAGTGGGCTCCTCTGGTTAGTATCACAAAAAACTACTATAGGATGATCTTTATCGCGAACTCGCTCAGGTACCTTGTACTCTAGCCAGCCGCGTTCGACATTGTATAATCGGGGCAAATCAATAGTTCCACCTTGCTGATCGATTTCAGCCGGTGTTCGTACGTCAATATAGATTGGTGGGCTCGCGCTCTCAGAGATAAGCAGTAACTCGTCTGTATTTATGTTAATTATTTCGGATGCTGCCTTCCCCACTAAAGTATGTCCATCCGTTATTTGACCAGACTGGGCACCACAAGAAAAAACAACGATAAACAAAATAGCTGAAATTAAAACCTTTCGCTTAGCCACAATACATGACCCCAATACAAAAACTGACGACCACAAATAATTTTGAGCCATATTAAATCCACACTAAAATATAAACGGCTTGAATTTACATCTCTAATCGTACTTTAATGAACCACCAAATCAAACAACTGCTTAACCTTGGGAAGCACAACTGATGAAAAAGAAAAAGTTCCCGAGTAAACAATTTTGTTCCTGGCTTTTTTTAACGATACTACTCCTCACATCACTGATCGCTGAATCATTTGACGCCGATAGGGAGCAACGAATAGCTTCGCAAACTCTTCAAACTCTCTTTCTGGGGGAACCAATCTGGCTAGAACATAATAAGTCAGAGCGATCTTTCTTAGGATTAGTCACACCAACTGACGATACTAGGTACGTGATATTGATGATCCATGGCACAGGACAAGGTCCAAACACCCCTTACGTTATTGGGCCCATGCGAGAATTACTTTCTGACATTGGTTATGGAACGCTCTCTGTCCAAATGCCTGTTTTATCCGACGATGAAAACTACGATAATTATATGAAAGAATTTGCCGAATCGAGGCGCCGGATCGGTGAAGGGGTTAAGTTCTTAAGAGAAACCAGCCCTAATTCAAAAATCATAATTTTGGGTCACAGCATGGGGAGTACTATGTTAATGGATTGGCTTTTTAATAACGATTCAATAGATGTCTCAGGATTCATTGCTATTGGATTGGGATCCACTAATCAAAAAAAATTGAGCAGCCAAGTATTCTCCTCTAGAGACATTAATTTGCCGATTCTAGACATATTGGGTGAAAATGACTACGACTCGGTATTGTGGTCGGCACCACTGCGAAAAAACGCCATACTTGCAACCCACAAGAAATCGGCCCAAATAGTTATCGAGAAAGCAGATCATTTTTTTACTTCCCACGAGGAGAAAATTGCGCTTTCTATAAAGACGTGGATCAAAAACCTATAGAAGCAACGCATTGGCGAATTTAGTTTCAAGCTCTATACACTATTTAATTACCCGGCGCTTCCAGCCATTCTCTTCTCTCGCAGCTTGTGCTAGGGCAGCGTCGCTTTGTGCGAGACCTTGCGACAGTAGGCTTAGCGCCTGCGCCTTATTACCTGCTGTATACTCCTCGCGAGATCTTCTGAGGATTTTTTCCGTATCACGCCACTCATAACCCTTTAGAGCAGCCCTCATCCGCAAATCTTCTGCTTTTTGCCATCTAGTATCAAAATTTAACTGGGTCGCCTCAGCGCTCAATAAAGTCATCAAACCGACACCCAAACATATCGCAAAAAATCTCTTGTGTATTCTCATCTTCGCGTACTGGGCCCATTGAACTTAAGGCCATTACTCATATAACTTAAAAAATATTCAAGATTTTTATACTCTTCGCTCTGACCAGGTAAAGGCTTTGCACGTACTTGGCTGTTGCATCCGCTAAATCGTCTGTGCAAAGTCCCTATAGAACCCCATTTAAACCGGTACACAGGAAAATTAGATACATGGCCCAAGCTAGGGCTTAAAATTTCAGCTCGAATACGCATTCCCGAAGAAGCTACATGACAATCGACGCAGGCAAAATTAAGCTGACCTCTTTTACTGTAATAGTATTTTTTCCCTTGCTCATAGGCGTTAATTGCAGCCTCACCCGAAACCTCAACGTCAATGATCTCTCCTCTTGAATGCAATGCTAGGTAGGCAGAAATCTTGGCAATATCGCCCTTCTTGTACTTTAGCGGCTGTTCGCCATGAGACACTCGACAATCATTAATCGCTAACTCTAGGGTTACCACTGTATTTCTCTTTACATCAAAATAAGGGTAATTCTTTTTACTTCTTTTACCATCCACGAAACAGTCACTATACGACGCCCCATCTAAAAAAACCGTCTCATTAAAAAGTATCTCGCCCTCGTCTAAAGCAATGCCATAGGGCGGAAACTCCTCAATTTCTAGCCATTGTTCCCGGCGCTTTTGATCAATCGCATAAACGCCATTAATAAAGTCACCGACCGGTACTTCTGGGAACTTTTTATAAAAATAATTTTTAAAAGCAGTTTGATCGGCAGCCGGGTCAGCCCATACCACACCTGAAAGCAAACAATATAAAAAAATGGCGCTAAATATCCTCAAACACATGACGGGAACCCTCCCAACAAGTTCTAGGAAAATTACTTCACGACAAAGTCACCGGAGTCGGTTACTCCTTTGTTGTCAACAGAGGTAAAATTCAGTATATCGCTGACTTGAGGTCCTTTTATTTTAAAAGACAAATAAGGATTTTTCGACACTGCTGGCCCCAAGTTAGTCCGAAAAACTTCTTTGCCATTCCAAAAACAGGTGGCTTCAGTAATATGGTACGCGGGAATTTTCTCCCCTGTAGTCGCATCCACACGCAGACCTGTCTCCATGATGTGTTTCATCAGAACCTTGACTTGAACAACGTCCCCCCGCATTTTTGCTTTTCCTTTAATTGCCATAGCTACTACTCCTCTTAACCACCGCAGCCGCCAATAGTAACTTTCACCTCTTGCGCCGCAGTGTAAACATTACCGTTCGCATAGACCGCAGCCACAACATTGGATGTTTCACCCATCTTTATCCTTGTCGCCACCGAGGCAACTGCGTAAGGCGTTAATTCAAAAGTCGCGGCCAGCGGGTTAGGGTTTCCTTCCACATAAATACTGATACTCTCAACGTCCTCAATAGCAGTAGAAACTGTGACAGGAACTACAGCTCCATTTTCAGCTATTTCCGGGGTCTTAAGTTTCACCCGATCACTCGCTTGGGGTACTTGACCATAAAGTTGAGAAATAGCGTCGTTAACCGCCTCACTATTGAAAGCATCTTTCGGCCACGCGGCAAACAGCTGGCTCGGGATCACCGAGAAAGCACAAAGGTAAGTCAACGAACTAAGTAAAGCTCGTCGTGACAGGTTCGTCAAATTCATATTCTGGTCCCACCCAATCATAAAGTGTCTATCTGCTAGCCTATAGAGTATACAAGTATTCTACTATTTTATAGATCTGATCTTCAGTCAAGATACCATGCAAACCAAAAGGTGGCATTATCGTGTCCCGATTGCTCGCTAATGGATTTGAAATCTGAGCGACCAGTTTTTCCCTATCTGGGAAACGACTTTTCATAGAAAAAAGTGGAGGAGCAGTATTGCCTGAGAACTTACCGTTATCGATTGCATGACACGCCAAACAGTTGCCCATTTTCCTGTCTAAAGTGAGTCTTTTACCCTCGACAATCTTTTGTTCAGGTATACTCTGTGCCCATGCATTAGCACAGAGCAAAAATACTATTGATAGAAAAAGTGCTTTATCACTTTTAATCTGCAAGTCCTCCTCTCAGCATGTGGTCTACTGCCGCCTTCACCGATTCATCAGTGAGGCCTGAGTTACCGCCTTTAGCAGGCATGTAACCCTTTTCTCCCAGATACCCATTTAAGGCATTCTGATAGAGTACTTCCAAGCCTTTTTCTGCACGTTGCCGCCAATCTTCTTTGTCACCAAAGATAGGTGCTCCCGCAACACCGGTGTCGTGACATATAACACATGCCTTCTTGTATGTCTCAATCGCTAAGGTATTCGTCTCACGCAACTCCAAATCATCTTGCGCAGTGGCGGGAACCAAATTACTGAGATGCTCCAAGGGCGTGACACCTAGATCTGCTGCACTCCAAGAAGACATCTGTTTGGTAGTCAGGCAGTTGGTCATGCACCGAGAGTTAAGTGCTTCAGGCCGAGGATCAATGAAAAAACCTTTTTCGTTGGGTAAGGTTATTGTGGGCAGATTATACTTTGTCAAGACAAAGTCTTCGTCGACCTGATCATTCAAATAGAGTACATACGCAGTAAGAGCATAAACCTCGTTATCAGTTAATGACTGAGGCTCCAAAAACGGCATCGCTCTATGAATGTAATCCCATAATGTAGACACATAAGGCCAATAAGAACCAACAGTTTTTTCAGGTTTTTCTTCCATTAAAGTGCCAATACCGCCTGCTATCACAGGCCAACGATCCTCTCCTTCCCCAAAAACTCCGTGACATGAAGCACATTTTTCCTCGTACAACATTTCACCCGACTCGACACTCCCAGAGCCCTCCGGCAAACCGAAACCATCGGGTCGGATATCAATGTCCCAGCCAGCTATTTGCTCGGTAGTTGCAGAATGCCCAATATTAAAACGAGTCTCTGAGTGCACAACAGAAATCAGAAAGACGGCGCACAATAGCATCCCCGGGACAAGCAAGAATTTAAGTATTTTGGACATTCTTAACTTCACCAGTCGCTAAAACTTGCCAAGTATGGATCGAGTTCTTGTGATAAATGGAATTAACTCCCCTTGCTTCGCGTAACTGCGACAAGGTAGGTTGTACGTACCCTGTGTCGTCAATCGCGCGACTTTGAATCAAAGCTGGCGATCCGTCCCAACTCCAATCTACGCTAAACCGAGTAAGAGCCTTGTCTAAAACTAACCCTTTTAGCTTAGCCTCCTTCCAAGAAAACCCACCATCAAAAGAAACATCAACTCGCTTAATTTTCCCTCGCCCAGACCAAGCAACACCTTCTAACTCATGATAGCCGCGACTCTTTAAAGAGTTCTCAGGACACACCGAGGTGACAACAGAATTAGTTTCTTGCACCCAAGTAAACTGTCGCGCGCGACCATCTGGCATTAGATCGGTATATTTAGAGGTTTCTTCACGCAGATGCCATGGTTTTTCTCCTAATTCGAGGCGCCTCAGCCATTTAATTGAGGTATTTCCTTCCCAACCGGGATTTACTAATCGTAACGGATAGCCCTGTTCAGGTCGTATTCTCTCACCATTTTGTGCATAAGCTACAATGACATCGTCTAAAGCCTTATCAAGTGGAATACTGCGCGCCATAGCCGCACCGTCCGCACCTTCCGCTAAAACCCACTTAGCTTTAAGATCAACCCCTACCTCGGCAAGTAACGTCGATAACCTGACACCTGTCCATTCGCTACAACTGATCATTCCGTGAGTAAATTGCAGTGCCTCCATTTGAGGGCCTCGCCACTCCATTCCACCATTAGCCGGACACTCAATAAATCGAATTTCAGATACAGACGGAAACCTCACTAAATCATCCATAGTTAAAACTAAAGGATTACTGCACAGTCCGTGGATCATCAACCGATGTTCAGCGGGGTCAATATTTGGAATACCTGAGTGATGCCGCTCAAAATGTAAACTACTCGGTGTAATAATCCCTTGAAGGCTTTGTAAAGGCGAGAAACTGACTGAAGATATGGGCGTAGCAGTTAACCATGGGACAGTGCGCCGCACAGCGTCTTTCTCATACTCTGATGGGAACCCGTAAGGTGCAGCACCGACTCCAGTGCCGACCTGTCGCATCCAAGACGGGATATTAGGAGGTAAATTTTCACCGTGCTCTGCGGCCCATATCTGATTAGCAGTCAATAGAGCACTGCCGGCTGCTACGCCCGCACTTTTAAAAAATTTCCGACGCGATGAGTCGCCAGCAGATGCCATAAATCTCCTACCTTAAAATAGCCGCAGTGACTCTACAAATGACATGATACCAGATCATCTCACTTCGTATATCAAACCACAACCGACCTTAAAAAACTTATATCTACTAATCATACATAACATGTGCGCTGAAAATAGTTGCGCTGATGTTGGCGGTCAACTAAATTTATGTGAGATGAACATAGGAATACTTGCGTTAGCCATAGTCCTGATCCCTACTGGTAGGTGGTTTTGGCGTGCTTGGAAAGTCGATATCCCATCTTCGCCATACCTATTTCAAATGTCCTGGGCCGCGGGGCTAGCCTTAGGACTCCTCGCCAACCAAGGTGGAGCAGAAAGCACGGCTGCCAATTGGGCTATCAGTTTAGCATTAGTGCTCCTCTATCTGTCCTTTACAGGGGCTCAGAAGGTCAGTACGTCTGCAATTAGAGTAGGCGATAAAATCCCCCATTTTGAAGGCATAGACGGCGACGGCAACTCCTTTAGTAGCGATACTCTGGAAAACAAAAGAATAATAATTAAATTTTTTCGAGCGCACTGGTGACCCTATTGTGTCGGCGAGTTGCGTCGATGGGAAGCAATGCGACCGTTACTTGATGAGTTTCATGTGACGTTAATAACCGTGTCCACAGATACCGTGAGCGAAATAAACTTAGGTAGGAAAATGCACGGCCTAAAAGGAACAATGTTAGCAGACAACAAGCTTAAAATTATCAATCAATTCGGTCTGAAAAATCAGAACCTCAATAACTTTAGAATGCCTTTTCGACCTGGGTTACCCATACCTACCACACTTCTAATAGATCACACCGGGACCGTGATTTGGAAAGACGATACCAACCAATACAGCAAAAGGTCTGACCCTGAACGCATCAAACCCGTTCTTGAGAAACTGTTGTCCTAAAAAGTACTCTGGTCTAATCCTGCAATAACTAACATCGTAGAGAAGAAGCGAACATTGGTCGCTATCGATAATTTCTATATTGTAGCTAGGGAGCAAGGCGCCGAGAATCCTTCCATACCAACCTGGGCTAACTCCGATGTTAACCCGGGACAATTAGTGGCACGATCTGACGAGGTAACAAAAAAAGAGATCTCTAACGTACCCGGCGCGTTCCAACTTCTGAACTTTCTATCTAAACCCGAGTGCGATAAATTAATCCAAATATCGGAAGCACTGGGTTACTTGGAAGACGCGGCAGTCTCGCTACCCAGAAAGATAAGGCATAATTGCAATGTGACATGGGTCACGGACGAAACCACCACCGATCTGCTTTGGGAGCGAAGTAAACTATTCTTTTCACTAGAAAACAATCTCACTAAACAGATTTTCCCGATCGGACTCAACGCTCGCTTTCGCTTTTATCGATATCAGACAGGTGATTACTTTGGTCCACATACTGACGGAGCCTGGCCAGGAAGCAAAGTAATGAATAAACAACTCATTGCAAATGGATATAACGACCGTCTTAGCCAGCTGTCATGTATAGTATTTTTGAGTGATGGGTATATAGGCGG
>Ga0315315_10002737_pt1 | contig 16138 bp, 21 predicted proteins | sample M140m3416metaG_FD_203699 | JGI IMG/M metagenome (GOLD analysis project Ga0315315, IMG submission 203699) | Ammonia-oxidizing marine archaeal communities from Monterey Bay, California, United States - M1 40m 3416 | ecosystem: Environmental > Aquatic > Marine > Intertidal zone | place: USA... | reverse complement strand
AATTCCTCTAATTTTTGATAAGCTAATTAGAGAAAGAGAACATATATCCATGGTTATTGATGAACATGGAACTGTAAGGGGATTAGTTACTATGGAGGATATAATCGAAACCCTTTTGGGTAGAGAAATTATGGACGAAACCGATACAGTAATAGACATGCAAGCTTTGGTGAAAAATAAAAAAACAGATTTAAATTGATATTTGTGGTAATCAAAAAAAACTCTTTCCGCTAAGAAAGAGTTTTTTTAAATTGAATAATAAAAGAAGTTACTCGACTACGCTTGCATCAAATTTTAAAGTTCTTGTTGCAAAATTAAGCTCACCAACAGCTAGAATAGTATTTCCATCATTAATATTATCTAAAGTGATAAGTTCAAACAATTGTCCTTTACGTCTCCAAACACCTTGAAGCGTTCCTCTTAAAAAATTTTCACCTTGCTGAGCCCAAACCAAACCTGTAAACTCTCCTTTGTCATCAGTTTCAAATTTGTTTGTGAAATGATACGTCAAATAAACAGCAGAATAATCACCGTTTTCGTATCCAATAGCTGCTCCCGAGCAGTTTACGTTACTAGAATCTACACCTAAAGTAATGGAATCAATATTAAAATCTGCCTTGAAAGCATTTGTTAAGTTTAGATCTTGTGAATAAGACATTGTTGTTACAAACAGTGCTAGAATAAATGTGTTTAAGTATTTCATAATGATTTTTTAAATTTTAATAAAAATAAAAAAAATACAATACATTCTTCATAGAATGTCTTTTTTTATTGTATCAAAATTTTAATTAAAATATTTAAACAATGAATTATATATTAGTTTTAGTATTTATGAGAACAAAAAATTGTGAAATATGCAACAATAGTTATTCCATTTTATATCGAATACAGTATAAATTACCAAAAAAATGGATATTCGCATGTGAAAATTGTCTTATCAGAGTAAAAAAAGACAATCAAAATTACGTTTATGGAGGAACTTGGAAAGGATGATTTTCAATAATAAACGAATCATATAAAAAACTATGTCAAGACCAAATATTGAAGATTACGACCCTTATTTCAAAGGCTACATTTTACAAGTCAAAGGAGAATCTTTTAATGAAATATTCAATAATCACAACACTGACATTTTAGTGTTTTGGAAAACAATTCCTGAAAAAAAATGGGAGTATTCATACGCGCCAAATAAATGGACTATCAAACAGGTTTTACAACACATGATTGACACCGAAAGAATTCTTGTCTATAGAGCCCTTTCTATTGTAAGAGAGGATACACAAATCCTTAACGAATTTGATGTCAATATGTATGCAGACCTTGGAAATGCTAAATCCAGAAATTACAAGGAATTAGTTGATGAATGGAATTTGTTAAGAGAAAGCAATAATTTAATGTTTAAATCATTTTCTTTTGATGATTTAAACAAATATGGACATGTTGGAACAAAAAGAATTTCAGTAAGAGCAATATTGTACATAATTTTTGGACATGCTGTCCATCACATCAATATAATTGAAAAAAGATATTTACAAGAGTAATAACTTATCTCCTTACATAACCACCAATCGACTCTCTGTATTCAATATCAAAACCATTTTTAGAAGCAAATTCTTTAAATTCTTCCGTGGCATTACCAATAGTAATAAAAGATTCTATTTCAAACACTTCGAAAAATTTATCAAAATTAGGACCTTCTATAAAATCTATTCCATGTTTAATACCATCCACACTGTTATTGTATCTTTCAATTAAAGTTACCTTTTTACCATCTTTTGACATATAATATCCATAAACACTTGATGGTTCTCTTTCGACAATAAAATCAGATAAATATTGAGTAAATTCTTCAACTGAATCTCTAGAATTATCTTTAGTATTCAATTCTAAAATAAATGTAATTTCTTCAGAATTTGAATTATCTAAAACAGTTAGTTCTCGATTTGTATTATCAATCTTACAACTAAAAATAAACATTATTAGTGTAGAAAATATTAAAAGTTTTTTCATGATAAATAATATTAAGAATTTGTTATTGCAATATAATAAATGATGAATAATTTAAATACATTTAGAATTATTATATTTAAATCATGAAAAGATTGATTGTGATTTCTTTACTTTTTTGTTCATGCTCAATTTACAAAACAGATAAAGTTGTTAATTCCAATGATAATATTGATGTAGGTTATGGAACAAATTCAAAGAAAAACCTATCAACTGCAGTTGTTTCTATTGAAGGTGAAAAATTAACCAGGTCACCAACTCAATCTAATTCTGATAATCTTAATGGGCGAATTTCCGGAATAAGTGTTAAATCGAATCCCATATTAGGTGAATATTCATCTATTTTTCTTAGAAACTACGACACCCCCCCATTAATTATTATTGATGGAATTGAAGCAACTCTTGATGAAGTTGATCCTAACGATATAAAATCAGTTTCTGTTCTTAAAGATGCTTCTGCTTCTATCTATGGTTCAAGAGCTGGAAATGGAGTTATTATTATTAAAACTAAAAGAGGAAAAAATTAAGATTTAAAATTATGTACACAAATATTACCCTATTAATAACCAGAATATCATTCTCCTTAGCAATGATGACTCATGGCTACCCTAAATTAATTAAATTATTTTCTGAAAGCCCCAGTTTTGGAAACCCAATAGGTATTGGAGAAATTCCAACATTAGCTTTAGCTGTTTTTGCTGAATTTGTTGCCCCAATATTTATTTCTATTGGTTATAAAACTAGATTTTTTTCTTTTTTTCCAATGGCTACAATGCTTGTAGCTGCATTTATAGTTCATTTAGATGATCCTTTTAAAAGAAAAGAATTAGCACTGTTGTATTTAGTTGGTTTTTTAATTGTTCTATTAATGGGTCCAGGAAAGTATTCTCTTGATAAAAAATAATCTTCAGTTAATTATTATTAAATAACATAAAATGAATAAAACTATCTTGTTTTCTGTTTTACTACTTTTTTCTAGTCTACTAAGTGGACAAAATTCTAAAAAAAACTGTAAAGAGGAATTAATTAATGGTAATGTGAAACTTTTAGGATGTATTGATGTGGAGGGTAATCTGCATGGATATGGTACCTACACTTTGGAAGATGGGAGTGTTTTTATTGAAGGTGAATGGAATAGAGGAAAATTAAATGGAAAAGGAAGAAAAATATTTATCTCAGAAAATCAAACACAAAACTATAATGGATTATTTAAAAATGACATATTAATTGAGGGAGATATAAAAACAGAATTTGATAATGGAGATATCCTGAACGAAGAATATGAAACAGGAAAGCTTGTAAAAACAAAATATTCCCGAACAGATAAATCTGGAAGTTTAAGTGAAGGAGAGCATTATAAAAGTGGTAAATTAAAGAATGGTATAAAAAAGGATATCTACACGGATAATTCAATTTTGTCATCCATTTATAAAAATGGGGAAGTCATTGACGAAAAATTAAATACCAATAACTATTACATTAAAAATGATATAATTGGCACGTCTGAGTCAATAAATATTCCCTTGGAAATTGAGGATGGTGACAACACGATGTATGTAAGTTTGAATATCCCAACCAAAAACAACTTAGAATATTCGGCTAGATTTATTTTTGATACAGGTGCAGAATCCTTTTCAATAGGATATAGACTATTTAATGATTTAAAAGAAAAAGGATTAGAATATGAAGACTTAAATGTTGATATTTCTACAGTTGGGGTTAGTGGTGTTTCTTTTAAAAGTAATGCTATCGTTATCAAAGAGTTGAAAATTGGGGACTACACCATTAAAAATGTTGTTGCAATTGTTAGAACATTGGAATCGGCCAATACTTCTTTGTTAGGTATGGGTTTTTTGAAAAAATTTAATGAAGTCAAATGGTCGCTTATTGCCAAAGAACTTGTTTTTTATAAATAAGATGCTTGAACATTATTTTGACTGTCCTCATTGTTGGGAAAATCAATTAAAAATGATTGATTCTTCAATTAGCAATCAGAGCTTCATAGAGGATTGTGAAGTTTGCTGCAACCCTCTAGAATTTAATTTAACCTTATCTGAAAATGAACTTACCTCCTTTTCAGTTAATTCAATTGAACAATAAAAATATTTCAGTCAAGCTTAGACTTTTTAAATATTTTTTTCGATTTATTCCAGTAACTAAAAAATGAATTAAGATTAGATTTATTAGTAAACATCCAATCTCTTTGGTCCACTTGACCACTGTAATGATTATTTAAAGGGTGCTCTTTAAAAATTATTGTTTTTAAACCATAATTATTCTTTAAATCTTTGTAAGAACCAACAAAAACTTGAATGTCATTTATGTTTTTTGCTAAATTTAACATAAAATCAACTGATTTATTTGAAATCGGATATTTGTTAAAAATTTCAGGTTCTAATAATAAAATCCTATTACAATTTTCATCTTTTCTCCATAATGGATCTAGATTATAAAAATTATAAATTAAACTTGGAATAGTATTGATTATTTTCAAATCATCACTTTCAGGAAGTTTAGTTATTAAATCGGGACTAATAGTTTTTTCTAAAATTTTTGGAATTTTAAGGTTTTCAAAATCCGAGTATTCAACATCAAGAAAAGTGTTGGTTTGTGTTGTGTAACAATACTTATTAATATTATCTTGATTGGCATAATATTTTTTGTTACTATTAGATCCACAGACCCATTGCCAACTCAATGCATTACTTCCCCAGTCAGCATCCAATAAACTATAATACATCCATTTTGCAGGAACATTCCAATGACTCTTAGCAATGTTACATGCAATGGACGAAACATACATTCGAACATGGTTATGCATGTAACCAGTTTCATACAAGGCTGATATGGCATTATCAATTGCATGAATTCCAGTACTGGCATCACAAATAGAACTTGCAATTTGATGATTTCTAACATCTGTTTGCTCACGTTTTAAATCATGGTTAATCAAGTCTATATTTTCTTTCCAAACAAGCTGCCAATAATCTCTCCAACAAAGTTCTTGAATAAACTTTTCTATTTTAGAAAAGTTGTATTGTTTTTTCATTAAAAAATCAAAAATAATTTTGGTAGAAATCACGCCTCGTGAAATATATGGGGATAATTTACTTACAGATCCGTCAATAAAATTTCTATTTCTTGAATAATTTATTGGGTCTATTAAATCAATTTTTTTTAAAATTTCATTGTAATCTGTTTTCATTTTGAGGAAATTAAAATACTATATTAGTTGTTTGTAAAAATAACCTAGAATTTTAAATTTAAAAAAATGAAAAAAATAATTTTATTCCTTTTTGTAAGCTCCATGCTAATTTCTTGCGACAGTCAACAAAAAAATGTCAATTCAGACACTAATGATCCAATGTCTGGCTATATGGTTGGAAATGATGACAAATCTAACGCTATGGTCCTATTTACTAAAGCTTATCAAGACAATGATATCGAAAGTGCTAGAACTATTTTTAGTGATGATGTTATTTTTCATATCAATGATTCTGATTTAACCTTTAACCAAGTGAAAGAGGGATTTTCAGCTGGACATGATTATTTTGATAATATAAGACATAGTGAATACGATGTTTCTACCATGTATTACAATGACGGAAAAATATTTACGAATTATTGGTACACCTGGGCTGCAACTTCTAAAAAATCAAACGAAGAATTGGTGTTAAAAGGTTATTGCTGGTTTAAATGGGAAAATGATAAAGTAGTTGAAGTTTATAATGCTTTTGACCCTACAGCATATAATATGGAAATGTCGAATTAATTCTTTGAAAAAAACACACTTACCTACCAAAACATGTCCCGTCTGTAAAAGACCTTTTTCATGGAGAAAAAAATGGGAAAAAGATTGGGAAAATGTTATTTATTGTAGTAATAAGTGTCGAACCAATAAATCAAATTTTAATAATGAGTAATGAGATTAATTCCTACCTTGATTTTCACAAAAAAAATGGTGGATCGGGAAAATTATTTAATTTTAAATTTATTTCATACAACGAAGGTTTTTTAAAACTGAGTGGTGTTTTTCCAAAAGAATCATTGAATCCAAATCAAACCGTTCAAGGTGGTATGATGACCTCAATGCTAGACGATGTAACAAGCTTGCTGATTATATACGAATCTAAAGGCAAAGTCTATCCAAGTTCTACTAACCTTCACAGTATTCACCACAGACCATTATTTCTGGGTAGTGTAATTGCTACAGCAGAGATTATTAAAAAAGGTAAAAATATAGCCACAGTTAAAGGAGAATTATATAACTCTGAGGGTAAAATAGCAACTACACTAATTCACTCCGCTATTTTAATAAAAGCTGATATCAAATAGAATAAAAAATCAAATTAATGTTATGTTTATTATCTTTATAAAAAAACTGGCTATTATGAAAAAATTCCTATTATATATTTCCTGTATTTTAATATTTATATCCTGTGAGGAAGAAACCGTCAAATATTTATTGACAACTTCTTCTCAACCTGAAATTGGAGGAAATGTTTTCCCGTCTACAAGACAATATGAAGCTGGAAGTACTGCAAATTTAATTGCATCTCCTGCTGATGGTTATGTTTTTGATAAGTGGACTGGAGCTACAGGCGACTCTGTAACTACTTTAGTTATTGATGCTGATAAGGAAGTAATAGGTAATTTTAAAAGAATTCAATACGCCTTAACTGTAACAATTGTTGGTCAAGGAACTGTTGCTGAAAAAGTAATAAAAGAAGGTTCTATTACAAATTATAATGGAGGAACCGTAGTTGAACTAACTGCTAGTCCAGAAGATGGCTGGGAATTTAAAGAATGGTCAGGCGCTCTAATAGGAAGTACAAATCCTGTAGAAATCACATTAGATAAAGCAAAAAATGTTACCGCTACATTTATTGAAAAAGAAAGATTTGAATTAACTCTTATAAATGATGGATTAGGTTCTGTTTCAAAAAATCTTATTTCAGGATCAGCTGATGGATACAGTGATGGTTCTACAATAGAATTAACTGCCTCAGCAAGTGCTGGATGGGCTTTTGTTAAATGGGCAGGAGGAGCATCTGGAACCGATAATCCGACCAGAGTCACTTTGAATGCTAATAGTACTGTAATAGCAGTGTATAAAAATATGGCTCCAGTCGTTTTAGACAATGATGGTATAACCCTAAGAGCAAAAGCTGGAACAGCTGCGGGCACTACTTTTGAAATTAATAGTATTACTTATACAGTAGTTGATAATACTATGTTAAAAAGTTGGATTAGTGCTGAAAAGAATCTTTCAACAGCAGTGACAACCCTTGTAACTGACATGAAGGAATTATTTAAAGATAATGCCTCTTTCAATACCAATATTTCATCATGGGATGTTAGTAATGTAACCACCATGGAGGGGATGTTTGAAGGAGCTGCTTATTTTAATAAAGATATTTCTAAATGGGATACCAATAAGGTCACTAACATGGATAAAATGTTTAAATCTGCAACAAATTTCAATCAGGACCTATCTAAGTGGTGTGTAACTAATTTGACAACTGAACCTACAGATTTTGTTAGTGGAACATCATGTGATTCAGATAATAAACCAAAGTGGGGAACTTGGCCTGATTGTCCGTTAATTGGAACATGGCAGTTGGATAGTTGGACTGGAGAAAATGGAATAACAAGATGGAATGATGGCGAAAAAGAATGTGAAAATTACCCAGATGAACTAGAAATTAAAGGAGATGACAATACATATGGAACATATTCTTATAAGGGATATGTATGCTTTACTAACGGAGACCAAATGCAAACCGACGAGGATTCTGGATATTGGCAGTATACTGGTGACGATAATAAAGTTAGAGTCGCGGACAAACAAGTTGATTTAAATAATGCTCCACCTTGGAAACTGGAATATACTAGTGACTACACTTATTTCACAATAGTTCATACAGAATATAATGATGATCAAACAGATAGCTGGGAGGTAACAGAAGTTTGGAAAAGAAAAAATTAATTTCTTTAAAATTTAAAACTTTAGGTGCCTGACCGTATCCTCATTGTTAATTATTTGTTTTAAAGATTCGATTCCAATTAAAAGATGTTTTTTGTCAAAAAGCTTCGAATTAACATCATCTTTAACATTAGTTTTTACTCCTTCAGGAATCATGGGTTGGTCAGTTACAAGTAAAAGAGCACCAATAGGAATTCTATTGTGAAAACCAACGGTAAACAATGTAGCTGTTTCCATATCAATTGAATAAGCTCTAACTTTTTTAAGATAATTTTTAAATTTATTATCAAATTCCCATACTCTTCTGTTAGTGGTAAAAACTGTTCCAGTCCAATAATCAACTTTCTGATATTTTAGAGCTGAGGAAATAGCTCTCTGTAAAGAAAATGAGGGCATTGCAGGAACTTCAATTGGAAAATAATCGTTAGATGTCCCTTCAGCTCTAATGGCACCTATGGGAAGAATAAAATCACCAATATTAATTCTTTTCTTTAAACCACCACATTTACCTAAAAACAGAACAGCTTTTGGTTTAATTGAAAACAATAAATCCATCACTGTTGCAGCATTTGGACTACCCATACCAAAATTTATAATCGTTATATTTTGGTGAGTTGCAGAGGGCATATTTTTATCCTTACCATCAACCTTAACCTTGTTGAGCTTGGCAAACTCATCAACATATTTTTGAAAGTTTGTAAGTAAAATAAAATTTCCAAAAGAATCCAATTCGATACCGGTATATCTGGTAATCCAATCTTTTACTATTTCTTTTTTACTTTTCATAGTTTTAAAATTAGTCAAAATTAAATTTGGTGTATTATAATATTATTAATTTTATAAAAAAACATAAAAATGACAAAAAAATTCTTCTATTTATTTTTAGTATTGTTTCTAATTATTTTTTTATCATTTCACAATTTAAATCAAAAGGAAAGAAATTTAAGTTCGTTTAAAAAAGGTAATAAACAGATTCCCTACAACAGAAATACCGAAAACTACACCCCTATTGTTGATTCACATGTGCATTTTATGCCCTTTGGAGGAGATGCCGTACCTTTTAATGAAGTAATTAATTATTTCAAAAAATCAAAGGTATACTTTGTTAATGTATATGGAATTGGCCAAAGAGTTCCTATTGATTCTGATTGTACTTATTACTTAGACTGTCCTGGAGTTCCAGTTTTACCAACAATAAAAAATGACATGATTAATGCTGAAAATTTCATTAAATCAAAACAAAATGATATTCACTTAACACTATCAATGACTTTTCCTGATTTGGCAAATCCAGAAAAAATACTACAAAAAATGAAACTTTTGGATGAAGAATATCCGAATGTTTTTAATTGGATGGGGGAAGTTAATTTGATAAAGCAAGCACTACTAAATAATTTTCACGAACCAGCTGTTATTGAAGATATATCTAAATGGAAAGATTTTATGGAAGAATTGAAAAAACGTAACATACCAATAAATATTCATTCAGATCTTGGAAATAACAATTCCAATACTAAATTTTTATATTTAATGGAAGAGGTTTTAAAAAAATATCCCGAAAACAAGATAGTATGGGCACATATGGGACTTTCCAAAGAATTATCCAATATGAAGCCCGAAAACCACATCAAAATAATGAAAAGACTTTTAGACAACCATCCTAAACTAATGTTGGATATAACCTGGCGAGTTTTGGAGGATAATTATTTTAAAAATCACAGAAGAATCTACACACGATTCTTTAATGATTATTCAGAAAGAATTTTACCTGGAACAGATTTTGTAGCATCTTCAAATAAAAATTTTGAATCATATAAAACAGATTTAGAGGTTACTAGCCAAATTCATAAGTATTTAAGCGATGAAGCTTTTAGGAACATTGTTTTAGGCAATAATTATTTTAAGCTACTCGGCTTAGACTACGAAGCACCAGAAATATTTATCTCAAATTAAATTTTTATGAACAAATGGATAAATAACATAGGACCTGGACCATTAATTGCTGCAGCATTTATAGGCCCAGGAACAGTTACTTTATGTAGTATTGCTGGTCTTAATTTTGGCTATTCTCTTCTTTGGACATTAGTTCTTTCAGTAATAGCAACAATAGTATTACAGGAAATGTCTGCCAGACTAGGAATTATTTCAAGAAAAGGACTCTCTGAGATTGTTAGAAATGAAATTAAGAATCCAGTTCTTAAAAATATTATTATTCTGTTAATTTTATCTGCTATTGTCATTGGAAATACCGCATATGAAGCAGGAAATATTAGTGGAGGTGTTTTAGGTCTTGAAGCTGTTTTTGGAATTAAAAATATTGATGTTTTAAATATCAATATCAATTTTTACAGTGTTGTTTTAGGTGTAATCGCATTTTGTTTATTATTTATAGGGAATTATAAGATTTTAGAAAAATCATTAATATTTCTAGTAATTCTCATGAGTGTTTCTTTTATAATAACTGCTGTAATTACTAAGCCAAACATTAGTAAATTATTTGAAGGTTTATTTATACCAAAATTTCCTGAGGGAAGCTTATTAATTATTATTGGTTTAATAGGAACAACAGTTGTTCCTTACAATCTTTTTCTACATGCATCATTAGTCAAAGAAAAATGGAGTAAAATAAGTGATTTAAAATCTGCCAGAAATGACACAATTATTGCAATGATATTAGGGGGAATAGTTTCAATGTGCATTGTTATTTCAAGCGCATCATTAAATATTGAAAGTATTGAAAGTGCTGCTGATTTAGCCAAGGGAATTGAACCACTTTTTGGAGTTCATTCTAAATATATTTTGGCAATCGGTTTGTTTTCAGCTGGTATTACAAGTGCCATAACAGCACCACTTGCAGCGTCATATGTTGCAGCTGGATGTTTAGGCTGGTCGTTAAAAATGAAAAGTTTTAAATTCAGAATGGTATGGATGTTTGTTTTATCTATTGGAGTTCTTTCATCGTCATCTGGATATAAATCAATAGAAATTATAAAATTTGCTCAAGTAACAAATGGTGTTTTACTTCCAGTAATTGCAGGTTTATTAATTTGGATAGTAAATAAAGAATCTGTTTTAGGTAAATTCAAAAATTCAAAATGGCAAAACATATTCGGTATTTTAATTTTAATAATTACCTATTTTTTAGGATTAAAAAGTATTCTTAAAGTTTTTGAAGTACTGTAATGAAAAAACTAAAAATAGATATTAATGCAGATGTTGGAGAAGGGATTGGGAATGAGTTAGAATTATTTCCCTTTATATCTTCATGTAGCATAGCATGTGGAGGACATATTGGTAACCAGCAATCAATGAACGCTATTGTTGAATTAGCAAAAAGATTTAAACTTAAAATTGGTGCACATCCATCGTTTGATGATAAAAAAAATTTTGGTAGAAAGATTTTAAAAATAAAAAAAGATAAACTAATTGATTCATTAGAAAGTCAAATCAAATCTCTTATTCAAATTCTCAATAGGAATAAAATAAAACTAAACCACATAAAACCGCACGGGGCACTCTATAATTTAGCTGCTAATGATAAAAAAACAGCTTTAATTATAATAGGATTGGCGAATAAATATAACACTAAGTTATATGTTCCGTATGGCTCATTAATTTCAAAATTAGCTGTAAATGAAGGAATAAGGATTTATAACGAATTATTTATTGACCGAAATTATAATGATGATTTTACATTAGTTAGTAGAAATAATAAAAATGCTTTGATTCAAGATTCTAAAAAAATATTTAATCATGTAAATCAAATTATAAATAAAAAAACAATATTGACAGTTAATAAAAAAAATATTTCTGTTGCATTCGACACCTTATGTATTCACGGAGATAATCCTAAAGCTGTTCAATTAATGAAAAATTTATTTTTAACATTTGAAGAAAATGGATTAAAAATCAACTAAAATTGAAAACTTATAATTTAAAATATAAAAAATTTGGAGAATACTCAATTTTGGTTGAATGGCCACAAATAATTAATGAAAAAATTTTAAACAACATCTTATTATTTAAGTCTGAATTAGACAAAAAAAATAATGTTAAGATCACTTCCTGCAAAACTTCTTATAATTCATTACTTGTTACTTATTCTGATCACAATAATAAAATTTCTGAGTTAAAATCATTTTATAATGAAATTAAAATTTCAAAAAAATTAAAAATTGATAAATGGGAAATTCCAGTTTGTTATGAAACTGAATTTGGAAAAGACTTGAATCTATTAGAAAAAAATTTATCTCTAACTATAAATAAAATCATCTCCATACATTCAGCAAAACAATACACAGTTTATAATATTGGTTTTCTTCCTGGATTTTTATACCTAGGTGGAATGGATGAAAGAATCTATCATCCAAGAAAAGAAAAACCTGCGATGAATGTAGAAAAAGGATCCGTTGGTATTGGGGGTTCACAAACTGGAATTTATCCAAATAATAGTCCTGGTGGATGGCAAATAATAGGAAAAACACCTATTGATTTGTTTGATATAAATAGAAATAATCCTTGCCTTGTTAAGCCAGGAGATAAGATAAGTTTTCATTCAATTTCAAAAAAAGAATTTCAATTGATAACTGTTCAAGAAAAATCTGGAATTTATAAATTAAAAAAAACAATAAATGATTGAAGTAATCAAACCTGGTTTATATTCATCAATTCAGGATAAGGGAAGGTTTGGTTTTGAAAATTATGGTGTGCCTATCTCAGGCTCAATGGATCAATTTTCTTCAATACTTTCAAATAAAATAATCAGTAATAATGATAATGATGCTGTCATGGAAATAACCATGATTGGACCTACTTTAAAATTTAAAACTGAAACAACTATTAGCATAACAGGAGCAGATATGAGTCCCTTGTTAAACGGAGAAAATATAAATTTATTTAAGCCACATATAATTAAAAATGGAGATATTCTTTCATTTGGAAAATTAAAGTGTGGATTAAGATGTTATTTAAGTGTTTTAAATGGATTTAAAACAAAAAAAATAATGAATAGTAGAAGTATGTACGCAAATATTACTAAGGAGTTTAGAATTTCAAAAGGAGACATATTAAATTTAGAATCTAAAATAAATTCAAACAATACAATCTCGTTAAATGATTTTGAATACGAAAATCATTTTAAAGGGCCCTTCATTGAAGTTTACAAAGGGCCAGAATATGAAAAGCTGTCCATCAAACAACAAACAAACTTATTTAATAAAAAATTTACTGTTTCAAACAAAAATAACAGAATGGCCTACCAAATGAATGAAGCCATTGAAAATAATCTGGATTCTATCATAACATCGCTGGTAATGCAAGGAACAGTACAACTTACGCCCTCTGGAGAAATAATTGTATTAATGAGAGATAATCAAACATGTGGAGGGTATCCTAGAATTTTACAGCTTAATGAGAGTTCAATTAATAAATTATCTCAAAAACACATGAATGATAGAATAATATTTAAATTAATTTAATCATTATAAGATTATTTAAGCTTTGTTATTTTTTTTTTCTAACTTTCTTAGAATTATAAAATCTACTTATGAAAAAAATTATATTATTATTTAGTCTATTTGGACTTATTGTTTCTTGCGCGGATACCAAACCATGTGATGAACCTACAAATGGTTTTATCACTGGAACAAATCAAACAGTGATGCTTGGAAGTGAAGCTACTGTAGAAGTGTTTAAAACAATTGATAAAGCTTGGTTAGAAAGAGATTACTACACATTAAAAGCACATCTTTCCGACGAAGGAATATACAGACATGCTGATGGTAGCATTTCTAATAACGGAGACGAATTTATTGCTTCAATTGAAAAAGATTATCAAGACACCATTGACAAAGGTGAAAAATGGGGTTGGACAACTAACTTTGCATTTGCTGCAAAACCAAGTGCTTCAGATGATCCAGCTAATACAAATACTAATGGAGAATGGATTTGTGCCAGATTTACCTCAGAAACAGCTGTTTATGATGAGTGGTATCAAATTGTTGATGGTAAATTAGTTGATTGGACATCATCTAAAAGAGAAATAAAAAAATAAAATTAAAATCATGAAAAAAATATTTTTACTTATACTAATTGTTACATTAACAAGTTGCACCAATACTGGAGTCATAGTGACTTTTGATGATGAAAAATCAAATGCTATTAGAACACATTATGAAAATTATCTTAATAACGATATGGACGGACTTAAGTCACTATGGGCATCAGATTTAGAAGTTTTCTTGAACAGTACAGAAGCTATCAGTACTGATGAACTTGTTGTTTTATTACAAGCTCAACATGCTACTTTTGATCCAATTACTATGTCTTGGGGTCAGAATGAACAAGAAGATATTGGACAATGGGTTGAAACTACTACCTACCCTGCTGGACCTGCTAATGATGCGGTTACCGTTACCCAAACTTGGTTTAATTGGAATGCTACTAGTAAGTTAACTGGTGAGACTATTAATCTACCTGCTCATATTAGTTTTCTTTGGAACGAGGATGGAAAGATTGCTCAAGAATTTCACAATTATGATACAGGCGAAATGACCGCTGCCATTGAAGCAGTTCAAGCTGCCTCAGCCTCTGAATAATTTTCTGTTCAAATAATATTACTATTAAAAGCCCTAACCTTTAGGGCTTTTTAAGTATTAATTCTTATTTAAAATGAAGTTTTGAAATTTTTCCATCCCCAGCTGCATAAGCAGTAATTTCGTCCAAAAATCTTATGGTATAAAAACTCTCGTCACTTACATGTTCCCATGTATTTCCTCTGTCATTTGAAATGTCTATTCCATCAAAACCAACGGCTACCAGAGAATTTCCCCTGCTGTTTGGAAAATACTGAACACAGCTTCTATATCCTGGATCTTTGTTATTAGCAACTACTTTCCAAGTATTTCCTCCGTTACTTGTAATAATTTTATTAGACGTATTTTTTGAAGGTTTAGTGTAATCCCCACCAATGGCGAACCCATTATATTCATCATAAAAATCAATACTAAAAATTCCCGTTGTTGATTCTCCTTGAACAATCGGCGTATCGATTATTTTCCAACTTTTTCCTTTATCATCCGAAAAATATATTCTACTATTGACTCCTCCACTTGCCAGCCAAACTTTATTGTTAACTATAGAAATATTTGTATCACTAGCAGCAAAAAAACCTTCGTTAGTCAAAGGTTCATTAAATAAGTTACAATCTAATTTATTCCAGTTATCACCTCCATCTCTTGTAATTAAAACACTGATACATCCGTTCAAATAATCTCCGACTGCTAATCCCTCCTTTTCATTCCAAAAATCTATAGAGTCATAAAAAACCTTATCATTTTTTTCTCTGTAGACAACCTTTCCGTTTTTAAAAAGTAGTGCAGGATTTCCAATGGTTATTGTGAATATATTTTTATTGTATACTGCTAAAGATCTGACATTAGGGTTTAAAATAGAGTCAATTTTTGATCTGTATTGAACCACGTTAATTAAATCTGTTTTATCATTACTAAATGAATATATTTCACCCACAGATGAGGCATTATAAATCATATTATCGCTAATTTCCAGAGCTCTAATATTCAAAGTTGAATCTAATAATACATGTTTAATATCTACTTTTGAAAACTTTATGGGAATCTTTAAATAATTAGTCTGACAACCATTTAATATACTTAGTGAAATTATCAGGAAAAAAAATTTAATTAAAAGAATTTGTTTTGAAAACACATTAATCAGTTTTATATTTAAATTTAAGATAATAAACCCAATAGTAATAAATGAATAAAATTTTAAAAATATTACTAATTTTTACTGTAATTAGTTCTTTAGGATGTAAAGAAAATACTAAAAAACCTAGAATTGCTATAGCAGGATTAGCTATAGAATCAAGTACTTTTTCCCCAGCTAAAACAGTTGAAGAAGATTTTAAAGCCAGAGTTGGTACAGATGTTTTTACCTTTTATCCATTTTTATCTAAAGATTCAATTAATAGAAATAAAGCTGAATGGATACCAACAATAAGAGGACATGCCCTTCCTGGGGGTATTGTTACAAAAGAAGCCTACGAATCTCTTGTAAATAAAACCTTAACAATGCTTAAAAAGAATATGCCATATGATGGATTATTCTTTGATATTCATGGAGCAA
>Ga0315315_10002736_pt1 | contig 16141 bp, 9 predicted proteins | sample M140m3416metaG_FD_203699 | JGI IMG/M metagenome (GOLD analysis project Ga0315315, IMG submission 203699) | Ammonia-oxidizing marine archaeal communities from Monterey Bay, California, United States - M1 40m 3416 | ecosystem: Environmental > Aquatic > Marine > Intertidal zone | place: USA... | reverse complement strand
CCTGATAATGACCACTTAAGTCCTTTGCCCTGCGCTTGACGTCGAACGCCTGTTTGCTGTCTCTTGTGGACGCAGACGGAGTACCAGACTATGCATACTAGCTAGAGTACTCTAGAGTAGCGGCACAACTTAGTAGTATGCATACGCTGTATTGGCTCCCTCACGGGATACATAGATTTCGATGAGAGTTGTCAGTGGCGGTTGACGAGCAATCACCGATCAACGAGGGCCACATATAGTAACTCGAATGTGGTAGAATATTAGAGCCTCATAAGCTTGTCACGTCATATTCAAGCAGGAACTTGCGCGATTAAGCAGGACTGGAACGGGTGCGATTAAACCAGCCGCTGGGGTTCTACAGATATCACCTGACTCAGACCCTGCTCGGAAGCGTCACGACTCCCATCGAAATTGGATACAAAATAAATATAACTACGACTCGAGGGCATTGCATGCATCTCTCGGGGAAGGGGGATTTTCGTGTAGACAGTCGCAATTATGCCCGGCAGGCGCAGAGGGTTGCCCGCCGCCGCCCTGTGCTCTCTCGCGGTAAATGCTCTCTTAAGGGGCGAGATATTGGCATTTGGCTTCGGAAAGTTGACATCAACGTTTTCCCGCGCTAATGTTCCAAGCACCGCCACACCTAGAAGAGAAAGAGAACATCTACGATGTGGTATTCCCAGAAGCGGTGCAGGTATCAAGGGCCTATCATTGAGTCGGAGTGCACCATTGGGAAAGGATGATGCCGGAGGCATAGGTAATACGATCGAATCTGTTGTGAAAGATGTGGTGTCAGATATAAACATTAGAGGCAAGTCAAATTCTGGCACGGGGAAAGGGGGTAGGAAAAAAAGAGGGAAGCGAGTCACTTTTTTTGCCTCCGAGAGGGCCACGAGAGAACTGGCGACTAACGCAACTTTCAGTGATCTCCTGGATGAGTACATGACTCTTCCACTGGAACAGTATTCCGTCAGGTCCTTCCATGACAGCTGTCCCGACCGATCCACTGAGGCTCGTAGATGGTTCCTCCGTCGACTTAGCGCTGAAGAATCGCGACCGTACTTGCAGTTTGAAGCGCGTGACAACCATGATGACTATATGGAAGACACTTCTTTTGCTGACCCTGAAGCCAAAGAGATCGGCAGATTCTTCCGGCTTGCGGTCCCTCTCGCGCCCCTGGTTGGCGTCAAACTCACACCTGTTATTGATTTAGAGGTTATTCCAGCCACCATTTCGCAGGTACCAGGTGGGGAGACTCTTGGAAGCCCTGCTGATGGACAGATTTCCGGTGTCAGGGATCAAATTGGTGAGCGGGCGTTTCGGAGAGGACCACTGCGGCGAGTCTTTCGACGGCGACACCTAGGCAATCAAAGACGAGAAAGTGGTGGTGACTTACTTTTTTGTGATCCTGGCGTGGTGCGGATGCAATCCTTAAGAGTTTCTCTTCTATCAACCGAAGACGAAGTAACGGCTCTTATGAAAGAGAGCAAGACGACTCCAAGGCCTAAAGCCACTCCCACTCAGGCTTCACGAAATCCATCTGTTCGTCAAATTGGAAATGACGCGATTGGGGTGGTGGGAAAAATTGAGGAATTCATTCAACCGCACATTACATTCGATGCAACGATTTCTTGGAACAATGGAGCGAGAGAAGCCGGAGACGATTCGATAGCCGACCATAAACTGAGCATTACGATCCGATCCACTGCGGTGACATCACTTACAATTCCTCCCCTCCCTGTTGTTTTCCGGACGCCTTTGCCTATAGGCGTTCTCATCCGTAGGATAGGCACAGTCCTCACTAAAAAAACAATGGACGTCGCGCTACCTCGTTTTCTTCGCCAGCTCGAGCGCGATTTCGAGAGATGGGCTAGAGGAAGCGATAAGAGATGAAACCATCTTGGCCATTTATCGCACCATAGCGAGCAGTGGCTGCCACTTGCCTGCAGCACTGTAATGGCGCAGCAAGAAAAGAGTTGAGTATACCCAAAAGCAAGCTAAATTAATAACATGTTTTATCGACGCCATTATTTGCGAGCCATTTTTAAGAGCAGTTCCCTTGCATTAAAGTTCGCATTCGGCACCGTATGGATTGCGCTTGGCGGTGGTTTCTTTCCTCGCCCCCCCCGCCGCCTAGGCCCGTCATCGGTTGGAGTATCCCCCGCACTAGTTGGAGGAGGTTGCCCATACGGTGTCACATAAGGCGATCCGGATGGAGTGGTGACGGCAGCTGCTGCACCAGCTGCGGCGCCTGTTGATGCACCAGTCGATTGAAGTACTTGCGGCGAAGCTACAGCCGATTGGGATAGAGCCGAGCCGGAGTCAGCCGTAAATGCAACCGATGACGGACGCTTTTCGCCAGTGACCTTGTGCTCCATTTTGGACGCCTCTCTCGCCTTTGTCCCTTCCTTTTTCGTACCTTGATCCCCTGCCCCGTTTTCTTTCTTCGCTGGAACTGCGGTATCGACCGCCCCCGTCGATTCCCCCAAGTTCCTTTCGGCCTGCTCCCGGCTGGTCACGTTGCGAAGATGTGCTCGGACCTGAGCCTCAGATCGGGTGCCTACGGCCTTTGTGATCTCAACAATATTTTCGCTCCCAAACTTTGCAGCAGCCTCTTTGATGGTTTGCTTTTCCGCCTGCGTCCAAGCTACTGCCGACGGGGCGTGAGGCTGTTGCGGAAGAGGGGATGAGGATGCTACCGTTGATCCTGACGCTGCTACTGCAACAGAGGCAGGAGGCTGATGGGATTGCGCTGGGAGCGGAAGAGGAGGCGAGTAGTTTGTTTGGACGGGGCCGGTCATTTGGGGAGGGTAAGAGTATGTGACGGGATATGCTCCTGGTGGTGGCAAAGGATAGTGATACTTGGGTGCTGTGGTCGACCGATAAACCCCCTGCACCGGTGGGGTCCTGCCATTGCTTCCGCCGCCGATGCTGCCACCACCGACGCCGACGTTGACACCGCCAGGTATAGCCTCCCCCCGTGCGGTGGCGTTAGCAGCTTCAGACTGCAATCCCCGCCCAGTCCGTTGGTTATGCAGCTCCATTGCAGCCCTAGCGAGATGCTCCATCATGTCGGAGTCGATCTCGACGTTTGGAGGAAGGACGGCAGCAAGATGCGGTGCGACCTCAGTCGCGAGCGTGCTCGCGTGGGCGGGTCCATCCGGTGCTCCGGAACGCCGATCCCCTCCCAGCCCTGCCGCTTTGTTGCCTCCATCGTCCTGTTGTTTCCCTTCGCTTCTATCCCTTTTGGCTCCTTTTCCCTCGCCCACGTCCGTGGCCTCCTCCTCGATCTCATCGGTTAGCGTCATCTTCTTTTTGCTGCGGACCTTGTTCGCGCCAACCTCCCCCCCCTCCACACCTCCTTCGCCCACATTTCCGCAAAGTGCCGCCTGGGGCACCGGCAGTCCCCTCCGCACAGCCTCGGCGCAAGCCCGGTCAAACCGACGCCCCAGGCCCACCAACCTCGCGTGCAGCAGCAGCTGGTAGCTCGCCGCCTGCCGGAGCCGGCCGAGCTGCTGGGCCTGGTGGGCCGCATCCAGAAGGTCCCGTGCCTCCCCGAGGATGGAGGTGTAGGCGTTCGACATGGCGGGGATGGTCCCCGCGGTGGTCTTGGAGGGCCCGAGACAACCCCGCCCCGCGGGCGAGGCGCCGCCGCGGACGCTGAGCTTTGATGTAGCGCTGGAGCTGGTGCCACCGCTCGCCGGCCCACCGCCCGGTACCGCAACCGCAACCGATCCCGCCGACGAGAGCTGCGGGTCGGCCGTCCGAGCCAAGGGGCGACCGGCCGTTGGGACGGCGCCGTCGGGTTTGGCGACTACGGTGGCCGGAGGGATGACGATGACGGGCTGGGCGCCGCCCTTGTGCCCTTGGTGGGGGGAGGACGGGTACATGGCCGACCCCCCTGAGGTGGGCTGCCGGCCAGCTGACACATGTTGTGTCGTTGCGGTCCCCCTGGCCCCCGACGGCGCCACCGCACCCGCGGCGGTCAGAGAAGTGGGGGCCTCATCGATTGATGCGGCCTCGGTCGGGGTGGAGGGCTGATCCAGCCGGCGGCCCGTTGGCTGAGGCAAACTGCCGCCGCCGGCGACGGCAACTGCGCCCTCTTCGGCGGGCGGCTCCGTCGCCTCCCCCGAACTGTCCTTATACCGCTCTTCCTCCTCCTTCTCCGAGGAGTGCTGCTGCTGATCGTTCGCGTGCTGAGCCTTCCTCGCGGAACGGCGCGAGGGAGTGCTTGTGGCGGAGGGTGGGCCGCCGCCCTTGCTCCTCTTGCTCTTGGGGGGCGTCGCAGCGGCAGCGGCAGCAGCTCCAGGCGAGGCGGCGGCGGCGGCGGCTGGCCGCTTCTTCCCCCTCTCGTCCGCCCCCGTCATGCTCGCTCTTCCTCTGGGCAAGGTGGGCCTAGGGCGCGTTAGATTTGTGTTTGTGTCAATGTATTGGCGTATACTAGAGTACAGGCACGCAAATGAAGGACAAGAAGGATCGATGAATGAGGGTATCAGCGGAATCAGAGAGGAATAGTGGAATGTGGTATGCGCACAAAATCCACAAATACACTGTATGCATACTAGTACTCGGCGTACTATTGTACTACTAGAGAGTATGCGTAGTTGTGTGCATAATAATACTAGCTAGTATGCATATGCATACTGCTACTAGAGTACTAGAGTACTAGAGTATGCATACTAATAGTAATAGTACATGTACGAGCGTAGCTATTATACTATGCATAATATGCATTCTAAGAGCTCGTAGTACTATGCATACAGTGTACTTTAGTATTCATACTCTTAGTACTAGTTTTTTGGTATTAGTACATGCATATATCGTACTATGCATACTAGATAGTAGCTACTCTAGATGCATAGAGGGTAATTCAGAATCATCGTCCACGGCGGGGCGGGCGGCGGCCCGTTCCGAGAGGATACAGTAGGTTTTTTACTTTTATTTTACTTTTTATGCATAATAATGTAGTATAAATAGCTAGTAGTACGAGCTATGCATAGTACCTCGATTCTACTAGCTATTTATATTATCTACTACGAGCTCGTATTATGCATAAATATACTACTAGAGTACGACTCGTATTATGCATAGTTCGTACATGCATGAAAAATACTACTATAGCTGGTACTAGCTAGTACTACTACTCTAGTAGGAGTATATTCATACCATACGTGATGTAATACAAAGTAGATAGTAGTAGTAGTACATAGTAGGTAGTAGATAGATGGGAATTCCTAACACCCGCTACGGCAGATGCCAGATACTGATCACTCCGACTTCGCCTCTCCCATCGAGCCTTCCCTCCCTCCTTCGCTCAGATCTTATCCGCAAGGTCAGGTACTGCTACGAACAGATCCTCCACAAGCCCGTAGTCGGCCACCTGGAAGATGGGAGCCTCGGGATCCTTGTTGATGGCCACGATGGTCTTGGAGTCCTTCATCCCCGACAGGTGCTGGATGGCGCCCGAGATCCCAACGGCGATGTAGAGGTCCGGGGCCACGACCTTGCCGGTCTGGCCGACCTGCAGGTCGTTGGGGACGAAGCCGGCGTCGACGGCGGCGCGGGGGGCGCCGCCCGCGCCGCCGAGCTTGTCCGCCAGCGCCTCCAGCAGGGGGAAGTTGTCGCCGGACTTCATCCCCCTCCCGCCGGACACGACGACGGAGGCGCTGCCGAGGTCGGGCCGGTCGGATTTGGACACGGACTCCCCGGCCCACTCGGTCAGGTTGTTGACCGGCACGGCGAGGTCGGCGGTGGCGGCGTCCGAACCGGAGGGCTCCGCCTTCTCGAAGGCGGTCGGGCGGATGGTCAGCATCTTGAGCGGGGCGTCGGTGGTCCTAACCTTGGCCAGGGCATTGCCGGCGTAGATAGGGCGGACGAAGGTGTCCTCCGCCAGGATCTCCACCACGTCCGGGACGGGGCTGACTCCGAGCATGGCCCCCGCCCTCGGGACCATGTTGGTCCCGAACTTGCTGCTGGCGGCCATAACGTGCGTGAACGCCCCCTGCTCGCAGGCGGCCGCCACTGCGGCGGCCGCGGTCTCGGCCAGCAGGGCGCCGGATCCCACCTCCGCGCGGAGGACGGCCCCCACCTCTGTGGGCAGACGGGCAGGATCGACGGGGGGGTGCGTGTCGTCGGTGACGGTGAGGAGGGTGATGTCGCCGGACCCGCCGTCGAGCTGGGCCGCCGCCGTTACGGCCGACAGCGTTGCGGCGGGTAGGGTGGGCTCGTGGCTGGGCTCGGAGACGATCAGGGTGGAGGCGTCGCGGGCGGTGGCGGTGGCAGCGGCCACTCTGCGCGCGCCGTGCAGGGTGCCCCGCCAGGCGGCGGGGCGGAGCGCGTTGGTAAGCGAAATCATGGTTGCAGGGGGCAGGGGGGCGATTGCCAGAATGTGTGATGTGTGTGTCTGGGTTCTGTGTGTCCGAGCGTTGTTCCTGTGTGTGATGTCGGGTACGAATTTCGATCCACTTACTATGCATACTCTAGTAGAACAGAACATGTTTTGATGTATGTACTGCACCTACACTGATCTGTATGCATATTATACTTAGCACTTTCGCGTATAGTGACGTATTCGTGAAAAGTACGCGTTCTTCAAGTAAGCCAAAATATAATAATAATTAGCCAATTATGGTTGCCGGTGTTCGGTGCGCGGTGCGCGGTGTCATTGCTCCTAGCTAGTGGAGTAGATCCGCAGCCATAAGCAGCCATCAGCAGAAAGCGCCCGCTCATCCGCTCATCATCGCCAAAGGAATTTCCGCCGCACATTTCTGCCCGCACGCACCGGCACACATCAGCACAGCATGGCGGCCCTCCTGAAGACATCCCCGTCCATCTACGTCGTCGGGGCGAAGCGCACGCCATTTGGCGCCTTCGGCGGCAAGCTGAAGAAGCTCTCGGCCACCGAGCTTGGCGTCGCCTCCACGACCGCCGCCCTTGCCCAGGCCGGCCTCGATCCGGCCGCCGTCGGCGTGGTTTACTTCGGAAACGTCATCGCCACCGGCCCCGATGCGCCCTACCTGGCCCGGCACGTGGGGCTCAAGTCCGGCGTCCCTGTGCCGGTCCCCGCCCTTACCCTCAACCGGCTCTGCGGCAGCGGCTTCGAGACCGTGGCGCAGGGTGCCAAGTCCATCCTAAACGGGGAGGCCAGCGTGGCCGTCTGCGGCGGGGCGGAGAACATGTCGGCCGCCCCGTACCAGGTAGACGGCAACTCCGTCCGGTGGGGCGTCAACCTGGGAACTGAGCTCAAGATGAGGGATTCGCTCTGGGATGGCCTGACCGACATGCACGCTGGCTGCCCCATGGGGATCACGGCGGAGAACCTTGCCGAGCAGTACGGCATCACCCGGCAGGTGAGCGGCGTTGGTGGCTCCCTGCACGGGGGCACTGGCTGCACGATACTGCTGGCAGCAGCCTCGATGATGCTGGGCCTGCACTGTGCATTGTTCGGGAAATGATTTGTTCTTCTAATTTCTTCGCGCTCACGGTGGCACTTTGTCCTTCCCCTCGTTTCTGTCGTCCATCAATCAACAGGAATGCGACGAGTTCGCAATCCGGAGCCAGCAGCTGTGGGGCAAGGCCAACGAGGCGGGTGTGTTCGATCTCGAGATGGCGCCCCTCGAGGTCAAGGGCCGCAAGGGGGTGGAGACGGTCGACGCCGACGAGCATCCGCGTCCCGAAACGGCCCTGGAAAAGATCGCCAAGCTCAGGCCAGTCTTCAAGAAGGACGGGACCGTGACGGCAGCCAGCGCGTCGGGCATCTGCGACGGGGCCGGAACGATTGTCCTGGCCAGCGAGGAGGCCGTAAAGGAGCACGGTCTTACGCCCCTGGCGAGGCTTTCCTCGTTCCACGTGGCTGGGTGCGAGCCTACCTCAATGGGCATCGGGCCCGTCCCGGCAATCCTGGGTGCGCTGGAGCACGCAGGCATCCATTCGGTGAAGGACGCCGACCGGGTGGAGATTAACGAGGCCTTCGCGGCCCAGTTTCTGGCGTGCGCCAAGGAGCTCGATCTGGACATGGACAAGACCAACGTGAATGGGGGCGCCATTTCCATCGGCCACCCCCTCGGGGCCAGCGGAAGCCGCATCACGGCACACCTGGCCAATGAATTTCAGCGTGCGGACGGAAATATTCACATCGGCGCGGCCTGTATCGGCGGCGGGCAGGGCATTGCCGTCGTGCTGGAGAGGGCGTGAGTTCGGCGCGAGCGGCGAAATAAAAATTTCATCGATGCTGTCCCAAAGAAAGTGCAGCCCGTAGAGCTAAGCGTAAGCCGCGAGTCAATCATCGCTGGACCCTTCCTTCTTCTTCATCTCTTTCTTGGTGAAAAACTCGTGAGAGGCCCTGGCCGCATTCACTCCGCTCTCCAGCGCCCCGTTCAGGGAGGCGGTCGCGTGGTGGTCGCCCGCCACGAACACGCCCCTGGGCAGCGTCCGGCCTCGGAACTGGTCGGCGGCCCTGCCCCCGTTCGCGCTGGCGGGGTAGGGACAGGCATACTGGGCGGGCTGCGCACCGCGTATGTGCTGCACCGCCTTGAGGTCCCAGAGAGCTGGGTCACTAATCGCCTCTGCGTGGGCCGGAAACCATTCCGCCAGCTGCCGCCGGACGGCCCGGTCCAGGTCTCCGTGCCTGCCCTCGAAGGCGTCCATGGTCCCCTGCAGGACTGTCACGGAGCACAGGTGGCACCCCTTCGGAGCGTAGGTATCCGAGACGACCGAGGGGAAACAGGCGTTGTTGATGGGGGAGTTGGCCGATCCGCGCTCCCCGTCCCCCATGCCATTGAGGACCAGGATGGGCTCATCGATGGGGGCGGGTCCCTGGAAGCCGTAGTAGAGGCATCCCACCGAGCGGTCCACCGGCTCTGGGTCTCCGTCCTCCTCCCCCAGCCCTTCAAATCCTGCTCCGGAGAGGAGCCTCCGCGCTGCCCGGACATCCGCCGCGACGATGACGCTCTCCGCGCGGACGCTTGGCCCGCCCTCGACCTGCACCTCGAATTCGGCGGGGCCGTCCCCGTCGTCCTTCGCCTCCCCCCGGACGACGGAGATCGAGGCCACGGGACTGTCCGTCCGGATCTCCACCTCCAGTCCAGGCCCGGGCCCGCCCCGGGCCGCCTTGGCGGCCAGCTGTTCCGCCACGGCCCCTATGCCGGCCCGGGGGAGGGCGGCTTCTCCCTCCGAGAACATCTTGAAGACGAAGTGGAACATACGGCTGGACTGCCGTTCGAGCGGGCAGAGGTAGATGCCCTCGAGGAAGGGGGCCAGGAACTCCCCGACGAAGGCTTCCGAGAAGCCCCACCTTCCCCTGAGGCAGGAGAGGGCGTCGGTCTCCTTCTCCTGGAACAGATCCGCGACGGTGCTGGTCCTCACGTGGAGGAGGAGCGGGGCGAGGCGGGCCTTGTCCAGGAGAGATCCCACCGGCGAAAGGAGGGCATCGAGGAGCCGGCCTGGCTGCCGGAGCGGGTCAGCGACGCGGCCCAGAGATAGGGCCGGGGGGTCGCCCTCCCCTGCCGCTGCCGCTGCCGCTGCCGGTCCCCCTCCCTGGTGCCGGACGACGAGCGCCCCTGGATCGAAGCGGCGCAGGTCGAGCCTGTCGTAGTCCAGCAGCCGCCGCGAGAGGGGATACCCCTCCAGGAAAACTGCGAAGCCGGCGTCCAGAATGTAGCCATCCTCCGTACGGTCAGTCCTGACCCGCCCGCCAGGGACGGACGCGGCCTCTAGCAGCACCACGCCGCCGCCCGCGGCCGCCGCATCGGAGATGGAGCCGGAGGTGGTGCCCGAATCGGCGAGGGCGCAGGCCGCCGCGAGGCCGCTCACGCCTCCGCCAACGATGCATACCGAGCAGTGTGGCTCGGTGGACAGGGCAAGGGCGGAGGAGAGGAAGAGGGAGAGGGAGAGAAAGGGAAAGAGGGTGGGGGAGACGGCGAGGGTGGGAAGGGCCGGGAGGGGCATGAGCGAGGTGGAAGGCAGGGGGGGGTGATTTTGTTTGGATCCTTCTTTGGCGTAATGTACATGACATGTATGTAAATAGCTAATTTTTAGGGGTGATTTAATCAAGGAAAAGGGCAGCCAGGAGAGTCCAGTGAGTCAGTACCGAGTATAGTAGCGAGTGAGGACGACTCGACGACGACACTCGATCGAAGTATACATAACAGCATGTGTCATACTACTCTGGTACCTGGTACGTCATACTACTCTAGTAGTAACGTTAGCCCGACCTCCGAATTGGCACCTAGTATATCCCCAGGCCATGAACGCCGCCTTCGCCGGATCCCTGCGCCGCTACGGGGCGGCCTCGGCCTCGGCAGCAGTGGCGGCTGCTGCCGCTGCTGCTGCTGCTACGGCGGCGGCGGCGGCGATGGCCGGCTCGCCGAACATCCTCGCCACCGCCGCCGCCGCCGCCGAGGCTCCCAGCAGCGCCCCCCGCGGGCCGAGGCTCCTCTTCCTCGGGTCGGGATCGTCGACGGGCTGCCCCAAGCCGATTTGCGCGCTCGCCTTTGACGCCGGGGGGGAGGGCGGAGGGGAAGGGAAAGATGGCTGCAGCTGCCGCAACGTGGGCCGCAACGTGGGCCCCGGCGGCGGCACCGGCGCCTCGGACCCGTCGCTGGCGGCCCTGCGGAGGGAGCTGGGGGAGTCGTGCCGCACCTCTGTAAAGGCCGCGGCGGGCGATCCCAGGACGAACAGGGACTACCGGGGGAACCCGAGTTTGGTTATTTCGCACTGCAACCAGGACGGCGACGGCGACGGCGACGGCGACGGCGACGGCGACGGCGACGGCGACGGCGAACCGCCGCCGCTCCGCAACGTCGTCATCGACGTGGGCAAGACCTTCCGAGAGAATGCCCTGCGATGGCTGCCCAAGAGCGGCGTCCGCACCCTCGACGCCATTGTCCTGACGCACGAGCACATGGACGCGATCGGCGGCCTCGACGATGTGAGGGGATTCCAGCGGCGCCGCCGCCCGGGGGAGGGGGGCGCCTACACCACCACCGCGGTGTCCACCCCAGTGTACCTGTCCGAGGCGTGCATGGAGGGGCTGAGGAGACAATTCCACTACCTCGTGCCGGACCGGCAGGGTGGAGGGGACGGGGGCGGGGACGGGGACGGGGACGGGAGAAAGAGCAGCCGGTGCCCAGACACCGGAACCGAGGTGGTGAGGGCAGTCGCTGCCCTCCGGTACCACCTCGTCCGACCCTTCCGGCCCTTCTTCGCCGCGGGTCTTCGCATGGTTCCCCTCCCCGTTAAGCATGGAGAGGACCTCATTTGCCTGGGCTTCGCCTTCACCGTCCGGGGGCAACGGGGGAAGGGGCAGCGCAACGGCGGCGACGGTGACGGTGACGGCGACGGCGAGTCGGGGCCGGGATCTGGCATGAATGTCGTGTACCTCTCCGACATTTCCCGCATGCTGCCCGAGACGGAGGCCTTCATCCTTGACCGCCTGCCACCGACCGACGTCCTCATTATAGACTCGCTCCTCGTGGATCGTGCCCATCCTGTCCATTTTTCTTTGCGGCAGGCCATAGGTCTGGCCAGGAGGCTTGGCCCCAAAAAGGTCTACGTCGTCGGTATGAATTGCGACGATTTCAAACCCCATGCAGAAATGAACGAGGAGCTCAGAGAGGTGGAAGGACTGGACATCCAGCTGGCTCACGACGGTTTGGTGGTTGAGGCATGAAAGAAAACCTCATTCTCTGCGTAGAGGTGGTAGCTATTATCGCTTTCCTTCGCACTAGACACAAGCATTGCCCCCCGAGTTGCCAATGTTGATCTATACTAGGTCTACCTCCTGGATTGCGTTCCGCCAGGCAACCAGTTCCCAACTGGGCTCGTACTGTACGAGTCGTAGGTGCTCATGAAATAAGTCAGTAAATATTCCTAGCTTAAGCCTTACCATGAAAATCATCTTGATTTTCTTGACTCTTCACGTATGGTTCTGCTGCGTTGCCTCCTCGGCCCGTTGAGCGTCCGCCGCCGCAAAAAGTTTCTGGCATGAACCAACAATCTCCGGCGCCAGAGCAGCCTGAACTTGCTGGTATACGTCGGGCTCTCGTTGAAAAGCAGCCTTCAGGGTGTCATTGACGAAAAGGAGCGTGTCAACCTCGTCAAGGGGACTGACACAGTCGTCGTCGTCGTCGTCGTAGTCCTGGTCCCAGTCGTCACCAATCAAAAACCGGGCTATGTCGTCGCCGCCGCCCCCGCTACTCAACTTGTTGAGAGCATCCATATACATTTCGTCCGCATCGTTGGTAACATCCTCGTCCTCTCCGAAACCCTCGTCATCATCCTCATCGTATAGATCCGCCTCATCCTCGATGTCTCCCTCCTCATCCTCCTCAGCAGCAGCCTCCTTTTCAGAGTCTTCCTTCATCTTCTCCGTTAAGGAAACGATCGAGGACAGGAGCTGTGGTATCGATGACGCGACCGTTGGAGGCAGAGATCCCGCCGGCAGCTGAAGGATGGCGGTAAGTCCCAGGACCGTCATTTTACGCGGCATCCACCGATTCATCTTCTCGGAGTCTTGGATCCACTGGGTGAAGACCTGCTGCGTCACGCCTCGTTTTTCCAGTTCGGCCAGCTCCATTTGAGGGTTGTAATACAGAGCAGAGCCGAGAACTTGAAAGATAGCGATGCGAGTTAAAGGAAGCTCTTCGTTAACCTGCTGGCCCAGCTTTCCAAGAGAAATATCATTCAACATGGGCAGGTAACCGTCGATGGCCCCGGTGCAGCTATGCAGGACACTCGTATACAGCGATAGCGCCTTTCTACACTCGCTCTCTGACGACCGCTCCTCCGTAACGGTCTTCGCCACGATGCTAAAGATGAGATCAATGTATTTCACTCTCCCCTCCGGAGTATCAGTGGTGCCCGCGAGAAAGTGTTGAGGCGCCTTCGCAATGAAGTTTTCCAACGCCGGCACCATGAGATTAAGGTAATCAAATGCCCATTGATCGAATGCGACGTAAATAAGTGGAAACGCCTGCCAAAGACCCGGAGAAATGTCATCGGGAAAGTATGTGAGGAAGGTCAAAATGTCCAATGCGTACTCAAGGTATTCGATGAAGGCCCCGTCGTTGCCTAATATCTGCAAAACCAAAGGCACAAGCTGGGGTTCCATGGCTGTATAGAGGTCCGGCCGCTCGCAAATACCCTTCAGAACTGTGGCAATGCACTCCAAACATTGCGCAGCTGCCATGGCAGCATCATCGTCGTCTTCACCTGCATCACAGTAGTTGTTAAAGGATGCCGCCAGCTGAGTGACGAGAGCGACAGCATGCGGCTCAATATGATCGCCGAAACGATCAATAATTACCTGGAGTGCCGCGACGACCTCATCATTTCCAATCTCCGTCATGATGCGGAAGTATTCCGTCAAGATCTGAGGAAGGACAGGAAGGACGGTAATCTCGGCGCCTTCGACCTCGATGAGGAACCGCAGGGCTTTGCTGGCCTCGATTTGGACTGGGAGGGCAGGATCACTAAGGCGTTGCAACACGAGCTGAATCAGAGAACGGAGATTAGTCCCATCGTCAGACCATTTGATGGTGGAGAAGCGCTGCACCATCCAGCAAGCGCGGCATCGCAAAAATCCTACCGGACTACTGAAGTCAGGATAAACAGAAGTCACCATCATTCCCTCGAGCTCATTAATGAACTTCTTCTTAGAAAGCAGGTAGTCGGACAGGGAGCCAAGGGCCAAAAGCGCACCATCCTTCTCGACGTGGTTCTTTGACGCATCATCGGCGCTAGAGTATCGATGGAGGACCTCAGTGAGGAATCCCAGCAAAGGCTGGGTTACATCGCGGCCGCGATGCTTGACTAGGTCGGACACTAGGGTGATGGCAGACATGCGGGGGTCGTAAAAATCGGCCAAGGGCGAATTCTGCTTGTGCACGAACTCGTGGGGGTCCGTCTCAAAGAGTTCAATATCATCGAGGGTGAGACATAAGGTGGGAAAGCACACCTTGTAAAGGAGGAAATCCATATGAGGCTTCAAAAGCTTGTAGGTCGGCGCCAGCTCCACCGCGAGATCGACGAAGGTCAGACAAAGGTGAACGACGCGGTCGGTACAAAACTGCCCAGAGGGTCGGAGGTTGAGAGTTTCGCAGACGGGGCCAAGGAATTGCGGGGCCACTGTCTGGGAGAAGTACGTGGCAAAGGCCTTAGCCTCGTCCTCGGCGTAAGCTGGGATGCCGTAGCGGGAGAAAAGTCGGGACATGATCTGGACGGACCACTTCTTCACCTTCCACCAAGGCCAGGCGTTGCGTTCTTCGATAGATGTGGGCTGATTCCTCGGCTCCAGGCCCGTCGAGGCGTCAGGGAGGGGCTTAGTTAGGACTGCGTGAAGAACGTCGAACCAGGGTTGCAACGTTTCCGGCTTTTCTCCGCCCGATGCCGAAACGTCGCCACTGACTCCATTGGGGAGATAGAATTGCGTGGACGACCAGAAGATTTTTAGGATCTGCTTAAGCATCATTGCCGCTTCGATTGAGTGCTCGTTGGGGTCCGCTAGGCGTTGTGCAAGTGGGAGGAGGAGGGGAAAACTTTGCAAGACGATGTCGTTGAGCGGACCGCGCTGTTCCTTGGATTTGTATTCGTATCGCTTGCAAATCTTGCGAAGAGCAAGAAGGGCATTGTGAACGCGGAGCGCCTGGCTAGGGTCAGAACTTTGCGCAGTTTGCTGCAACAGAGTGGGAAGGAGACTCGGCCAGTGCTGGGGAAAATCGTGGATGGCAATGGAGTGGATAGTCTCAGCCATGAGATCCCGGACAGACTTTTCCGCCTCGGAAAGTAGGGCATCGACTAGGTTGGTCCGGATACCGGCCTTATCCTCCTCGGCGAGGATAATCGCCTTTGTTCCACCCTCAGAGGAGAGCATCGCCCCCATAAATGATACCCGCTCCACCCAACACTCTCGGCAAATATTCTTGAGCTGGATGGCGGCTGCCTGACGGACCTCATACTGCACCTGCTTCTCGGAGGCAACCTGCAGGAGCATTGTAACCGCCCCCCTGACATTTTTCAGATTCTTTACGGCGGCCTCGGCCGGGTCCCTGACAGACGCGTCGGGGCTGAAGGAATTTTGCAGCGCGACATGTAGCTGTTCGGTGTTCATAATGGCTCTGAGTATTGGACGACGATGCACGGAGGGATTTCAGATACTAGCTAAGAGCTGGTAGCTTCGATCTTGCCTGTCGGGAAGCAGCGTGGCAGGCGTGCCTTGTTACAAAAGGGGAAACAAGGGAAGCCAAGACTTCTTGCAGGCGCCGCTAATTTGCTCCTTAGGGATTGTGTGTGGCGTGGGGTTGAGGTGGCCAGAGAGAGAAGGAGGAGGAGCAGGTCCAAGGTCCAAGGTCCAAGGTCCAAGGTCCAAGGTCCAAGGTCCAAGGGGCAAGTCTCGGTGAGACCTCGTACGAAGTTTGTCAAGAACGTGCTACTAGCTAGTAGCTAGTAGCTAATCTAGCAGTACTTATGGGCAAGCTCGTATTGTACTCATGTACTACTACTACTCTAGAGTAGTAGCTATTAGTATTAGCTAGCTAGACATACCTAGCACATACTCCCACTACTAGCTAGTAGCATAAGACTGATGATTGGTGTGCAGTGCAGTATGCATCACAGGCAAATTTTCCTAGTCAGGATTCGGGGATTAGTTATGGGACGTGGTGTACATAACTCATGTGTCCATATTATGCATATTCTACTACTAGCTAGTACTCTAGAGTATGCATACTAGAGTACGTGGTGTACGCATAGTATGTATACTCGGCTCGTATACGAGTCGTCGTATACGAGTCGTATTGTACACACGACGTACAGCTGAGAGCATAATTACATAATATGCATTACTAGCTAGTATATGCATACATCATTAAAATTTATGTACGATACGCTTTTATGCATACTCTCGTACGACGTGACTTAGTATTCATACAGTAATATGCATACTTCTACTGTCGTAGCGTAATACTTCTAGTATGCATACAGTATGCCTGCTGGTTTGGTATGCATAGTACTACTCTAGTACTAGAGTAGCTAGTCCCTCTAGTAGAGCTAGTTGAGTTTCTCGGTTGTGAAACGAGAGGTCATACTCTAGTACTGTATGCAATAATAATAATTATTATTATTATATATATATATATAATATCCT
>Ga0315315_10002735_pt1 | contig 16141 bp, 8 predicted proteins | sample M140m3416metaG_FD_203699 | JGI IMG/M metagenome (GOLD analysis project Ga0315315, IMG submission 203699) | Ammonia-oxidizing marine archaeal communities from Monterey Bay, California, United States - M1 40m 3416 | ecosystem: Environmental > Aquatic > Marine > Intertidal zone | place: USA... | reverse complement strand
GTCCTCTGTCATGACCCCCGTTTGGCCCTAAAAAAGACAGGTAGTATACAGAAGCGGACTGCAACAAAACAACGGCCGAAAAGGGCCGAGATGTTCGTAAAGACTTTCCGTTGTATACTCATGGCAACGGCCAATGGGCAAAGAAGATTCGTGGGAAGAAACACTACTTCGGACCGTGGCACGAGCCCAGTTCAACGGAGGCGGAGTATCTCCGCCCAAAAGAGGATTTGCAAGTCGGCCTGAAGCCACCAGCGAGTGCCACTGCGGCGGGAAAGGTGCTGATCCTGTTGGCCAAGCAGAATGAATCCTGCAAGAAATTGCACCAGCACCAGCACGCCGGGTAGCAATTTGAGGCAATGACGATAGATGAGAGAAAGCAGGAACTGACCAGCAGGGTGCAAATCAGGACCGGCAGAATTCAATGGTACACCATGACAAGATTGAGGGCACCTGATTGGCTGATGTTTTGAAGTCAGCCGGTGAGTCCCCTCATCCTGGAACGATCTGCTTCTTCCCTACGAAATATGGGCCCCGCGGGTTTCCACATACACTGCATACAGCGATGAACTGCCGGTCATGAATAAACGGTTACGCTTGCTTCCTCCAAAACAAACGTTCGAGCAAATCTCGGGAAGAATGATCTGTCCAATTCGCTGACCGTCATCAGGTGCAAAGATGTGCACACCATCGTAACCGTCACCCACCCAGCCAGCACTCGCCCAGATATTGCCGTCTTCATCGGCCCGAATCCCATCGGCAAACCCACCTTTCATCTCGCCCCCCATATCCAGCATCATCGAGGCAAATTCGCGTCCGTTCGCCAGCTTCCGGCCGTTGTCCACAATATCCCAGACTTTGATATTGCGAGGTGCGTCACTGTAATGAGACGCACCGGTGTCGGCGACGTACAATTTCGTATAGTCGGGTGAAAAGCACAGTCCATTTGGTTTGTAAATTTCGTCAGCCACCTGAAACAGTTTACCAGTACTGGCATCGATACGATAAATTGCTTCCTTCTGATAAGGCTGCGGTGACCCATTTTCTTCTCGACGGCCTTCGTAATTCATCACACCGCCGTAGCCTGGATCTGAAAACCAGATATCACCGTTGGGATGAACGGCACCATCGTTGGGTGCATTGAGCGACTTACCGTTAAACTTGCTCGCCAGGACGGTCCGTGTGCCACTGTGTTCGTAGCGGACAACGCTGCGTGTCAGATGTTCAAACGAAATCTGCCGGCCGTGGAAATCAAATGTATTCCCGTTGCTGTTGTTGGACGGATGTCGCAAAATCGATACGTGCCCATCGTCTTCAATCCAGCGATACTGCACATTGTTCGGAATATCACTCCAGACAAGATATCGACCGGAACCATTCCAGGCAGGGCCTTCGGCCCAAAGCATCTTCTTACTGTGGAACAGCCGTAATATCGGTGAATTGCCGAGTTTATATTTTTTGAATCGATCATCGAGAACCACCACATCCGGTTCCGGATACCTTACGGGAGGTGCGTCGGGGCCATATTCTCTGGCCAGAGCCACTGATGCAGCGGAAGCAACAGTAGCTGTGAGAAAGGCACGGCGTCCCATTTGATTGTCCGAAAAATTGCCGCGGGATTGATCTACTTGTGAAAAATCAGTCATCGTGTTGCTTTCGATGCAGGCCGAACCAGATTGTGGTTGATAAATACAGGAAGATATGTCGAAGTTCCTACCACGTTAGGCGAGCCAATTTGCGAATGCAAACGTTCATGACCCAAGTCATGAATGCAAATCGATAACGTCAATAATGCTCATTTCCCTGGATCGATGAAAAGAACGTCGGATACCTACTGGAAGCGGTCACAGTGGCTGTACTGTTTCTTTTGGCACTGCCATTCAGTCCATTGATCATGATGATCGGAACTTACCCTCCGAACACTGCGCCAGCTCTTGTGTTCGTTGCGGCAATGATGTTTCGCAATGCTGAATCAATCGATTGGTCTGACGAAACAGAATCTATTCAGGCATTTATGATCATCCTGGGTATCCCGTTTTTCTTCTCCATCGCCGATGGTATGGCATTGGGTTTTGTTGTCTGGGCGCTGCTCAGGCTGACGCGCGGTCAATTTCACAAATCCACATGGCGGATGTGCGTTCTTGCTGCTGTGATTGTGATCTACTTCCTGGCGATTCGTGTACAGATGTGAATTCCACTCGGATGTGATGTTTGCAATCAGCCTGCCGAAGATGTGACCACCTGCTCGAACACATCGCCCGGCACGTGCAGACACAGGCAGCAGCCGTGTTAAGATCCCGCCTCGTCCAGGGTCGTGACGACCTGACTGGCAAACGTGTCGCGTACGTCGACCCCGTACTCAAGCTTGCCGCCCTGGCCCTGCGGACCGGTGATCCAGGGACGCCGATCTCGTCCGGCCTGAATCAGATCGTCATTGGCGCAGCTTTCGTGCAGAAAGTGAAACGCCAGTCCGGCGCGATCGCGCTCCGTAGAGTTGTCCCCCGTAGAATGCGCAACTCCGTAGCAGAAGAATACGACTCCCCCGGCCTCAATCTCGACCGACACGGCCTGCTCCTCGGGTGGCTGACAACGAATGTGATGATCGGAATCGGGATCGCGTTCATGATCGTAGGCCTGCTGGTGCGATCCCGGAATCACCCGCAAAGTACCGTTGTCGATGGTTGCGTCATGCACAGCAACCCACATGGCCGTCCCCTTGAGTGGGTCGGCGATCTTGAAGTATGCGTTGTCCTGATGCCAGCTGGTGCCGGTACCGACACGACCGGGTTTGAGGAACATCTGGTCCAGATGCAGCAGGTACGGATCGCCCAGCAGCTTCGATACGGCGGCGACGACGCGACCGTCAAAGGGCAACGCGCGGAGCAGATCGCTCTTGTCAAACAATGGGACCAGTTGCAGGTTAAGCTTGTCCGCCGAATGCGTCTCACCGTCACCTTCGGTGCGTACATTACGCACCAGCCCCTGCTGTTGAAACCGAGAGACTTCAGCCGCCAGCGCCGCCACTTCGTGTTTGGCGAACAAGCCCTCCACTGCACACCAGCCATCCTGCCGAAACTGGCGAATATCCTGCGCACGCATCAGTGACACCTGAACCTTTCGTTGTACTGTGCGAGAAAGCCGACCATGATAGAGAGGGCTCGGAGTGCCAGTCAAACAGCAGTCCTTATGCCCACCCCAAAAATTTATGCACTGACTTTTCTGAATACTGAAAGATACGACTCCAATATCTGCCCTTGTTTCTGGTTCTTGCCTGTTCTTCAAACGGCAGCGTTGAATTAGCAGACCGGCCCGGCGACAATTTGTAAAAGGGTCAGCTTTGTATGTTCAGCGTGAGAACAATTATGCGAAAGACTGGAGCCTTCGTGTCGAGCGCTGCGATTTTGTATGCTCTCACGACTCCACTCTTCAGCGATGACGATTTGAATCCGAATGCCGTTGTGTTCTTTGAAAAAAAGATCCGGCCGGTTCTCGTCGAACATTGCTATGAATGCCATTCAGCAAGCGCCGAAGATCTGGGAGGTGGCCTGCGACTTGATTCACGGTCGCGGCTGCGGAGAGGAGGTGACTCGGGTCGTATCGTCATCCCCGGGAACCCCAACGAAAGTCTGCTTCTTTCCGCGCTGCGGCACGACGACCTGAAAATGCCACCCGACGACAAACTGCCGGCGCAGGTGATCGCCGACTTCACACGGTGGATTGACACAGGCGCGGCTGATCCCAGAGACGTCGGGCAGCATGCCGAGGAATCCAGGATTGACCTCGAAACCGCAAGGAACTTCTGGGCCTTTCGTTCCTTCAGCGGGGCCAGCGGCAGCATTGATGAATTGGTCTCACAGAAACTTGACACAAACTCAATCCAACAAAATCCTGCCGCCGACAAATACACCCTGCATCGACGGCTCTTTTTTGATCTCACCGGACTCCCCCCACAACCCGAGCAGGTGACAGCGTTCATCAGCGACGAATCACCCGCCGCCTATGAAAAACTGGTCGATCGACTGCTCGCCTCACCGCGCTTCGGCGAACGCTGGGGACGGCACTGGCTGGATCTCACCCAGTATGCCGACTCACTCGACGCCGAGCGCATCTTTCCAAACCGTGGCGCATGGCGATATCGTGACTACGTCATCCGCACGCTGAACGAGGACAAACCTTTCGACCAGTTCCTCCTCGAGCAGATCGCCGGTGACCTGTTGCCGTACACGAATGACGCGGAACGAGCGGAACACATTGTGGCAACTCAATTCCTGACTCTGGGGCCGATGAATCTCGTCAACCAATTCAAAGAACAACTGCGGATGGATATTGTCGACAACCAGGTCGACAAAGTAGGGCGGGTGTTTCTGGGACTAACCGTCGGTTGCGCGCGATGCCATGATCACAAATTTGATCCACTGGAACAGGATGACTACTACCGCCTTGCCGGGATCTTTCAAAACGTGCAGGTACTCAACGGCTTGAGAGGTGTATCCGGAGTTTTCAGCGACTGGCTGCGCCAGCCGATTCCGGAATCACCCGGAGAGCGCGCCGACCGCGAACGCCGTACTGAACTGCACCGGCAGCGTACAGCGAAGTTGGAAACAGATCTGACCGCCAAAAAAGCAGAAACCCAACGGCTGAGGAAAGAGAATCCACCCAACAATGCGGAAACAATCAGCAAGCTGACGGACGAAGTGTCAAAGCTTAACAAAGAACTACTGGATCACGTCGAAGCGAACGCACCACGGTCGCCAGTGGTTCTCGCGGCGATCGAACCTTCTCAGCCGACGAACTCACGGATTACGATCCGTGGTAATGCACTCAATCTGGGCGAAGAAATTTCACGCGGTATTCCGCGTGTGCTGGCAGCAGTCGGTGAGATTCCCGAGACTGCAAGCGGGCGTTTGCAGCTAGCTCGGTCTTTGATTCACCACAAGAACCCGATTGTCCCGCGTGTGTTCGTTAACCGCGTGTGGCATCACCTCTTCGGCACAGGAATCGTAAGAACTGTCGACAACTTCGGCACACGCGGGGAAAGGCCCAGTCACCCCGAACTCCTTGATGCACTCACTCAGCGTTTCGTGGCCGGGGGCTGGCGGGTCAAAGCGTTGATTCGTGAGATCGTGCTGAGTCGCGCTTATCGATTGTCAAGTGAAAACAATCCGTCGGCCCGGTCGATCGATCCCGACAATCGACTCCTGTGGCGACACAGCCCCCGACGTCTCGACGCTGAATCCATTCGCGACTCGCTTCTGCAAATCAGCGGCAACCTCAGTTCACTGGCCTGTGGTCCGACTCTGCCACCTGCAGAGTGGAACGCCGAGGAAATCGGCCAGTTCGATCAAATCAGTAATACCAAAGATGGACGTCCCGAGGTGCTTCAGGGTCGCAGCGTTTTTCTACCGGTCTCGCGTGCGGCGCTGCGATTTGACGCAGGCGATCCACTCCGACAATTTGACTTTCCTTCTCCCAATGACATTGTTGGCGCACGCCAGTCGAGTACTGTCCCCACACAGTCACTCTATCTGATGAATTCACCGTTCGTATCGGGCCAGGCTCGAAAGTTTGCAGAGCGCCTTCTCGCGCAGGAATTCAAATCCGATGCAGAACGTATCAGCGTAATGTATCTGATGGGGTACGGTCGTCCGGCTCAACCGGCTGAAATTCAACAGGGACTGATGTTCCTCAACACAACCGCCGCAGTCACGGATACCGTTGACAAAACCAACGAAGAAGAAGAAGAAGAAGAAGAAGAAGAAGAAGAAGCTCAATCGGTTTTGGTGCGTCTGTGCCACGCAGTCCTGATCTCGACTGAATTCCTCACGCATGACTGAAAGCACGATCATGATGACCCGATTGCATGACCGACGATATCCATGCGGCCAGTTGACACCTGCCGCCACGTCGCGACGCGCGATGCTTAAGGCTTCCGGCTGTGGATTCGGGATGACTGCGCTGTCCGCTATGCTGCAGGAGTCAACGGCCGCAAATCAGTCCTCGCAGGATCCATTGGCAGCCCGCCAGAGTCACTTCCATCCTCGAGCGAAAAGGGTCATCTTTATCTTTCTCGCCGGAGGCCCCTCCCAGGTCGATTTATTTCAACACAAACCACAGTTGGCAAAGCACCACGGTGAGACACCTCCCCAGAGCATTGCCCATGACAACGAGTTCGCCACCGAAGGTTTCGAATCAACCCGACTCCAGAGGCCGATCGCCAGGTTCCGCCGTCACGGCGAGTCCGGAATCTGGATGAGCGATCTGCTGCCCCATCTGTCCAGGCAGGTCGATGACCTGACCATCCTCAACGGCATGGTCGCGGACAATCCGGCTCACACTCCCGCTATTCGACAGTTGTTTTGTGGCTCACCGTTCCTTGTCCAGCCTTCCCTTGGCGCATGGACCTCGTACGGTCTTGGAACCGAAAATCAAAACCTCCCGTCATTTGTCACAATCGACGGACACCCGTTTAGTTTCGGTGGCGCATTCCTCCCGGCGATTCATCAGGGAACAAAGCTTGAAGGCAAACCCGAATACACCATCCGCCATCTGAAGAACAACATGCTCAGTGGCAATCAGCAGACAGAACAGCAGAAACTTCTGAGGTCTTTGAATCGCCGACATCTGGACGAAACCAGCGCCGACCCCGTCATTGAAGGACTGATTGACGCCTATGAACTGGCATTCAGGATGCAGGACCAAACGGACGGCATCGTGGATATTTCCTCAGAGACCGCAGAAACACGATCGCTCTACGGCATTGATGAGGAATCCACCAATATTTTCGGGCGTTCGCTACTCGTCGCCCGCCGGCTTTCAGAGGCTGGCGTGCGGTTTGTACAAGTCTATTCAGGGGGATGGGATCACCACGTGGGGATCAGTTCCGCATTGCCAAAATCGTGCGTTTCACACGACAAACCCCTCGCCGGCCTGATCACGGATCTCCAACGTCGCGGCCTGCTTGAAGACACGTTGCTGGTGTGTGCCGGCGAGTTTGGACGCACCCCCTTCGATCAGGACCTTTCGCGCGGCAAGGAACCACCAAAGACATACGGTCGCGGCCACAGCCCGCAGGGCTTCTCAATCTTTATGGCCGGTGGAGGCGTCCGGAAAGGATACGTACATGGCGATACAGATGACCTCGGGTACCGCGTCGTCGAAGGCAAGGTGCACGTACATGATCTGCACGCCACCATCCTGCACCTCATGGGACTTGACCATGAGCGGTTGACATACCGTCACGGCGCGAGAGATGTCAGCCTCACCGACGTTCACGGAAAAGTGGTGGAACAAATTCTGGCCTGATGAACGGATTGCAAGAGACCACGTTTTCGTCGCTTGACCTGATGCGTGGGGTATTCATAACTGCGGCGGCAGTATCAACTCAGAGCCAGCAATGAACTGCCATTGCGCCAATTAACATCCAACCAAAGAACTGCCACCTTCGTCCAAACTCCTCAGGAAATGGATACCGCAAGTCACAGCAGTGGGCTCGGCAGTTGACGTAGATTCGTGGTTGCAGAGCAAACACTTACTCTAAAGGCTCCTGCTTCAGCGAACTCAGAAATGCCAGCAGATCGGCAGCCTGCTGCGGTGTGAGGTCGCGCAGCATGCCATCGGGCATGAGTGACTTTTGCTGTGGAATGAGTTCTTCGACATCGTCGCTGGCCAGACGCATGGCGACCGTCTTTCCCTCTTTGAAAACATTAAGGATGACGTGACGTTCCGATCTCTCGACAAGAACTCCGGTATGGGTTTTACCGGCCGCAGTAATCAGCAGGTGCGTTTGAAATTTCGGGTCGATCTTTCGTGATGGATCGATCAGCGATTCAAGGATTTCGTGCGGCTTGTACTTGCTGCCAATCCGACTGAGATCCGGGCCAATGGTTCCGCCTTTTTCTTCCAACCGGTGGCAGTTGTTGCACTGGGACGCGGTTGCCGTGAAGAAAAACTGCCGTCCCTGTTCAATGTTCCCATCCAGCTTCAGTAGATCTGCCATATTAATCGAATTTCCCAATCGACTGGTGCGCTGCTTCTCCGGAAGAAAAGGTTCGAAGAGATCGCGTATATTGGCGTCGGTATGAGCCGCTCCCATGGCAACCACCTGTTGACGAAGTCCGTCGACAGCAGGCCGTTGCTGAATAAATCGAGCCAGCATCAACGCGGTACGGCTGGTGGAGAGCAGTGTGGAAATTTCTGTCACCTGCGGTTCACCGACCATTTGTTCGGCCCGTTTCAGCGATTCGGCAACGGCACGTGTTTCAGCATCAACTGCACTTCGCCGTGTTGCTGCCGCCTTCAGGTCTCTTACCCGATCATGTTCCGCCTTTATGCGCAGCCGATTGGCTTCTTCTTTACGTTGCAATAATTCTTCGGCATTCAACCCCTGGGGAACCTCCGCTTGATTCGCCTCCGTACGCTGGTGGTCATTTGAAATGCCCGGCAACCGGGAAATCCATTCGTGGACCAGATGGAGCCCCTGTTCATCGTGCAGATTCGATCCAACGTGTGGCATCCGACCGCGTCCCCACTTGGCCATTCGATACAGCAGAACGGATGAATAAGGGTCCCCAGGCACGACGATTCGAGCGCCCGTCAATCCGAATGTCCCGTGAATCGCCGCATCCGTGAGTTTCGTATCCTGCAGTGTCTGGTGATGTTTCATGTCCATTTTGGCGTTGCCGCCACCGTCCGCTACATGGCATCCAGCACAATTCACGTGCAGATATGCTCGAGCCCGACTGTCCAGGTCAGCAACGGGGTCATATGCATTTGGTAAAGACTCATAGTCCTGTGGTGATTTGACCAGCGCTTCTTCAAACAGATCGATGTGATTCAAAGTCCGTAACTGATTGTCAACTGCGTGCGGATAGGCATGGTCACGGTTCATTTGCTCCGTCCTCGGGCCCAGTACGAAACCGGCCGCACGCGAATGACAAACCATACACTCATTGCGACTGGGCACATGCCAGGTCTGCTGACGTTCACTTCCAGGAACCGATGCATCCCTGATCGTTAACGGAATGTCCAGACCATTTGCTTCAACAAGAGTCGCATCCGTTTGTTCGTCATTCCAGAGATAGGAATAGCCCAGCCAGTATTCCTCTTTGTCAGTCTGTTTGACCATCATGCGGGTCTCAATTCGACGTCGCGAGGCGGAATTTCCCGTTTCGAATTCGAGCGAGATGGTTTCAATATTGACAGTGCCATCCTCGAACACCCATGTGCTCGCATCACCGCTGCGTTCGACAAATTTGATCCTGGTATCGCCTGGCAATGCGATGAACCGTTCCTTGGTTCCGCCATCGACCCACTGCGGTGTGTTCACTGAATAATGAATAACACCGGGAGCAACTTCGTGATTGCTGACCGAACTGAAAAGGCCCGTTTCACTGAGCTTTTGAGGAAAGTCCTCATGATCTTCCGCTTCTTCAGCACGTGTGAGTTCGTAGATCGCAGAACTCAGGTAATCCAGCATGTAAATGTCGCCGTCCCGACTGACTCCAAAACTGGAAACCTGCAGTGCTGTGTTAGCCAGCACCTCGTGCCAGATGGCCTGCTGTCCGTCAACACGTACGCCCCAGAGCATTCCGTATTGGTAATCACCGTAAAAATAGACACCATCGAGTTCAGGGAATTTTTCTCCATGGTAGACGTAACCACCGGTGATCGAACGACACTCAACGTGATGGTGTTCAACCACTGGCGGCAGAATCGGACCGGGGCCGATCGGCTGGTTCGGGTGAAACGGATGGCCTCCTTCCTGAATACTCCAACCGTAGTTACCTCCTCGCTGTACAAGCCAAATCATCTCCCACAAATCCTGACCGACATCACCAACCCACAAGCCACCCGTCTTCGAATCGAAACTGATCCGCCACGGGTTGCGAAAGCCAAATGCCCAAATCTCCGGTCTGGCCCCAGGATAGTCTACAAAGGGATTGTCCTGCGGGATTGAATACGCTTTCCCGTCAGCAGGATGCTCCACGTCAATTCGCATGATCACCGCCAGCAGATCATCCACTCCCTGTCCGGTCTGCTTGGGGTCTGATCCGATTGAACCGTCGCCCGTCGAAATATACAGATACCCATCCGGACCGATAATCGCCTCTCCTCCATTGTGTCCGCCCGACGGCCATTCGATGATGATCGTCTCACTTTCCGGCAGACAGCGGCGAGATGTCGTTCCCGTCGCCTGAAAACGCGATACTCGACTCCTTTTGTGTGGTGGCAGCGCTTCCACCGGCGGAACTCTGACGCCTCGATTTCCGTATTCCAGATCCGGGTACTTTTCTTCCAGGTCCGTTTCCTCAAGTCCGTCCTCAGTTGAGCTGCTTTCTGCGGCCTCGGAAACGGCCGTGTCTTCTGTTGAATCGACTGGTTGGACATTCTCCCGGTTTACGTCGGGAGACGGTCCATTGGGGCTATGTGTGAAAACATAGCCGTTGTGCTCGTAATCGGGGTGAAACGAAAATGCATAGAGGCTGCGACCGGTATCAAGGAATAACTCTCGTGACTCTGTATTGGGAGTATCTTTGGTGAATGCATAGATCTTGCCGTTGTTTTCACCAACCATAAAACGGTTGGTCCCCGGCTCCTGCGCAATGCAAACGGGATTCTCAAACTCCAGGTTCGGAAACGCTCGCTGAACGGTGTAGGGCGGAGGTGGCTCCGGAGTACCGACGACACGTGAGGTTGTCCATGGCACGCGAGCTGTTAGACCAAAGGCCTTTGATTCCTCTTTTACCTGGCTGACGATTTCGTCGGCGGTAGTAATCCGAACCGTGATCAACGCAAGGAGTAATAAACTTTGGAAAAACAATCGACGCATCGGAAATTCCAGTTTGCGAAAACTACTTTGGCACGAAACACCGTATGCGGAAGAGATTCATTGGACCACACTGAAGCCAGATGGCCAATTGATCCACTATACCGCCTGTCCGAAGCAAATGTCGCTCTTGAGTTCCCCCATCGGACTCATTTTTTTTAGCAATCATTTTCTCCTCGCCCGGTCACACGGCTTAACAATCGCTCTCCTCATCTTTTCAGATCAATGCGATCGGTTTTTCTTTTTTTTCGGCCGCTAATGGGCTCCAGACAGAACGCGTGTCGCAGTAGAAATGCGGCGTTCAGTTATGAGTAAGGTTGGCGCATCAGGACCAGCTAAACATGAATTGACCACTGATGACGTGATCATCGTTCCGAAACAGCTGTAAAGCTATGCACACTCAACACTGCAATTGCAGAGCCGGAATTAATTTCCACCGTGACCGACGCCACATACAAATGCATAGGTATGTCGATCACCGCGTTCAATCTTCTGTCAAACCCACACTCTCAGAGAGATCGCGGTGCCATTTACGGACGTGGGCCGCCGGGCTCAATCCCCCTGGGTTCCGGCATTTCTTCGGTGATGATCTTCCAGTTCTCACCCATCTCGCGCATTTGTCGGAAGTCGCGAGCTTGATAGGTAATGGCGGGTGTCGGCAACTTCTCGACACTGCCATTCCGGACCCGCGATTCCATCGCTGCATCCAGAACTGCGGTGGCCAGCAAAGTCCGCTCCACCGGATACGGAGCTTGTTTTTCGATAATAAATCGCTGAATGGAAAAGGCGAGAGCCTTGAAGAGATTCCGGTTCCTCCAGGGACCGACGTAATAACTGGTCGCCAGCGGCTCCGACTGACCGGCGACTCGGCAGGCAAAATTCCAGCGAAAATCATTACTGCCGACTCTCAACACTGTCGCCCGCAGGCCATCATGATAACGCAATAGAATGGCATGTGAGGGAATTACGTTCGAGTCTTCTCGGCCTAGTTCAACGAAAGCACGCATCGGTGGGTGCTCGGGACCAAGCTCCGCCTGCAATGCCGCCTTCGCCAGATCGGCCGACCATTCGCCCTCGTCGGCCGCCTTCCAGACATCATCGCCCTCCAAAAAGCGGACCGACTCGACACCAGTTTCTCCCCCGGCGCGGAACTCGACCAGTGATTCCAGTTGCTCCAGACTATGAAAGTCATAAACCTCCAGAGGGCCGCCATGGATAGCAACGGCTTCGTCGATCCGGACTCCGTTTTCCAGTTCCAGCGGAGGTCGTCGCTGCGCCAGCGGCACGGAACTGCCTGCCATGAAAGGAATCTTCAACTGCCGGGCAGTGTCATACATCTCCACTGCCCAATCCTTTCGATACGAAAGGTGCTTGTCGTTGAATAATGGAACGCTCCGACCACTGCGCCGCATTACAGCTACAATTTCATCGAAGAATCGTTTGCGAGGATACAGCCGCTGGCCTTTTTCGTTCAGCGGATAATCTCCGAATTCCGCGATTGAAAGAACTCCGTCGACTGCCAGGGATTTCCCTCCCAAACATAAGGCTTCGTCAATTGTGGGAAAGATTCTGATGCCATAATCACGCGCCACGTCCCGCGCCATGTCTCCGTCTTCAGGGAACTGATCGACGTAGAAACTGACAACATCAACACCAGGATCAGTCAATCTCCCATTGTGGTAATACTGCTCCAGAAAGTTTTCCAGGATGACGTGCGCGTGGCTACGGAACGAAAACTCAGTCAATACAACAGCGACTTTTGGACGTTTTGTATGCAGGTCTGCATGCACACTGCTGCCCGAAGTTCCCAGCAGCGAAACTCCGACTGCGGCGCAACTCGCCCGCGAAATAAACTCACGACGGCTGGTTCCCACGTTATGACCTAAGTGATGAAGCACTCTTTTTCCCTCTGGTAAAATTTCGCTTACTCAACGGTGATGCTCGCATGCGTGCGGGCCACAACCGGAAGGTTTGCGGCGTCCAGCGCCGTTCCCTTCACCGTGAACCTGATCTCATTGGTCAATGGCGCATCGCTCAAAACGTTAATATGGAGCCGCGCCTGATTCTTGCCTGCGGGAACGGTGATCGGGTCGCTGGCCAGCGCTGTGGAGTACTCGGGCAGGATTTCCAGTTCCAGCCGCACCGGCGCCGAAAGTTTTTTTGCACGCAGGATCTGAACCGGAAGTTCAAAGAACGCCCCGCGCCCAACGGCAACATCCTGCAGCTGATGCGTGATTTTTAGCAACGCACCTTCGATGGACATTACAATGTTTCCGTTCATGGGACTGACAAGGTGACGTAGATTTCCCTTTGGATCGGAGACTTGAGCTACCGTGCTCAGTGACATTCGCTGAGTCAGATTAGTACCCAGCCACTCTGGTACATAAGTGGGATAAAACGCCCGCGTATCACCGGACGGTACAATTACGGCCTGTGGACCACAGATGCCCTGTCGATGACGAGACTGGCTGGATGACATGATCAACTGAATCTCACCCTCAAATTCCTCCAGCCGCTCGATCATCACTTCGCCCGGGTGAGTGGTTCCCCGATGAACCGCGAGTCCTCCATCTTTGACAACCGGACGACATTTACAGCGTGGTTTCATTGTCATGGCCAGCAGCATGTTCTTCGTTAACCGCGTTCCGCTCGTTTGCGCTGTTGCACTCACTTCCACCATTTGGGCGACCACTGCAGAGTCAGCAGCGGAAGTCAGTGCGATCTTCAATTCGGTCGCGTCAGCCGGAATGACCAAATCAGCAGGAACAGTGAATCCGTCGGGCAGTCCGCTTAACTCGACCGAGATTGCTTCCGCGAAGCCTCCATTACGAACCGCATTGACCGTTAAGTCCGTCGCGGCACCCAACCCGACGTTCAGGCTCGGGGGAACCGTGAGCTCGAATCCCGTCTTCGGGGGCGAGTCGATCGAAAGATGAAACAATGCCAGCGGAGTCCCGGCGGCGCCGGAAATATGGTCGCTGACAACGAGTGAGTACAAGCCGTCCGTCGGAACACTGAACTGAAGTGCAGCGTCCGTAGAACCTTCAACATCATCGTTGTTCGCCAATTCTTCGCCGTCCGGCCCCAATACAACCAATGTCACATCCAGCGGTGAGCCGATATGCTCTGCCGCAGCTTTCAGATCCCATACCTCTCCCTGCTTCCCTTCGAACTGGAAACGCTTCTCTGAAGAGGAATCAAGTCGTGCCGTGATACCGACTGGCGGCGAGAGTCGCTCAGTATTCCAATCCAAATCAGGAGAATCAACAAGAACAGGAGCATCACCCATTGCAAGACTGACAGGCGCGGTGACACCAAACGGCGTTTCCAAAATGTACTCGTATGTTTCGAGTGTCAGATCGTCTGGAAATGTGACTTCTCGTGTGACCGATTCAAGTTTGAGTTCACCGCTGTCAACTCCAAGTCCCAGAAATCTGATGGATCGCCGTTCGCCGCGTTGAGACACAGCAGGGACGACAGCCAGTACGCGTGGTCCCTCGGCAAAACGAAGACGGTAGACGAATGCTCCGTTCCCGGCAAAATCGAGATCGTGAACGCTGACGACGTATTTCCCACCTGTTTCAGCCGCAAACGTCAGGACAGGATCGGCGCCTTCGGTATCAACCGTATCGGCCACCATGTTTCCTGCAGCATCTCGAACCTCCAGAACCCCGTGAACGGAAGTGCCCAATCGGTGCGTCAACAACTCACAACTGACGAGACCACCGTTGGGAGTGAGGAACCGGTACTGATCAATTTCTTCGATGCGGCTCAATCGGCCCGACACTGTAATCGGCAGGCCGGGGAGCAATTGAGGCTCGTGACGATTGAGTTCATCTTCCACAAATTCGGATTGGTTACTGATAATGAATTTACCGACATTACTGACCCCGTTCGCGTTTGCCAGTTGCCACTCAATCGTTCCGGCAGGCATATCTTCAGGAATAATAATTCGCGCCGGAATTTCCCGTGCCAGTGGAGCATCGGCGATGTTGCATTTGCTGCCCTTCCAATACGGAGGAGGGGTGACCAGGATGTCTCCGGGAGGACCGAGTATTTCCAGTCTGACTCGTGGATCATTTACGAAGAACTGCAAATCCGGTGTTAGATTTTGTCCGCCAAGAAGAACGTTGACTGTCGTTCCCGCCTGTCCACCAGGCGGGAAGACATAACCAATCTGCGGCGCGAGTTGCGCAAATCCATCCCCGCCAATTCCTGTGAATATGGCGGCAGCTGTCAGAAGCCAACAAAGTATTGGACGGCGCATAGCAGCTCCCGTTTAATGGATCGAATGACGAAGCAATCAAGCTACGCCAAATTCAGAAATGAGGGTTGAGTGGCTGCAATTGATTCCAGTCACCCAGTCACCCAGTCACCCAGCCGGGATCACTGACCGCACGCAGCACTTAGCTGAGGAGTTCGTGTATCACATTTCCGTCTGAAAGAATCGGAACGGGACGGCCAAGTGGAGTGTGATAGGTTTTTCGAGTATCGATACCCATCAGATGAAATACTGTCTGCAGCAGATCCTCAACACCGTACGGTTGAGTGGTGGGACGCTCGGCGTATTTATTGGTTGCACCAATGACCTGGCCGGGCGCGATCCCTCCTCCCGCAAACAGCACACTCTGCGCCGCCGACCAATGGTCGCGGCCTGCTTCTTTATTAATGCGAGGGGTACGACCCATCTCGCCCATCATGATAACCAACGTTGTATCTAACAGCCCTCGTTCTTCCAAATCAGTCACAAGGGCGGAGAAAGCGCGGTCCGCGTGCGGGATTAGATCTCGTTCCAGACTTGGGAAGCAGGTGAAATGCGTATCCCAACTGCCATGGTCGACTCCGATAAAACGACAGCCGGCTTCAACAAGGCGCCGCGACATCAGAGCACACTGACCGAGTGAGGTGTAGCCGTAACGCTCGCGGACCTTCTCTGATTCAGCATGAATGTCGAATGCCTTTTGAGCCTCAGCAGACGTGATGAGATTAAATGCTTTCTCATAATAGGTCGACATCTCACCTGATCGGCCTAATGCTGTCGCAGAACCTCGGGACTGGTCAACGCCAGCTAAAAGCTGCTTGCGAAGCTCCAGTCGGCTTGGGTCAACTCCTCGAACAAGACCAAGGTCTTTGACCTGAAAATCCGGCTGTACCGGATCGTTTTCGATGACAAACGGCCCGTACTCCGCTCCGTAAAATCCGGGGCCTCCCGCATTCATCATGTTCGGCAGGTTGACATAAATCGGCACCTGGCTGCGACGACCAAGTTCTCTGGAGATCACCGAACCCATCGAAGGAAATAATCCATTCGTTGGGGCT
>Ga0315315_10002734_pt1 | contig 16142 bp, 24 predicted proteins | sample M140m3416metaG_FD_203699 | JGI IMG/M metagenome (GOLD analysis project Ga0315315, IMG submission 203699) | Ammonia-oxidizing marine archaeal communities from Monterey Bay, California, United States - M1 40m 3416 | ecosystem: Environmental > Aquatic > Marine > Intertidal zone | place: USA... | reverse complement strand
CCATCACAATCAGGACATATGTAATTTTCTATATGGTCACCACCTATAGGTAGACTACGCATTCTTACGAGGTCTTCCTCTTTTTTTAGGTGCTGTAATGCTTTCAATATTTAACTGCATTTCATTAACTTCATGCTGTAATTTATCAATAGCTGTTTTATTTTTCCAAGTAAAGTTTCCTAGAGATAGTAACCTACTCCAGATTGCACTTGGTTTTTTTTTCTTTTTAAAGGGGTTATATAATAATTTCATTATTACTCCTATTTATAATTAAGACCTTTTTACTCTCTTAATTTTTGTTATGAAAGCTCCAGAAGGTAAATCTTTACCATCTTTATGTAATGACATACAAGCTTTCCTTAATTTAGCTTTATCTACTTTTTGAACTATTTCTGTTTTAATGAAATCATCGGATAGTTCTCCCTGTTCTGTCACTATAACAGAGCCGTATGTTTCATATAGTTTATACCTCGCAGTATCTGTTTCCAACACTCCATTTTCATCACCAATTTCTTCTATAATCATGGGTAGCAATACTTTATTTAAGTAATCGCTTGTTGCAGTAAGTGATTTTTTTCTATTGCGAAGTCTATCTATTTCCTCTTTATAAGACTCTATTTCTGCATCTAACAAGTACTCTCGTTCCTTGATATTTACATTAAAATAGTCAATACTATTAGCCTTATCTTTCATTTTAGATTGGATTAAAGCCCTTTCCTCAATAAGTTCAGGTAACTTTTCTTCAGATTCTAAATCCATTCTAAGCATCAAGTCCATATGTTCTCCTATGAGCTCACGAGCTGTTTGCTTATCCTTTTTCCTATCTGTCATAATCCCTCCTTAGTCTAAATGATGGTCTCCATCTTAAAGGTACATCCTCAAAAAGTTCTCCATCAGAGTTTTTAAACAACGATAAGTATTTAACAGGGTCTTTTGATTGACCATTAATACCTATTACTTTACGAGATGCATTTTCTATAGCACCACTACCTTTACCAGCATATAAATCAAGAACATCATTTTTAGAATATTCTCTACTTACTTGTGATAATTGTATTATTATTATGTCGTTATTTACAGCCATGTTTGATAAAGTATGACTAATATATCTAATACCTTCGTACTCACCTCTATGAGATGGGCCTGCGTCTATTAAATCAATATAATCAACTACTACTACTTGAGGGTCAAGCTCTTTTATTTTTTGAGCTATATCATCAACTGTAGGTTGAATAGTCTGTATAATAACATGGTCTAATAACTCTTTGTGGTCATCAGCTATTTGTTTTACATTACTCTCTACTTGTTGTTTGTCTACATCAGCTACTATTTGAATATGTCTTTTGTGCATGTACCAGTCTGATAACTCTAAACTTAAATATAAAGTCCTTAATTGAGACTCAGGGTCTATTTTATCCTGAGCACTATTATAACCTAATATAATGTTTTGAGCTACTGTAGTTTTACCTGCACCAGTTGGGCCAAATATGGTCACCAATTCACCGGGATATATAGTACAATCTAAATTTGGCAATCCAAATATTTTAGATAAATCTATAGTTCTACCTGAAAAATCAGTTGACATTCTTTCTTCTAGTCTCTGTTGTAATTGTGCGAAATCTTTTACATCTATTGTATAGTCTTTTCGCTTATAATGTATGCAATGAGTCTGGCATCTGGATTTCATTTCAGGGTCTTTACATCCATATTGATATCCATTATTATATACAGATTCTACTTTTTCTAGAATAATGTTTTCACTTAACATATCTTGGTTCCAATGTAATAACGCCGCTTTTGTTGCGTCACTTGGTATACCATTTCTTCTAAAATGAGAAGCTATTCTTAATATAATATTATTTCTACTGCCCTCGTTAGGCCCATCTTTCCACATTTGCTGAACACAAGGCACAACCTTAGTTGGTTCTTGTACTGCTTTAAATGCTCTAACAGGTTCTACTGCAGTTTGAATTTGATTATCAAGGGAGCCATCTCCCCACATAACATCTTCCCAATCTATAGTAGAAGGCATTTTTGCTAACTCTTTTACATCATTAAATTCTAATGAATTGAATTTATCAAAAGGCATTAGTGTTTTAAATAGATTAGATTTTGGATTTTTAGTTCCCTCTTCTCTATAAATAGCAGTTCTCATATAAACCGCAGGGTCTATATCAACGCTTTTTATTAATTGAGTCATAGTTTGCTTAACCATATAAGGTAAATCTTCATGTGGTTTAAATCCAAAACAATCAGCGCATATTATTATATGATAACCAGTACCTGAATAATATATTTTATAATTACCCTCCTTGAGTTCTAACTCCTGTAGTTCTCTTACAACTTCTTTCGCTTGTTGTAGAGTGTAATTATCACTATTGTCTTTTTTATCTATATCTATTAATACGCTATCTATGTATCTTTTACCCATGTAGTCTTTTAAAGACGAGCTGGAATTTACAAAATCTACAGCATTATCATCATACAAGTAATGACTACGATAGATAGGTATTGTTTGCCCTTTAGCAAAGAACTCATTAATGTTCTTTTCATATTCTCCTAGAGTCATCAGGAGCCCTCTAGATTGAGGACTCCCGATTGCTACTTCAACAAAAAGTTCCATTAAAATGGCATTTCATCCATAGTGGAGTTTGATTGCTGAGTAGTAGGCACTTTGGCAACATCTTCAGAAGATGCCTCCTTTAAATAGCCCTTTTGTTGCATATAAGTAACATAAGACGCTAAGTCTGATTTACCTTTTGCATCATTAGAGCATATTTTGCCAAGTACTCTTTTATATATTTTATCACCGGGCTTTTTAGGAGCCTCTTTGTATACATATATATAAAAGTTTAAAGGTGGTTCTAACATTGGGTTGTCAGTCCCGTTCATCTGATTAATATGAGTAGTTAGTGCATCTACAATAGATGTAATCTCTGTCCCATCTTCAGATTCCCATTTACCTTCAGTGTTAATACCACCAGTAAATCCAATAGCATCTTTAAGATAATTAAATTGTCTAACCATTTTATTTATCTTTACAGTACCATCAACTTCTTTATCAAAAGAACCTTTAATTGAGTGTATCTGTGGATATTGACTACCTTTAATATTGAAGTGTACATCTAACCATACATCAGCCCAATCAAAATTGCCAGATTTATCTTCAAATTTAACTATACCAGCCTCAAAGTAACCAGTAAAGTCATTATTAGTGGTACTTGAAGTAGATGTTTGTAATAACGCCATACGCTATTCTCCTTCTTCTTCTTTGTATTCTGTTATTGCCTTTATAACATCGTTGTATGTGAAAGGCAGTATTTTCCCATTTAATGGCTTTAATCTTGAACCGACAGTTCTTTCATCATATGCTTGAAAAGATACTTTAGGAATTAGTTCGTCTTTTACAACGGTACTATATCCTATAACATCAGCTTTAGCACATAATGCATATCCTAAACCTCTAGGAAGCTCAGGACTTAATTGAACTTTGCCATCATTCATTTGGGATTGCTTTGAGTGTGAAGTTAAAACTAAAGTTCCACCATGTTGTTTCATAAGAAGTTGTAACCTCTTGACTAAATCAACATTTTTTCTTTTAGCTTTACTCCAATCTGCACCCCAATCACCTTGACCCATAGCTGTAATATTGAGTTCATCACATACTGCTTGCTCTATCCATTGATTAACTGTATCAACAGTATCAATTACTAAAGTTTCATATGGTAATTTTTCCCAATTTTCTTTTAACCAAAGAAATACTTCAGCTAAAGAATATACTTCCATAGGCTTACCTTTATCAGGCCCAGACCTATGATAAAAACCTCTTTCCAAGTTTGGAATTACTTTTCTATCATCTCCTTCGCCTTCATAAGGTGGGTTAAGGGATGCTATTGTTACAACATTGGCACCATCAACAAAATCTGCTCCTAAGTCAGTATCAAGAACAAGTACTTTACTTGCTCCTTCACTAGACCAATTAGCAGAAGCTGTTGTTTTACCCGTTTTGGGCTGACCGATAAAATACCATGTCAGCCCTCCGGGGATTTCTTTCCAATTAGTTGTAACTGTACGAGTTTGTATTTGCATACGCATTTTCCTCAGTTAAGTTATTAGTATTATTCTCCACTATTGATTCTCCACAATAGAAATCTTTAACTTCTTGTGCAAGAGGCGAAAGACCTTGATAAATATACTGATAAAAAGGTCTATCTGTCAAGTAGTGAAAAATTTGATTTACACCAATACCACTAATAAGATTAGCACAAAAAATAGTGTGTTTCATTGTGCAAGGAGCTTGCTCCCCACTTCCACCGGGTTCAAACCAGTAGTTCATGTAAACATCACTATCTCTTGTTATTGTTATACTTGTCATAGTTAAAGCATCCATTCTAAGGTCAACAAAGACCTCTCTATCATCAAGCTTTAACCACTCCTCGTATACCAGTTTCCTTGATAACATGTCGTCTGTACATACTATCGCTTTAGGTGTAATATGTGAGCCAGCTACAAACTTTTCAGCATGCATTACTGGCTCACAATTGTCTCCCCCATAATTATTAGCAATTTTTCCAGCGAATGTCGCTTTCATATTTGCCTCTCTATGGTGATACCAAGACTCTGGATACAATGTTGTACCAAAGTTATGTTCCTCCATTGTATCATGGTCGTAACCTATTATTTTTTTAAAGCCCATAGTTGCTAACAACATAACTACGCCACTACCTATACCACCTAATCCTACAACAGTTATGCTGTCTAATTTATCTTGTGGTATGAGGTCTTGGCTACGAAGTTGCTTTCGGGAGAGCAATGACATCGTCACCTCCTATATTTGTATTCATTCTATATTCTTGCATGAATATTGTAGGGTCAAGTCCTAAAAGATTAAGTTCAGTACATAATGTCTGATAACCAATCTCTCTTTTATCCCAAGCTTCCATCAACATAGAAAGATAAGCACTTTCAGGGTCTTCAGTTTCATCTGCTTTTATTCCAATCTCGTCTATTTTCTTCGCGTCTGGTTGAGTATTTTCAACACTGAACGAATCATAGTACGCTGACGGCCAAAGTGTTCCTTGCTGGATTCGCCCCGAACCATTGTAATGCCCTACAATTGTAGTCTCCTTCTTTTCATCTTCTATCTTTTTAGCTATTGCTTTCCATTCAGTAACAGCTTTCTTATCTTCAGGCATTATCATCTTAACATCTTCAGGTTTCATCTCATCAACATGCACTCTATCAAACTGGTCTTTATATGCAATAGCAAATGCAAACTTATCCTTCTTACTAGCTACTACTGTAGAGCAATAAAAATTCTCTACAGGTGCATTGTCTTCTAGGCAGTTAACATCTGTTCCACTAAAGAACGCACCCATAGTATGATGAGAATGTATTATCCCCATCATACACTTTTCAGTTTCAGGATACTTTTTCCAAGTTTTTTGCAAAATCTTAGCAGTATCTTCAGCTTCTATAGTGGTTGCAGTTCCATGACCTAAATCAACAGGATGAAAATGAACAAGTGTAAATCCTATTGGATATTTCTCGTCTTTTTTATAATGTGGTTTGTACCATGCTGGCCCAGACCACTCAGTTGACGGGAACTTGTTCAGGAAAAAGTTCACCTTGCTCCATATCTGAAACGGTATTTTTAAGAACATTTCTGTACTCCTTTTCTTGTTGTTGTACTAGCTCAATAAAATATTGAGTAGCTTTTATTATGAGCTGTTTGTCTAAGAATAGTCTAAAGCTCTTTATTTGATTAATAGAAGTTGGAAACTCTGGAAACATTCGATACCAGATTGTTATTCCTGCATCTATCGTTTCTTCTTGTCTAGTTTCATCATCCATATCATATACTGCTCCGTTAAAAGCATCATAAGATTTAGTGATATCTATGTCATTATTACCATTTGAAAAAGTAGTAATTTCTTCCCATAGCCAATCTCTTGCTCTATCATTGTGACTTATGTCTGCTACAATGTAATCTCTAAAGAACTCTCTTAAAGCTTTAATAAAGAAAGCATCTTTATCTATATCTGCTTTTGGAAAAAGCTCATTGAAATCAGTATTGTATCTTATAGCCTCATCTTCATTTAAAATTATACTTAGAGCTAAGTTTTGATGTTCTACAGAACATGCCTCAGCATCTCTTTCATATAATTTTTTCATGGATTCTATGATTTTTGGCAAAGCATTATTCATAAATGTTTGTTTAAACATATCACCATGTCCGGCTCCATTAAAATCAGGCGGCTGAACAGAAAAATTAGTCAGCTTGTAATTTTTATTTAGCTCGAAATTTCTATGAAGATGTAAATTCTCATAGTCATGAACATTATTATTAGAAATCTCAGTATATAATGCTTTTATTGAATCTGTTGGATTTGACATCCTTTTTGCATATTCAAAATCTAAGATATTTAATAATATGTTTGGCATATCACCATTCTTTAAAATAAATATGAGCATACCAAGTTCTCTTAACCTAACTTTCCAATGAGGGTTAACACCCATTGTATTTGCTAAGTCAACAAATCTATGACCATTAGAACCAGCGTTTCTTACCATGTCTAAATGTTTTCTATAAGAATCATCATGACCTAGATTTATAAAATACCAAGTAGCCATACCTTGCATTAATCCTTCAAAGTCGCCAGTATTAAATGTATAGCCTATTTTATGATACATCCATAAAAATATGTTTTTATTCCATCCAGTATGATTATAATCACTCATTAAAGCTTGATATTCTTGATATTTATTTACATTATCTTGCCATTCATTAAAAGCAAGCTCATGAGCTTCTTTTTCTGAATAATCATGACTCATAGGACATCTTCCGGGATAATCAAATGGTATAATATCACACATATCAGGATTATCTCTTAAGACACGACTTATATAATCTATACAAGAATCAGCTTTCATCTCATCAACTTTGAAATATTTATAACTTAGATTAATTAAATCATAATTCAAGCCTAAGTCTTTAGTCATTTGAACATACCAGTTATTTCCAAAATGATTTTTCATTAAAGAATTAACAGATTCAAATTGTTCAGAGCCATTATTATCTTGAATTAATCTATAATTAAAAGAAGGGTATAAATTATTTCTTTCAGGATTATGTTTAACATCATGTGCATATGGATTAACAGTAAAAAATGTACTTCTACCATTGTAATCATTTAAAAATCCACGGATAGTTTCTAATTTACCTGTAAGAGTGTTAATTTCTTCAATTGCTACATGCCATTGTCCATAACATGGTGTACCACTAGCATCAACATGAGGATGATAAGCTGATTGATAAGGATAATCCCCTAATAAATAAGCATCTTCTTCAGGTTGAGCTCTAAGCCATGATAAAGGTTCCATTTTTTGATAATATTTAAGATTATCTGCACCAAAATGTGAGCTTAGTGTTTCTGTATTAATTGGAATACAAGTATATATAGGCGCGCAATAGAAATATTTTCTTAATTTTAATCGAACATTCCTAAAAATAACAAGTAACCACATTCTTTGTTCATCATATATCATTTCGTAGTCTTCAAATATTTGTTCAAAATCCTGTAACCCATTGCTTCCATTATTTAGTGTCAAGTATAATGCGTCTTTTGCTGTTATTTCTTCTAATTCACCTTCATCATTAATGTATTCTATTATTGAATCAACTTTTAATCGTTGTTTCGGTTGGTTATACTTCGATAGCATAAATCCTCCTTATTTAGTTATTAAAATCTGGAGGGCATAGCTTATTTTTTCACTATGCCCCAATTCCAGTATTTTTTGAGTGTACTAGTCCTTAGACTCTTCCTGACTCTTGACGAGCTTTTTGAAAGGAAACAACTTGCCCATCTCTTAAACGAGTATTGGGTGTAGCTGATTTACCACTGACAAAGATAGCAACTTGGTTGTTATCAATGCCGAAGTTTTCCTTTTCAGCAATCTCGGCAGGAGTAGAAGCATCTACAGACTTAGGCACGCCACCAGTGTGGTATGCAGTGTATCTGACTGAAGCCATTAACTCACCTCCGTTAATGATAGGTATTTACCTACCTTATCTGTTGTTACTGCTTTTGCAGTTTTCCTAATTGAATATTGTGCTATCATGGGTTTCTTCATCTTACTGCATTCCCACCTGTAATTACCCTGAGCTTTCTTCAGAATAAACAACGCCTCATCATATGAAGGGTATACACCAATCCACACTTTTTTCCATTCAATTGGAATTTCGACCTTTTCACCGTCAATATTGACAGTCTTTGTTTTGAACCACTCTATTTGCAAAAGTTCGTAGTTCTCTAACTTTTTACTTACTTTTTCCTTAACCACCATGCTTGAACCTTTTTAATTTTGTTAAGAGCATTATGTTTTAACGCTTGTTGTCTATAATAGCGCATTCTACTTGTTACCTTAACTAGTTTTAAAAATAAGTATACTACTGTGATTAATAATATTAAACAACATATCACAGCTAATAAATGTAAGTGCATTTCCATGCTACCTCATTTCTCGTAATGTAGCTCTATTCTCTCCTCTAACCATAAATAATAATTATCTACTTCTGCTTTAGCTTTATCAATATCACTATTGACCAGCTTGATAGCATTTTCTGTAGAATAACCCATTAACTCAAGAGCTCTCAATAATCTATCGAAAGCCCTTTCTGTTTTACTCATGATTAGAATCAAAAATAATTCTACCGTTAGGAATTAAAACTGCTATTTTTCCATTATTATAAGATGTTACTCCTACAATTCTATCTGGGAACTGCTCCTGCAGACCCTTAACAGTATATGTACTAGGTATTCTCTTAGAGAACTTTACTCTGTTGGCCACATTAAGACCTCCTTACTTGTTATTAAAAAAACCTTGAGGCTGGAAATATGAAGAAACCAGCCTCGTAGCGTGCGTAAATGGAAAACAAAAGGATAAACCATTTACATATAAGAATGCACGCTTTCAGGGTATTTGTAGTAAACTTAACAAATGCAACCAAAAACATCTGTTATGTATAGCGAACCGAGTGTTTACTACAATATACAGGGTATAAAAATAATATTGCTGGTAATGGAACATTACCCAAGAAAAAAAAAATAGTGGCAACTTAGCCAACAAGCATATCAATACTGTAATGCAAGAGGAATTGGCTAATTAGTCATCATTTAATCAGAAGTTTAGACTAGTTGCCACTATTTTATACTATGGATTCATCGGGATTTAACCCTCAGCCTTTTGTTATAGCCTTCGCAAGTAGCTCATCAGCTCTGCAGAGTCCTTACTGCATCAATCCATAGGGTTTTGTATACAAGTTTATACTATTTTAAACTATCTATAAAGGCCTGTAAACGAGCCTTTTTTTTATACTTCTTTACTTCGCTAAACCATATTGCCCATAGTTGAGACTTTTTCATCTTTTTAAACTTAGTTGGAGGACTATCAGGAAAATACCCAATAGCCCACCTAACTAAATCTACCCTTCTCCACTTAGGCACATATTCTTTATTCATCACCAAATTCATCAATACAACTTTGATAAGCATAAGCACTACCACTAACCATAACAATGGCTAATTCTTGCTCATTTCTATTAAGTGCATTAATATCATCTTGAATTTCATTTAGCTTTATATCTAACATTTCATGCAACCCTGCATCATCATATTCGACATCTTTTAATGACTCTTCAGTAATTACTTCAAAGTCTTCATCATTATCCTTTGGGACTTCAACAAAGTCACTATAAGGACAATAATCATCATCTGCAGTTGTACCATCAAATCTATCATCATCATCATCATCAAAGTCTCCCCATAATAGTTGAGCCAATGCTACTAACATGAAACATATGCCTAAAGCAAACATTCCAACATTTATTATCATATCCCAGTTCATTTCTTTTTCCCTTTCTTTGATTTGATAGACAAATGCCTAGTCCTAGACATTTTTAAGGGTTCACCTTTACGATTCTTCTTACCCTTTACTGTTGTTACCTCAACAACCATTCTAGTCTTATTATTTCTAGATATTTCAATTACTTCAATATTTTTCATTTTAACCTCTTTCTGATTGCATACTTACATGATATTGACTAATAAATAGAAAGACAACCAGCGGAAGCCGATTGCCTATATCTATTTATTGCCAAAAAAATGCTCGATAATGTCTCCCTTTTACGGGAGTCACGAGCATTTAAACAGTCAATATGTGGTTAAAGCCACATCGACTGAATGGTTATTACCATTCTTTCGATGATTTAGGCTTGAAGCTCTTCATAGGCTTTGGAAGAGGCTTGAAAGTCATAGAATGAGTTTCAGAATCTTCAAAAACTGTTGGAGAGCCAACTGCCACATATTTAGTGTTCTCAACTACCTTGAGCTTATCATTTTCAGCTTTCCAGTCCTTGATTCTCTCAACAGAGATAATCTTAGGTAATGGAGAGTCAATCGAACATGATACTAACAAGTTAGTTGTGAATTTGCGCTTTTTAGACTTCTTGCCACGAAGCGGGACAGATTTTCCCGTCTTCTTGTCAGTAGTCATAACGCAACTGTTAGTCACATTTACACTAATCATGGAATTTATTCCTTGTTGGTTTATATGTGTTCTTAAACGCGAACACATGGAGCGTTTCAACAACAGATGCTTTATGACAGAAGTCAAAAAAGCTTTTCTTTATTGTATAAAGAGGGAATACCATAAACTAGGATATCCCCTCACAATAAAGAAAAATCTATTGCTGATAGCAAGTAGGGGAAGAGAGGTACCGTCTGAACTTGTTCAGCTTGGTAACCGTTCAATTGCCTTGGCTTGGTAGTACGGTAGTACTACTGGGGATGAGGTACATGTGGTTGAGTAAGCGGAGCTTACCTTGAACTTAACTGTGCGTATGTCTACGAAAGTACTATCCTGTATGCATGCGCGCACTATGGTTCACTATGCACTCATAAGCCCAGCAGTAGCTAGCGCCCTGATGGATAAGCTTAGGATGTGTGATAGTTAACTATATGTGTTAAGTTTCAACCTAAGTGTACCCCCCACCAAGGTAAAATTGGACGGGTACACGGTTCAGTATATCACTAACTCCCATTCTAGTTTTATTTTTTAGAACTAAATTAGTTTTCAACAACTTTGTACTTTATTCTAGGAAAAGTCTTTGTAATTTCTGACATGGAAATAGTAAAATTTTTGGTAATTTTTTCTACAATTGGATTAGGAACTATCCTTGATGATAGCATAGAGTATGAAGATGGTGATGATGTAGTAGTATTTGAAGAAGTAGTCGCTACTGACTCTACTATGCACTGGTATACTCAGTTAGAAGAAGGTAGGATATACTGTTGGAAGCATCTTGTTTATGAAAACCTAGAGATAAGGTAAAATAGTACTTGACAAGCTTTTATTGACTCCTTAAATTCGTACTATCTAGTTAGCTAAGATATAAACTATTCTTTAACAAGTCTAGTTCTTAATTTTCTTAGGTACCTTAGATAGTAGAACGAGACATAAGGAGGTTGTATGACCAAACCCAAGGGAAAGAAACCCACAAACAAAGACAGAGATAAGACTTTAGTGGCTCACGAGAGTGCACTCAGGCAACTTATACCCCAATTTAATCAATTATATGGACAAGTACAGGATTTTTTCGCTATATTCTCCATGTTTGTAGAGCATCTTGGTAAAGATGACTCTTTTGGTAAATTTGTAGAGGCCAAAATGGAAGAGGCTAAGAAACAGGAAGAGGAGAATAAGAATGCAAAGAGTAAAATCGTTGATTCAAAAGGTGACCCAGTCGAAAGTAGTACAACTACTGAATTTGACGCTGGAATTACTGTGGAAAATAGTTAAACTTGCCTATTACTACACTAAATTACAATTGTATAAATTATCAAATGCTATAGAAAAGGAGATACTATGTATTCTGAGAACTTTGAAACTATAATACAAGCAGTATTAGAACATGAAGGCGGATATGTAAACGACCCGGATGACAAAGGTGGTGAAACTAACTTTGGTATTAGTAAAAAAGCCTTTCCTGAAGAAGATATAAAGAATCTTACTGAAGAAAGAGCGATATACATATACCATGAGAAGTATTGGAGACCTAGTAAAACATATCTATTGCCAGCAGATTTGCAAGAGATATACTTTGACATGGTTGTTAACTTTGGCCCTAGAGGAGCTGGAAGAGTACTTCAGCATGCTATTAATGGTAAATATAAAGATGCTGTAGTAGTAGATGGTAGAGTAGGCCCCAAGACAATAAAAGCTATAAAAAAGCTTGAAGCAGATAGATTAAGAGCATATAGAGTTCTTAAGTTTGCTGAAATAGTGTGTAAAAACCCAAGTCAAGAGAAGTTTTGGTTTGGATGGTTTAGAAGAGCCTTGCATGTTTAATGTTAATAAAGAGGTAGTAGACCTAGTTAAAAATAGAGTAGAACTGGGTCAAAAGAGATATGGTGGTAATATACCATTAAATGATGGTAGAGACATGATAAAGGAATCACTAGAGGAGATATTGGATTCTTGTGTATATATAGCAACAGAGTTAATTAAGTTGCGTGAAAGAGTAGACCGGTATGAATCTAGCAATTTAATAGGAAAGGATTACTAATGATAGAAATATTTTTAATGTTCGTATTAGCTCTTGTTGTTTACAATAGCCGTACTTGGCAAGAAGGCAAATGGGAAAATAAAGGTCACGGCATTTGGTTCAAACAGAAGTAGTGCGTGTACGAGATAAGCATAAACCACAAAAAGGGTCGAAAGTCGTATCCCGTATACACCCTAGAAGAAGCAAAAGAAGAAGGCATAGACGCTAAACATTGGAAAGAAGCAGAGGAAGGTAACTATTGTATATCAGATGATGGATATGTATCCATAGTCTTAAAAAAGAAAAATTATGAATCAGACAGAAAACAACCGACTTTGTATATCAGAACTCCATATGGGTACATTATGCATAATCCCAAATACACCACACAAAAATTTTATGCTGAGGGCAGGTCAACACCTTGGACTCTATCTGGGAAACCAGCCCTTGAAGTTCAGTCTCGTTCCGAAAGGTGGAAAAACCTTGCCCTCGCATATGTATCTACAAACTTTGATGCAGACCTTGCTATTGACATGGTCATGGGTCAGACAACTCCTCAGCAAAGAAGACGCTGGAAAAGAAACATTAGAACGGAGGAGTTTAAAAAAGTGGTAAGAGAAGAATTAGATGTATTATTAAAAGACTCTGGTAAGGACAAAGAATTTGTTATGGAATTGCTAGAAGAGACGATACAAATGGCGCGAGACAAAAAGGATGTAAGTAATATGATGAGAGTGACTGAAAAGCTTATGTCATTACATGGAATGGATGATAAGGATACTATTAAGACTACAAGACAGATAGAGGGTGTATCAACTAAAAAACTAATAGCCGATGTTCTGGAGGAGGAACAAAAGTTAAAACTAACAGAAACAACGGAAGCAAATGGAGAATTACGAGGAGAAGTATCAGAAACTTCAAGTTCTTAAGAAGTTTAGGGAAAGCATTGGTTTATTTGGGAAAGTTTGTTTCCCTACTGCTCTTAATAGGGATATCCCTCCTTTTCACACTGAACTATATTCCCATCTTCGCAATGAGGCTAAAAGGAGGCTTCTTATTGCGGCTCCCCGTGGGACTGCTAAGTCTACTACTGTTTCTCTCATTTACCCCTTATGGAAAGTTGCATTTAAACCCGAAACTGAAGACTTATTCATTGTTATTATATCAGAAAGCCAAAGCCAATCTGTCAACTTTTTATCTAGGATAAAATACCATCTTATTAATTCTAAAACATATACAGAAAACTTTGGAGACATGGGGCCCAATACTGCTAAGCGCTGGACTAATAATGATATTATTCTTGCAAATGGTGCTCGTATTATTGCTGTCGGCACAGGTCAAAGAGTTAGGGGTTTTATTGAAGGCGACACAAGACCTAACCTTATTATTATTGACGACTTTGAGTCAGAATTAAACGCATTTACCCCAGAAGCTAGAGCTAAAAATAGGAAATGGATAACAGAAGCTGTTATACCATCATTGTCTGATGATGGTAGAATAGCGATGATTGGCACTGTTATATCAGAAGATTGTTTCTTATGTTGGGCAAAAGAGTCACCAGCATGGGATGTTCTATGGTATAGTATATGGGATGATGACGAAAAAAGTTTATGGGAGGCAAGATTTCCTAGAGAAAGAATATTGCAAATAAAGGACGAGTTTTCTAGTGTAGGTAATCTAAATGGATTTTACCAAGAGTATATGAATATAGCTCAATCTCCTGAAGATGCTCCTTTTAAACCTGAATATATACAAATGCATCATTATGACTATGAAATACGGGATGGACAAGCACTTCTTGTTAAAAAATTGCCCGATGATGAAGAAGAATTAAAACCTGTTGCAGTTTATTCAGGAGTTGACCCAGCATCTAGTTTAAGTCTAAAAGCTGACTATTTTGTTATAGCTACTGTTGGAATAGACAATGAAGGTAAGATTTATATTATAAACATAGTAAGAACTAAGTTAGACCCTGCTGAACAGCCAGATACTATTATAAAGCAGTATAAGAAATACAAACCTAAAAGAATGAAAATAGAAACGGTTGCATATCAAGAAGCTTTGCGTAGTGGGGTAAGAAAACAGATGACTCAAGAAGGATTATATATACCGGGACTAGAGAAAGGCGTTAAACCCAGAAATAGAAAATCAGAGCGATTACTTTCACTTGTCCCGATATTTGCTAAAAAAGAATTTTATTTTAGACCACAAGATATAGAAGCCCAATCTGAGTTTTTATCATATCCAAGAGGTAAACATGATGATGTTATGGATGCAGTATGGACTGCTCTTGATGGGTCAAGACCTAGTAGAAGAAAAGATTTTGTTGCAGTAGATAAGGAAAAAGGTTTAGGAAAGAAAGTACTTGACTGGATGACTATGTAGTAATAAATTATAGATAGGATAACTATGGCTGAGAATAACAAATCCAAAGAAAACTTGGTGGAAAGCACCCAAAAACTGTTTACAGACTATTCTAACAATAGGGAAAAGTGGGCTATACAGGCTCAAGAAGATAGAGAGTTTAGATTAGGACAACAATGGACAAAAGAACAAGCTCGTGTTTTAAAAGAGCGTGGTCAGGCTCCAATTGTAGTAAATAGATTACACCCTGCAGTAGAAATGGCAAAAGCTATGCTCACTGCAAATAGACCTCAATTTAGAGTATCACCCAGAGAAGATAGCGATAATCAAGTAGCTCAATTAATTAATGGCTTACTTGCTTATGTATGGGATATATCAGATGGTGTATCCGTTCTTCGTAATGTAGTAGATGATTACTATGTTAGTGGGATGGGAGTTATGATGGCATATCAAGACCCCATGAAAGATAATGGTAAGGGGGAAGTTTGTCTTAGAGACATAGACCCATTAGATGTATACATAGACCCAAATTCTAGAGATAGATTTTGTGATGATGCGGAAAATATTATTATATCTAGAATGTTTACAAAAGAACAGGCTAAGAAAATGTACCCTCTCTATGAGAGCAAAATAAAGAATGCTAATAGCGATAGGGCTAGTGATAGACCAGATACTGGTAGAGAAAAAGACGGAAAAGCAATATTCCCAGAAGATACAGAGACAATGACAGACAGCGCATTGGGTAACTCTTCAGAGTATGTAAGGGGATATGAAAGATATTACAAGATGATGGTTAGTAGATTTCGTATACACGAATCTTTTACTGGCAGAGAAGCTGTAATGGAAGATGAAGAATATAAAGAATATCTTGCTAAACCAGCATTTATTATAGAAGGAAGACCTTTTGTAAGACAAGATGTTGCTCAACAAACTATGCAACAACTACTTCAAGCTCATGCAGAAATGCTAGCTCAAGCTCAACAGCAAGGAGTCGCTCAAGAAGATTTACCACCTGAGCCAAAATTAGAAATAGTTACAATAGGTCAGTTTGTAGAAGAAGGTTTAATTAAAGTAGTAGAAATACAAGTTTGTAGAGTATGTCAAATAGTAGTAGTAGGAGACCAGTTATTATATAAAAGAGTATTGCCTGTAGAACATTATCCTATAGTGCCTT
>Ga0315315_10002733_pt1 | contig 16144 bp, 15 predicted proteins | sample M140m3416metaG_FD_203699 | JGI IMG/M metagenome (GOLD analysis project Ga0315315, IMG submission 203699) | Ammonia-oxidizing marine archaeal communities from Monterey Bay, California, United States - M1 40m 3416 | ecosystem: Environmental > Aquatic > Marine > Intertidal zone | place: USA... | reverse complement strand
GAGTACTACTACTCTGTACTTCTACTCTAGTACGAGCGTAGAGTATATGGGACTATGCATAGTACGTACGAGCTCGTAGTACACATACGTGTGGTGCATAGTATGCAATACATGCGTGCATAGCTTATGGATACTACCACAGCAGGTAGTACTAACTAGTGTTATTATCATAGTATGGTATAAATATGCATACTTAGTAGTACGACCAAGCAAGTACACCACGTACGAGCTTAAGTGTGATACTGGGCTGGTACTAGAGTAGTATGCATAGCGGATACTACTCTACCCACAGTTGCGATTGCGGCCAAACAACAAACACGGCCACAGGGGAATCGGAAAAATGAAAGATATCTCTAGCTCCCCTCGTATAAATCATTAGCCAGCAGGGGTCATTTTGTCTTTTTATATCGTCTCCCTTTACGATTGGCTCGACGACTCAACTCCGACCCAATACACGCACCCCCCAACCCGCCGCGATTTCCCCCACTGCATTCTGTTTCGATCTAGACAAAACTTAAATCAACATGAGCCGCCAAGCAGCCCAGCCGTACGACATGCAGATGAAACTGCTCATGATCGGAGACTCCGGAGTTGGCAAAACGTGTCTGCTGCTACGGTACGCCAACGACTCCTTTAGCCCCACCTTCATCACCACCATCGGTATCGACTTCAAGATTAAAAACATCGACATTGATGGGAAGCGGGTCAAGCTTCAGATCTGGGACACGGCAGGTCAGGAACGGTTCCGCACAATCACCACGTCGTACTTCCGTGGCGCGCAGGGCATCCTCCTCCTTTACGACGTGACGGACCGCAGGTCATTCGAGTCGATTCGGAATTGGGTCTCACAGATCCAACAGCACGCCGACGTCAACGTTAACAAGATCCTTGTTGGCAACAAATGCGATATGCTCGACGAGAAGGTGGTGAGCACCGAGGAGGGGCAGAAGTTGGCCCGGGAGTTTGGAATGGACTTCTTCGAGTGCTCGGCCAAGAATAACATCAACGTTGAGCCTGCATTCGTGGGTCTAGGCAGGGCAATAAAGGACCGTATCATCCGTGAGGGTGGCGGCCAAGGGAGATCTACGGGTGGCGTCAAGGTTGGAGGTGCCGGACAAACAAAGAGGCAGTGCTGTTAAATCAGACTGGGCTCACTTTTTTATTCGTCTCTTTCGCGGACAATTAACCTATTTGTAACAGGCAAGCGACGGCGTATCAGATGCAAGATGAAGTCTGATGGCGCTGCAGCTCGGCCAGGAACCCCAAAGGCTATACTACACAGGTAGCTAAAGATATATATTCTGACTCAATTAACACTAAACAAAAAAACTGTTTTTTGGCTGAGCGCGCAGATAGTCTTGGACCGAGTTAACACATTAGCAGAAGCGGCGCCATAAAGAAGGTAACAGATTTTTTTCTTCTGGTCGAGGAACCGGCAAGAAGTTGCTGGGAAGCTGCATCTCTGGACGTATGCGCCATGGATGTTTTCGGACAGTCAGCGACCTCGTTTATTTGTTTGAGTCAGGTCTCGAGTTTGGGAAGACGATATCATCAAGGATAGAAGGTGCATTTTGATAAAGCTTGTCTATATGCAGCTATACTATCATGCTTCATCTGACATGAATGATATAGACTACTGGTATTACAATATATTGGTTTTGTGTTATGCGTTGAATCCGAATGCACGGCGTGGCGGCCCTGCCTGAGGACTTGCCGCCATTCAACTCTGGGAAAAAATTAAATCTTTGCCTAGTATGTTCCACACCCCGTTTCACAGCTCAGCATCATTGCTCACCTTTCCTCAGTATCAGCCTCCACCTGTCACTCTATAGCAGGTTCTTCATTATAATATCGTTCTGCTTCAGCTGGTTGCCGTGTCTCTGGCCGTCGAATTGTATCTTCTCTTGCTCCATCATTTCCTTGGTGACGTCGACGTCCCATTCCTCGATGGGCCGGTAACCCCCCTTTTTCCCCTTGCCACCCTTCTCGGAGGCCTCGTCGTCATTCTGCGCGACCTTTTCGGTGGTAGGCGAGCGGGAGTCCTGATTGGACGGTGCCACCCTGCCGTTGTTTATAACGAACCTTTCGAAATCGTCCGGGTTCTTGGCCGCCTCCCTGAGAGCGTCCAGGTACTTGGTCTCAGGGTCCACGGGGTCCATAGCAACGTCATCCCCGCGGTCGCTGGACTGGCCGAACCAGCCCCCCCCTCCGCCTCCCCATCCGAGAAAGGCTTGCGCCCGGCAGTCCGAGCGGCCAAACGGTGCCGGGCGCACGACTGGCGGGGGGGACGGCGGCTGCGACTCCTGCTTCCGCCTCCCAGTGGCCGGGACGAAGGAGCTTTCTCCGCCTCCTGTAGCGGCGAAGGCGAGGGGCAGGGCCGCCTTCAGACGGATCAGAGGCCGGCGGGACATGGCTTTAGCTTTTCGTTCGGTCAACAAATTAGCTCAGTACGTCAAAAATAGGGGCAGTCTGCTTGCACCTTGGACTCTGCCGGTAACATATTATGCGAAGATTGATCCTCTATGCATAATATGCATACTACTAGCTAGTATGCATAGTACGCTCGTACTTGGTATTTATACTAACTAATATGTAGAGTAGCTACGAGCTCGTAGTACTACTACTAGAGTATTACTCGTAAATTTCCCCCCTCTTGTGCGACGTCTGTAATTATGCGGCTTCCAAACCCGACATTTTTTAACGCTGCCGCCAAGCCAGCCACCACTTCCTCTCATCCCGATCCCGCCCCCACCATGGCGGACCTCACGAAGCACTTGGTCGTTCCCGGTCAGGTGATTGCCATGTCATCGGAGGATGAGCCCGAGAACGCCTTCCTCCGGGGCCACGGCACGTACGTAGATACCATCCCCGGCGACAGTGGCTCTGGCGGCGACGAGGGGACGAACGCCATCGAGATGCAGGGCGCCGACGCCGACCCCTCCCATCCCGCGGGGGGGAGAAAGCGCCTCATCGCTTCCGTCGCCGGCGTCATCGAGCGGGTCAACAAACTCGTTTCGGTCGTGCCGGTCTCATCGACGGTGTACTCCGGTCAGGTGGGCGATCTCATCGTCGGCCGGATCTCCTCCGTGGGCGCCACCCGATGGAAGGTGGGCCTGGCCCCCGCCGCCAGATCGGCGTCCTCCGGTGGCGGACCATCCCCTCTTTGTCGCGACGGGCAGCTCCCTCTCAGCGGCGTCGACCTCCCTGGTGGCGTCCAGAGGATTCGCACCGCCGAGGACGCCCGCGGCATGAGGATGCTGTACACAGAAGGGGACCTCCTCAGCGCCGAGGTGCAGCAGGTCACCCAGTCGAACGGGACGCTCCTGTTGCACACCCGATCCCTGAAGTATGGGAAGCTGGAGAACGGTGTGTGCGTGCAGGTTCCCCCCGGCCTCGTCCGTCGGATGAGGCAGCACATGTGCACGCTCCCGGGGGACGTCGGGATCGACGTGCTCATAGGGTGCAACGGGGGCATTTGGATCCAGCGCAGTATGCCGAAGGTCGGAGAGAGCGGACCGTCATCTGTGGATGACAACGGCGGTAATGGCGACGTAAACAGGACGGGAACGGTTGTCGAAGAAGACACATCGGCCCCGCTTGCGGAGACTCTGCAGAAAATCCGAAAGTGGCACGCCTCGACGCCTGTCCTTCCCGACGAGAGGGAGAACATCGTTAGGGTCCGGAACGCGATCGAGTGCCTGCGAATGGTGCATTGCTACGTGACGCCGGATAATATTATGAAGGTGTATGAGGCATCCAAGGCGGTCGGGTTGGGAGATATGACCAGACCCGACATCACTCTCATGTTGACCGAGGGAACACGATCGAAGCAGTAGACCTACTTCGTTAACAAACACCTAGCTAGACAGAGACCTACTTAACACCCTTCCATACTCATGCTCCTAGTCAGCATTCATATTCGCTGCTTCAATTCTAGAGGCACAACGATCAGCAAGCTCACTCGTACTCGCCTCCCAGAGCCTCATTTCTTGGTACTCCTTCAATCGTTCCATTTCCTCTTCTGCCTCTAGGATCAGATCTTCCATCGAATCTGAGTGGGTGAAGGCGATTGCGCATTCCTTGACTATGTTTCGTATCAAACTATCGCTACTCACGGCATCGGCCTTCCTCTTCTCCTTGTTTTCCTTGGGGTTTGAGGAGGTCGCTACCTGAATGCGATACTTGGCCACCAGAGCAAGATTGATGCGGTACGGAGCGTCGGCCGGAATATCAGACTCGCCCAGCCGCTGCAGCAGTGCCTCATTCTTCGCAATGAATTTTTGGATCTGATCTTGACGTTTGCCATCCTCCGCCGTTAACTTTTGAAATATGAGTACGATGTTTGAACAAAAAGGGTTAGATTCGCGTCCTTGCGCCTTCGCAACCGCTACGGCTTGCCAGAAAAAGTGGGGCAACATACGACCTCATATTTATTTAGCTAAGAGAGCATTTCTTTCAATTATGATAGAGACCTCGCTATCGCGACAGCGGCAAATGCGCGCGGTCGGAAAATATTTCTAACCACTCCGGCTCTCAGAACTCAGGACTTGGCCTCCTCGTTCTTCTCCAGAGGGCTGTCCCATTCGCGACCATCGTCGTCCTTCTCGTGGTCGGGTTCATACTCGATGGGGACGTTATCATGCACATACTCCCACCATCGGTTGCGCAGGTACATTTCCAGAACTATCATCTCGTTGTCGGCCTGCATGACAAGTTCCTCGACCTGGCCACAGTTGCAAAGCTCCTCAACCTTCTCAGGGTCGTTGGGGTTCTCCTTCGCGGCCTTGATGCGGTGCTCCGCAATGGCAGTGACATTCTTCCGGTACTGTGCCGACTCCGGCATATCGCTCGCTGCCATCTTATCAAGGAGGCTCTGGTACTTCTCAATGATTTTGGGGACGGCCTCATGATCGACTGGGACGCCGACCTACGAAGAAGGCAGACAGGGCGAGGGCAAGGTAAGAAAAACGGAACCAGTGTCATGGAGAACAAGGGATGGAGTTTCTTACCAGACCAACTGTCCAGTGGCACCCTCTGACCGTGGCCACCGATTTGTGGTTGAAGCGCAACCTGATCCCTGCATCTGCCCCAACCCCCATCAAATTTTCCGGAAGAAGGTAGAGGCTCCGTGCTATGCGCCGCAAAAAATTGAACTCACCAGTCCGGTGCTCGTCTTGCCCTTCCCGATTCCGGGAACAAGCTCCTCAGTCGAAAAGGGCCGGGCCGATGCCGAGGCGTAGAACGCCGAGGGAGCTGGCCGCCGCTGGGCCGTGAGGCGGCCTGCGGACCGGGCGAGGGAGGCGAAGGCTCGGGAGGCCATGGTGGTTGACTGTGTGAGCAAGCGGTTGTTTCGCGGTGACAGCCTTTAGGTCACTACAAACGGACTCATAGAGGATTTAATCTCACTACAAACGGATTTACAATCGTTTTTACGAACCAATTTTTTTTTAACTGAGATTCCGAACGAGGGACGCATTGAGATGAGTACTCCTAAAATACTATGCATAGTATGTATACTGTCCCTCGTAGGAGAATTACGATCTAGGTGTGTACTGTATGCATACGTACTCGGACAAAGCATAAAGAAGAGCGAGAGTATCATACAAGAAATAAACGTAACTTTTGCATGACAAGTGTAAATGTACATTCATTTACATGTATTTGATTTATTTATAATTATTATGCTATTGTGACTGTATCATATTCCCCAACTGTTTCAGGGATTACTTTTCATTTCTTGTTCATGAGTTGTATATTACGCTCCAAATGAGAGTCCAGGATTGGGCCAGCAATGCCCTAATATTAATATATATATTTCCTCGGTATTACTCGATAACACTTTCGAGCCCTGTGAGAAAGGATCGGGGAGAGATATTGAAGAGACTGGCGTTGTCATCTTCATTTGCACTAATGTCGAAGGTAGTTTGAAGGGGCACCGCCGCGCTGTCGGCTGAATGCTGCTGCTGCTGGCGGCGAACCCCAATTGGGTCACTGTAAGTGCGTCCACGGTTGGTGGCAACTGGATATCTTTGCTCCACTACAGCCGGCACAGGAGCACCAAAGACAGGGTACTGCTGAATAGATCGGCAGGGATCGGTAAACGTACGAGCCCTATGATCGCCATGGGAGTGACACTGGCTAGAACCACGACTATACTGTCCACCGTAGGAATCTCCACCGCCAAAGAAATGATTCTGGCTGTTCGAAAGAACCGATTGACTCTCACTGGAATCAGCGGAACAACTATACACATCAGGATCTCCAGAAAGGAAGGTCGACTCGTAAGACTGTTTCGAGTTCATGGGAGGGAGCACACCGTGGTTGGAAAACTGAGGAGTGGAAGCAACAGTAGCCGCTGCGTCATAGTAACCTCCCTGTGGGGCGGCCACCGTGCTGATTGGTATTCCAGCGCTGTATTCAGCGGAAGCTGTTCTCGAACTCTGGCCATCGTTTCCTGCAACCTCGTGCATCGGATGCAGGCAAGCGGTAATTGACGATGTCGCCGAATAGTACGCACCGGACAGGTATGACTCATCAGATTGAGTAGCACCACGCTGCTGATGCGATGAAACAGCATCCCGAGCCTCCTTACCATTAATCCGCTCGTCCTCGTCGATTAGGGCAAGGCCCTTGAGATCATCTGCGATGGTGTGCATCTGAGGCGCTGACGCAGTCTTTTGGAGCGCATATGGGACCTTGTGAGGCGAGTCCAAAACGCTGCTGCAGTAAGACATTTCGCTGGATAGAGACAAGAGACGTGTCATGCCAGGAATAGATCCTGAGCTTGGCAACGAGGAGGCACTTTCATCGCTGTGAATGTGTGGGATGGCTACATTCGCGCTGGGAATAAACTCAATAGTATCCACAGGCCTCTTTGATTTGGTGGACAAGACTGACGCCGTGCGAAGCTCTTCAGGAGCTTGCTTGAAATAAGATATCTCTGATTGGCTTGATGCGATCGTCTCGCTATTGGGCGCGACGCCAACCTCTAGGGCCAAAGCCTCCGCAGCCCTCTGCGACGCCTTCCGACGTCGCCCGCCACGGCCTCTCGACCCACGTGCCCGGTACGGCTTGGATCTTGGTGATTTGGGGGGATGACTTCGAGGAGAAGCATCCCCGTGACTGCCAAGCACCGGATAGCCGGTTGACCCACCTCTCCGAGCCGATGCCGGAGAGCGCGGAGGCTCGCGGCTTGTTCTTTGTTGCGTGTTGATCTGCATCGTAGCGCAAATGAGTAAGTATCCAGCAGGGTTGTTTTGAGAGTTTCTTCCCCTTGGTCTCAAGCTTTCAATGTTTCCAGCCTGCTCTTCAATTCCATGTCTTCTTCGTCTGGGTGATGCTATCTGGTTCCACAGGTTTGCAACAAAGGCAGTGTCAGTGACGGATGGGAGGCGAACCTGCCATGCATTCGTGGTTGATCTCGCGCCCTAGAGTTTGGCGATAGATACCAAAGAACTAAGCTTTATGGGATAAATCTTCCATATCAGTGCCATAACAATGTATATACATATATTCGTTATAACCCCAACCCTTATAATGTATTGTGGAGATAACAATGTGTGGCTTGCTTGTGTGCGCGCGCGCAAGGAATTGCGGCAAAACACGCAAGCACTCAAGCCGCACCAAACAAAATCGCAGTCATTTTTATTTTTCGTTTTCGATCCGGTGGCGACTGACGCCTCGGGGGGCCCACAACCATTACAAATTCCGACCGCACCTCCCGCACGAGACAGAGGTAGTAATGAGCAGGCTCAGCGATTATTCTAGGTTCGACCACCTCGATGATGAGGACGATGGATCTTCTGATGGGGGAGGGACGTCCGACGCTGCCTCGGCTCGCGGCCCCGCCTCCTCGAGGCCAGCGAGCGGCGGCGCAGTTTCGCAGCCGGCGGCGCCAGCCATGACGACCAGGAAGAACGCGGACGGTCGTTATGTGTTCGAGTGCGACGGGCGAAAGATCTACGAGTGGGAGCAGAGCCTGGACGGTAAGCTCCCGCCTGCTGGGAACTTTCCCTCTCTCTTGCGCGACTGATCCGGTGGGCCGTCGTTCGCCGCCCACATCGAACCCATCTCGCAACACATGTTAACATCCACCCGCTTCGCTCCTTTCTCCCCCTCCATCCCCAATATCTGCAGAGGTGAGCATGTACGTGGACGCCCCCCCCGGAATCAAGGCGGACCAGCTCTCCGTGACCATTCGGACCGATCGGCTCCGGATCGGCCTGAAGGGGGCGGACCGGTACTTCATCGATGAGGCCACCTACGGCAAGGTCAAACCCGCCGAGTCGTCGTGGTACTTGGACGATTCTGGCATAATCAGCATCGTGCTGGCCAAGGTGTATCGGGGGGAGACGTGGGAGGCGGCGCTGGGCGGGGCGCAGCGGTCCGACCCTACCTTGCAGGCGGCGTCGCAGGAGCAGATAAGGAAAGACCTCATGCTGGAGCGCTTCCAGGAGGAGAATCCTGGTTTCGATTTCCGAGGGGCCGAGTTCAACGGAGCGGTTCCGGATCCTCGGACCTTTATGGGAGGCATCGGGTACAAATAAAATAAGTTCTCGGGAAGAATATAATATAAATACTATTATACGAGTCGTATACTATATACTACCATCGTAGCTTTCAGATGAATTTTGATACTTGGCTTACCTGCGGCTGGTTGAAAGTACAGCTGTACGTTGGTACTATCTATCCTTCCCGAGAACTTATTTCATTTTTTGTATGCATACCCAATAGTTTGTTTTTGTTTTTATTATTTGGGCACCCACACCACACACAAGGGAGTCAGTCAGTCAGTCGGAGTCCCCCGAGGTCATTCGTCTGTATACGTGGAGGTCGAGGAACGCCCAGCCATGCCACTGGACGACCCTCTGATGGACGAGCAGCACTTCGCCCCCCAGCAGAAGCCGGAGGCGCAACCCCTTGGCGCCCAACATGTGAGCCTCGACGAGGCTCCGCCCAACGAGCACGACGACGGCAACGACATTACACGAGTCATTGCCGACGCCCCCGCCCCTTCTACAGGAGGCCGCAGCGATGGCCCGCCGACCAGCGGCGGACCCTCCGAGGGAGCTTCCGATCCGGACGCCGATCGCACAACAGAACTGCAGACCTACATGCACCTCCTCAAGGGAAACGTCGGACCGGGCTGTCTCTCGCTCCCTTGGGCGGTGTCCGTTCTGGGGATACCTTTGATGCTGCTGACCCTCCTGGGCCTCTGCATCATCACCACATTCAACTGCTGGGCCATCGTTCGGTGGAAGCGCCGCCACGGCGGAGGAGCGGCCTCCGGTCGCGCCCTTACGTATGCAGATCTGGGGGAGATGGCGTACGGTCCCCGCTTCCGTTCTTTCGTCGTATTCTGCGTCTGCGCCACCCAGCTCGCCGTTTGCACGGTGTTCCTAAGCTTTATAGGGGAGAACATAAGCTCGGTGCTGAGGAACGTTGCTCCAGGCACTCCCCTGGACTCGAGCCGGGCGGTGGTGGTCGCGACGCTCCCCATGGTCATGCTGCTCTCATTCGCGCCGAACCTCCGCGTCCTGGCTCCCGCCACGGCCGCTGGCATGGCGCTCCTCTTCCTCGGCTTCGGCTGTCTGGGCCTCATCATTGAGCAGAACTGGTCGCAGAGGGCGAAGGCCCTTCCCAGCATGGACCTATCACGAGTCCCAATCGCAATGTGCGCGGTTATGTACTCGTTCGAGGGGATCAACCTGGTGCTGCCCATCGAGGCCGCCATGAAGGACCCCTCCAAATTCTACGGAATCTTCGTCAGGGCCATGGCCACCGTCACGGCCATCTACGCCATCTTTGCGACGCTCTGCATCGCTGCCTTCGGGTCGATCGACAACGGCTCCGTCACGGCCTTCCTGATGGAGCACTCGGACCAGTACTCGGCAAAGAGCCTGGTGCTGGCGGCCAACTTTTTCGTGTCGTTCAGTGTGCTGGTCACGTACCCCCTGCAGCTCTTCCCGGCGATCAATCTTGTGAGCCAGTTGAGGGCGCGGAAGGCAAGGAGGGGGGCGGGGGGCGGAGGATGGGTTGGGGTCGAACATCGGCGCATACCCGCCTTCGGCGAGGATGGATTGCCTGTCGCTGGGGGAGGGGCGGAGCAGACAAGTTCTCTTCCGCAGATCATACCGGGCGAGGAAGGTGGCAACACTTGGCAGCTCACCGAACGCGAGGGGCCCTTCGGAAACCGCAAGAGTTTCGAGGGGGACTCCCCCCTCCTTAGGGCCGGCCTTGTCTTGGGCACGTTCGTGGTCGCCATCGTTATCCCCAACGTTCAAGAACTCATCTCACTCTCGGGGGCGTTCGCAGGTTCCAGTTCGGCGCTTGTCATCCCCCCCCTCATCGAGCTCAAATCTCTCCTTGAGTATAACAGCAAGTGGGCGCACCCGGTGGTCAAATGTTATATTCTGCTTGCCATAGGGATCGTATTTCTGCTCCTGGGGACCGCTGCGTCCTTATTTGATATTATCAAGGCATTCAACGAGGAGAGGTGACGAGTGCAACGAGATCCAACAACCCAAAAAGATAAACTGTATCTTATGCTAATAATTATTGAATTAACAGCTGCATTCTGGTTGTGCAAATCGAAAACACTTTATGCGCGCATGAGATGCTTGACATTCTCTGGAACTTCCACCCGAAGCTGCTTTTCAGTCAGCAAGAAGAATCGACCCCCAATCTTTTTCAGTCTGTGTAAAGAGTGCTGCATATCATTGGTCTTTATATCGCGAGCCATTTTTGTGTAGTCGTCCCCATGCTTCTTGAACAGTCGCTCCATATATTTCTGATCCTCTTCAGACACCGGGAGCATAGTCTTAACCTGCTTCGGAATCACGTCACTCTCGGGAATATCAAAGAGTTCGATCGCTGTCGCAGCTCCCGGGACAACTGGTGGCGGCGCATTACCCCTGTCCGCCGCATCTCCGTTCGGGTGCACAACGAGACCGAGCCGTGTCATGTTGCTGCTGAGCGACTTCTTTACCTGCCACTTTTCGCGAATTACGGAGTCCGATATCTGCGCCGGTTTGTGAAACTGATAGTTGCGATTTTTCAGTTTCGTCTTCCCGAGTCGGCCCGCGCGTCGCTTTTTGTTACGGCCGTGCTTCACCATTGTGGGATTGCGTGGGAGTTGGGAGTGGTGCGTTCGGGAATATTGATTCAGAGAGTGAATCGATCGATAAATTGCTTCGATTCCTAAAATTTCTTTTTGTATCTACGAGAGTCGTACCTTTCTTCCTTGTGTGGTTTTTCTGGTGCACATTGAGGTTATGAGTGCATCGTGCATGATGCATGACTATGAATCAGTTAGGCGCACCTACGTGGCTTTTATCAGGGTGTCTCTCACAATACGAAGATATTACAAATCAGCGATGTTGACCAGAAGAGTCCTCATTGCGACCGCTGCTCTGGCGCGTGCAAGCTCTACTGCCGCCTTTGTCAGGGTCCCCCCTCGATCTCTGGGACCACTTGCAGTTTCCTCGGGTAGTCCTATTCCCCCGACCAGTCGGCAAATGTCGTCCGACTTTGACCCTTCGAATGTACCAATAACTCGTATCAACAAAGAGCAGATGACCGAAATCCTCGAGGATGTAGCCAATGGTGGCCGCGAGGACTCGGGATATTGCGTCATGGATGTGCGAGGAGAGGATGAAATTGCCTACACTGGGAAGTTGTCACCTGTTGTTGAGACACTCCCCCTCCCGATGATCATGGAGAAGAGTGCTTTTAATATGGATGACGACGACTTTGAGGAGGCCTTTGGATTTGCAAAGCCTACTATGGAAGAAACGCTCGTGTTTACCTGCAAGGCGGGAGTGCGATCAACTTACGGCGCTCAGTACGCGGCAATGGCGGGATACACCAATCTAGTCGAATACATGGGCGGTGCCGATGAGTGGTTTTACCGGTAGAGAGATTTCATTCAGTTACCACGGAGATGTGATCTTATACGCTCGTACTTGTAGCTAATTAATTACCTAGCTCTAATACTACTACAAGGTTCCCATAAAACGGATCATGGTGTGCTAAGTATGCATAGAGAATCATACTCCTAGAAGTATCAAGTGATATCAAGCAGATATTAGGTATTTGGTAAAGCCTCCTGCTTTCTTGCGGCGAGAGAGGAGAGAACAGAGGGCGAAAAAGAACAGCATTGCAAACCCGAGTTGGTAAGAACATGTAGTGAGATGGTCTTGATGGTATGACTGTTGGCCGTTGAGGTGGCACCGCCCTGGCAGCGAAGGCGAAGTCCCCCTCGGTGGGGGAAGGGCAGGGATTTCATTACCGCTATGCCCTGGGTTCATTACCTGATGTGACCGCTTCTATACTTGACTTATAATTCACTTCTTCTTTTAAAATTTTACTTTTCTCTACTGAGAGCACCCTCAATTCGCGTCAGCATTAGCCTTGGCCTCCTTCTTGGCCTTGCGGGCGGCTTTCCTCTCTAACGCGAGCTTCTTTTTCTCTTCCTTGGTGAGCTTTTTCTCGAAGAGTCCAGGCGCGGCGGAACCGATGTCTGCAGATTCAGCTTCCCCTCCTGCGCACTTAGGTCTTGGCTTTTCAGACGGAGGTGCTGCGCCCAACTCAAAGGTATCTGGCACTACCACCGCCACTCCCTCAGCGCCCCCTTTCCACCCGAGCATGCGGCTGTCACAAAACATACCCTCGGACATCACGCCACCAACCGACATTTTCTTCACCTCCATCTCTTCACCCTTTTCGTCAATAACGCTAGATCCGACGGGCGCGACTACTATCCTGCTTTTCTCTCTGACATTTGACGCCGCCGTTACAACCGTGATGGGATTCTCATCTCCGATATCGACCTGACATGATCGAAGGGCCTTACCGCCCTTGGGAGATTTGCATACGTGTGCGTCGATAGATAGCACGATGCCGACCTTATAACGGTCCATTGTCAACAATTATGCAAGTTGCATTAGGACTACTACGAGCTCGTAGCTACTACTACTACTCTCTGGAGTAGGAGTATTATCCCCCCCACAAGGCCAAAAGGGTCAATTAGGTCAACCGGTCAAAATCCGCCCAACACGCGGTCGAAACGATGCCCCTAAACCTAACCTGATAAGGACGAGCTCTTTAAGGCTCTCTTTCGGCCTCCTCCGCAAGTCCAACCATGAAAGTATACGAGAGAGCGTATGTGGCAGGACGTCCATGCTATGCATAGCTAGTCTACGAGCGTAGTATGAATACAGTACATACTACGAGAGTAATTATGGTACTAGCTAGTATTAGTATTCTCTGTATCGATGCCTTACAAGCGCACTATGTACCGACCGTATGCAAAGCCGCATTTCAATTTCGCCGCGCATTTTTTTTGTACCAAGATTTTCAACAGCGAAGCGATCATGAGCGACTCGACCGAAGCAGATTTGACCCCCATCACGGTGGTGACGGGATTCCTGGGAGCCGGAAAGACCACTTTGGTGAACTACATCCTGAAGGAGCAGAACGATTGGAAGATTGCCGTTCTTGAGAATGAGTTTGGGGAGGTATCCATCGACGATGGCCTCGGTAAGTTAAGAAGATGGATTTGCACGAGATCTGATCACTAAATGTATGAAGGAAGCACTTTTTCCCAACCGTCCACTTTTTAACTCACACGGTTTGGTATCCTACATTCCTCCTACTCTGGTCCTCCAGTCGCGGAATCTATGGACGCTCCTGAAGACCTGATTACCATGGACAATGGATGCGTCTGCTGCTCGGTGCGCGGGGACCTTATCCGCACCCTCGGTCAGCTTGCCAAGCGCCGGAAGGATTTCGACGCCATCATCCTCGAGACAACCGGGCTCGCCGACCCGGCCCCCATCGTTTATACGGTCCAGACTAACCCTAAGATGTCTGATCATTACCGTATCGACTCCATCGTCTGCCTCGCAGACTGCAAGCACCTCAGCCAACATCTCGATGAGGTGAAGCCGGATGGGGCGGTCAACGAGGCGCAGCAGCAGGTTGCATTCGCTGATATGATCCTCCTCAACAAGGTCGATCTGGTCACCGATGCTGAAAAAGAGGCTCTTAAGACGAGGCTGGGCGTGCTCAACAAGTTCGCGACCGTAATCGAGACGGAGCGCTCCCGCGCTCCCCTTGACCAAATTCTCAACGCCAACTCTTTCAACATGGAGAGCATCCTCGAAATTGATCCTTCCTTCTTCGAGGACCAGGAAGAAGGGAAAATGGAGCATAGGACTGACATTGTCCAGAGTGTCGGCATCCAGTTCTCCGGCCAGCTCCACGCGCAGTGGTTCAACATGTTCATGATGGACCTCCTGAGGGATCGAGCCGCCGACCTTTATCGGACCAAGGGGCTCCTCTCCTTCCATGGCCAGGGCGACACCAAGTTTGTATTCCAGGGTGTGCACGAGCAGATAAACTTTGGACCGGCGAACAAGCCCTGGGCGGCAGATGAGGTGCGCGTGAACAAATTCGTTTTCATCGGGAAAAATCTGGACCGGAAGGATCTGACCAAGAGCTTGATGGAGTGCCTCTACAAGGACGAACAAGAGACCTAGAAGTCGTCAACCGTGACATTAAGGTCGTATAGAGCATTTAGTCAAGCCTTAAATGCCAAATGATCTCCCGGGACGATCAAATCTGAATCCAGCGATCCACTAGCTAACATCTAAAGTAGTACGTATACTTCGGTAAATAGATTTAGTGTAAGCTCGGACAGCTGCGATTTCCTCTCGTATTACTGTCCCAAACATGCGCAAACGTGAGCGAAAAGACAGTCACGATAGTAAATTTCTGGCGTACGTCCAAGGGCCTTCAATAGTGCCAAAACGGTGCTGTCAGGAGTGGGATGACCAAACAACGCAGCGCAAATGGTTTCCAGTACTTCTTCCCGTGTTGTCGAACTGTCATTGTCCCGCTCCAGCACTGAGAGACAGCGAATTCCAAGAGGAAAGTACCTTGCATACAAATCGCTGGCGACGAGCCCCCGAACAAACGCTATGCGAGCCTCGGAGCAATCGACTAGGTCATTCCGGTCAGGGTATCTACCAGCGCTGCTTGGGCAAGGCTCGGGCGTTACGCAAATGATGGTGCCCTGGTTACGGAAGCCCATCTGGGGCAAGGTTATGCATATCAACCGTCGAAAGAAGTCTGCGTGGTCGACATCATTGCTCCGAAAGCCGAGCCCACTCTTACCCCGCTGCCCGGTTACCTTGCTACAGCAGTGTAAGACGAGGCCCAATCCCCCGTCACATGCTATCCTTCCCACGTGGCGGCTAAGCTCGTCAAAGAAGCTTTCCTCCCCCGTTTCCAAAACCTTCACATGCGCCCCAGCTCCCACCCGCTCCGCCAATCCCTCTAGATGCTTAGCCAGCACCCCAATATCGACGCAACCCTCCCCGACCAGCAGGATGCTGCAGCCGCCACGGACCAGGTGGCTCGCAAGCGCCTCTCCCACAGGATGCCCCACGGCGTGGCTGAGGATGGCCCATTGGCCATCTTTGGCCGAGAAGGCCGGCGTCGGTGTTACAATGCTATTCAGAAGGGGGCTGATTGCGCAGGTGTGGACGAGAAACAAGAATCGTAGGAAGGCAACAACTGGGGTAGGACAAAATAGGCATGCGATAGTGAGAAAACCTCTTCATCGAAGAATCGCAAACTGTCGTATAGTAATGAAAGTGCACAGATATGCAATGCTACCCAAATTATATGCACTCACCCCCTATCTGCGCGAGGACTACCGTCCATCGCCTGCCGATGCCGGCTCCGTCTTCAAATACAAGCTTCGTCCGTGACGGGGGGTGAACTATCGCCCAAGCGAGAAGGAAAGCCGGCAGGAGCGCCGTTGCGGCCGACTGACACAGCTGGCTAAGGGGAGGCCGGGAGGCGGCGACACTTCTCTTGGTGTCCATGTGGTCGTAAGTCGAGGGGGTCGAGTGGGGGGTTCCAGTATCCTTGGATCATCTATGGATGATGGATGACTGATGGCAAATCATACCACATCGTACAGTAGATTGACGAGCTACGAGCTACAGAGCTAAACGTCTATAACTGTATGCAGAATAAACTCCATGTACTAGCTATTACATGTACGAGCTCTTCTGTGCGGGAGTCAGTGTCTAGCTATTGTTGATATTAATAGGGGGGGGGTGTTGAGGATAGG
>Ga0315315_10002731_pt1 | contig 16145 bp, 6 predicted proteins | sample M140m3416metaG_FD_203699 | JGI IMG/M metagenome (GOLD analysis project Ga0315315, IMG submission 203699) | Ammonia-oxidizing marine archaeal communities from Monterey Bay, California, United States - M1 40m 3416 | ecosystem: Environmental > Aquatic > Marine > Intertidal zone | place: USA... | reverse complement strand
GCTGGCGACGTTGAGAGAGGCCATTGACGCCGCGGTCATGAGGCCTATGGTGTTGCTCAAGTAGCCAGTGCCAACCGAATTTTCGCCAAAATCATTCTTGGCGCCGGCGCTGACAACAGAGCCACATCCCTCATCGATAGCCATCTTCCGCAGCCACGACACCGGATCCGGATTCATGCCGTCGTAGGTTGAAGGGACTCTGCGGTTGAGTACGGCAACCTGGCGGCCACAGGTGGCCGAGAAGCTTCGGGGACCGCCATTTAGGACGGCCGATGACAGGGCGCTCCACTCGAACCCAAATTGACTGTCACTTCTGCCGAGGGGAAGTTCGACGAGGGCACGGCGATCGTTCACGCGGACGGTGGCACCGGTGGGGAGCGAGAGGGTCCGCTCCTTTCCCTCATCCTCCTCAGCAGCACAAGCAGCAGGAGCATCAGTCTCTTCCTTCTGATAACCCCCTGCCGCTGCTGAGGACATTTTTGCCACGCTCTGTTCGATGAAGGTCGATTTGCATACGTATGAGCTCCGAGCTCTTGAGCGGTACCGACGATAGGACGCGTGACCTCGCTTTGAGCTGATAGCGCATGACGCATTACGAAGGAAGATAGACAGATCACAGAGCAGCGTTGACTTCGCCGAGACCGTTGTTACGAATTTCGTCTGTCAGTCGTTCCTTGAAAATGAAGGAAAAATGGCTCCGTCCCGTAGGGATCCCAATGATATATATAGTAACCATACATGAAGTAATATGAATTGACAGGTGAATTAATTCACTTTTCACCCCCATTCAAGGTCTTTTATTCTTGAGAAGCCTTTTTTTAATAGAATTGGAGTCGTACTGTATCCCATAACAATAATTCGGCTCGCCCCTCCCGTGCGCGTGCAAACAAATATGAACAAACATAATATTATTTGGAAGGGCCCGAAAACATCAAATCACAGGCACAAAAGCGTATGAAGTTCTTTGTCCAGAGCTCCACAACCGCTAGGACATCGACCACAGTGAGAACCTATTTCGAAGGTCAGAAGCGTGTTGATTCGACCGCAGGCACTGGGGCCAGGACGGTAAGCTGCAGCGGCAGCAGCTGCTCTAGCCAAGGAGGCATGCGAAAAAATACTGCGAAGGCAGAGCCACTCAACCAAGAGTTTCGCGTCAAGGGGTTGGAACAGCAACGGAAACCGAGGTACAGTAGGAGAGCTCTACCTTTGCAGAGTTCAACGTGCAGGCCTCTTCCGAGCATGTCCTATCTCAGCTGCAAGCGTGAATTGCATCGAGAGCACGAATCAATAACCACCCACCTAACGATTCAACCCCTGCAGCGACCTCTTAACCTCAAATGTAAACATTCACGCGGATTTTTGTGCTGAGCAGGAAGGAGGGTAGCAACATTTGGTACACGAATCCTGAAGGCCACTCATCGGGTGCGCACAAGGATATCTTGACTCATAAATCATAGCGAGCGAGCTTGTATACGCTCGTACAATAAATAATACTAGAGAGTACTAGTAGTATTATGCATACTCTAGTACTCCATGCAAATACTACTAGCTACTTAGTAGTACTAACATGATGTAAGAAATCCTAAGGTCTAGCTAGATCTCTAGCAAGTACTACTCTAGTACTATTATTAGGAGTACGAACGAGCTCGTATTACTAGCATACTGTGCATACGAGCGTAGTATTATTATTTTCAATTTGAATCTTACGTCCAGCATATCCCAGAAGAGCAAATTTTTTTTCGCAGACCCCCGCTGTCTCATGTTGGTGTTACAAATCCGATCTATCCTATGAAGCGTGCATCAAAGCTGAAACGGAGGCGGAGGGCAAATGATCGGCCACAGCAGCAGCTGCTGCGGCCGCAGTCGAATCTAGAGCCGACTCCTCCTACTGCTGCCTACAAACTCGCCTCAGCCATCTCGGCAGCACCGACGTCGTCCAGCATTGCTGATGCTGTCACCGCCCCAATGGATTCGACGAGAACATTCTTCGGAGATGGAAATGCCGCTGCCTCCACCTCGATAAATTTACATCGTGCTTCACCAGACAGCGGCAGCCCAAGTGCAGGCTCCAGATCGAACCACTATGACGGCAACGGCAGATGCGGGCAGGGTGTGGGACTCGGACCCTACGCGGCACGGGTGTTTGTGGCAAATGATCACAATCAGTGGGAGACGACTGGAAGCGGCATATATAAACGCGCAAGACTGGCTCGGGACATGCCTTCGAAATTCGGCTGGCTTAAAACTTGGTCAAAGGGTCACTTCCGCCCAACTCGTAACGCTGTCCATCCTATACTGGGTACTATTTATATTCCCGTTGCGGAGACGGAGGTCAATCCTGATGATAAGAACAGCTGTAATACCGGCGGGAGCGACAGAATTGAGTTCCGGCGCTCTCTCGGCATCAGCGAGGAGCAGAAGTCTTTTCCTCGCCTCCCACCCATGAAAATAAAGGACTCGAGCTGGTATGATTGCCTCGGGGGACTGTATGGGCGGCTGGGCGATGGGCTGCGCGTACCACTCTCAGCCCTGGCATTACCGACGGGACGAGTTGAGGCAGATATTCTCTTCACAGCAAAAGCGAGCGCAATCCATCCTATTTCCTACAAACCATCCGATGCTCAGCAGCAGAGCACTCAAAAAACTGTTGCCGAAGAAAATGCTACAATCAATACCACTCCCACAGTTAATGCCACTAACGTCCGAATCATTTCCAGCCGGGGCGCAACAATCCGGGAAGATTTTAACATTGACGAGTCCAAATATAGCCTCGGTCGATTGAGGCAGGACGACGTTTGCACCTTCGTCGAAAAGCGTTGGCTTGCTCCGCCGCCCTTCCTCGGACCTGTCGACGACCACGAAGACGACGAGTGCGTTGGCGTCTACAGGTACCGTGTCATTCTAAATGAGAAAGACCAGCCTAATTCGATTCCCTTGCCCGGTCCTGATGGGAAGCCGCACCAATACGGGTGGATCAGCGATCGGGGCCGATTCGCCACAGATTGCTACAAAATATTGCAGGAGGAGTGATCAACATCCCAGCAGCCAAGGCATAAGAAGCATGCTTCTTCGCAAGTGTCTAGATATAATTTTAGTCTGAGCCTTACCGCCTGTACCAGTGGCCTTTGAAGTTAAAATACAGGGAAAGGACGCCGCGCTCGAAGGTACAGCGGTATCCGTGTTTCCTCGCACGGTTCCACTCCCGGTTGACGATTTTGAAAGCAACGTCCTCGTAGGGGGGGCCCGCCTTGAAGCGGATGATGACAAAGTCGGGCGACTCGGTCCGCTCCAATGTGAACTGAGGCGTCTTTGTTCGGTCCATGAGATCGGGATAGAAGACACTGAACTTATACCCCTGCACTGATTTCGGAGGGGGGTTGTCGGGGTCGTAGTGTGTCTTGTTATACGTGTTCCAGTCGTACCCAGTCTTGACGCGGTTGAAGTAGCGCGGTTTCCTAGGTCTAAACCTTTCCTGCCACGCATAACTGCCACCTGCAGGGACATCAACCTCGCTGGCGAGCCCCAGCTCTTCCTCAAGGTTCCCAAAATCTGGATCGACGTTCTTCGGGACCGCCGCTGCACTCGCTGCGGCCACCTCTCCCTCGGCTCTCTCCAGCGCTTCCTCTTTCGTGTTGACGGTCTTGGCCTCCTCGGATGCCTCGGCCAGCTCGTCCTTTCGCCGCTCGAGCTTCTCGAGTTGTCTGACCAGCATCTTGGAGTGCAGGTCGGAGAGTACCATCTTGGCGAGGTGAACGTCAAGCTGACCCAACACCGTCCCCCAGTAGCCAGAGTCTGCTAGTCCCCCCCCAACCGCGTCCGCGGCAGCACCGCTGCGTATCTTTGCCTGGATCTCCTCCCTCATCTGGTCGAGCGCAACTGCTGACTGCCCCTCGAACATCTTCTGGATATCGCCGACCACCGAGGCGTGTCTGCCGCCTTCACCGCCGCTATTGACGTACTTGATCTCTTCCTCGGTCACTCTGTGGAGTGCATCCCAAAACTGCAGGACGGGGTTGTCCACTTTCCTACCCACGGTGCTCCCCCCTCCCTCCCTGGCGGCTGCGACCGCTGACTCTCTCTCTAGGATTCGGAAGGCGTTAATGTCGGCGAGAAGCTCCTGCAGTTCATCGACCTTCAGATCGCGAAGGAAATCGTGGGGCTCCTCTAGCTCAGCCTCGAGCGTCTCAAGCTCATCAAGGGCGTTGTACTTCTCCCGATACTTGACTGCTGCCCTGTTCTTCTTCTCCTCCTCAGTCAGGCCGAAGAGGAGAAGGTTCTTAGCCAAGACGTCAACCGGCCTCTCCCTCCCCTCGACGAGGCGGATGGCAGATCTCTGCCTCTGCTGCTGAAGGTGGAAGTCCTCCTCCTTTCTAGCCCACTCGTCGTAGTGTTCCAATTCTTTCATTCTGGACTCCTCCGCCCGGATGCGCTCCATCTCCTCGAAGTGCGCCTCCCGGTCAGCTCTGCGCTGCCGGACCTTGTCGATCTCTGAGATGATGTGATCCTGCTTGCTCCTGCGGGTACCCTCCCCGCCGGCGTTCGCCGCTCCTGGCTTTCGCTTCTCCTCCCTCTTCCTCCACGTGAATGTCTCGGCGATGTCCGGGTCGTTGAAGGGGTTGTCCTCGGCGGTATAACCGAAACGATCTGCGATGCGGGCCGCCCTCCGGGCCGCCCTTCGCTCCTCGCGCTCCTCAAGCGTCTCCCCCCTGGCAGAGAGCTTGGCAAGGAGCCTCTCGTTGGCGACCTTGCGCGTCTTGGTAGCGCCGTCGGACGTCGCCTTCCCGTCTGAGGCGGACGGGGAGGAGCCACCGCCGCTGCTGGACGACGATGACGAAGAGGAGGGAGAACGCGATTTCCGCCGGCCCTTCTTGCTTCTCTTCCTCTTCCCGCGGCTGCGATCTTCCTTCTTTCTCCTCCGTTCCTTACGCCGGTGCCGATCGCGATCTCTGTCCCTCTCCCTGTCCCGGCGACGCCGCTTCTTCCTCTCGTGGCTGCGGCTGCGGCTGCGGTCCCTCCTTGATCGGGACATACCCTCGCCCTGCTCCCCGTCCTCAACGCCGCCACCTCTGGGAGGTGAGGAGTTGGCGGCAGCGGAAGGCGACGGGACATCTTCGGAGGCGCCGTCGTCCGCCATGATGGTCCGCCAGAGTTGTTTTTGAGGCTTCGTGTGTTGCACCGGTGTATTGTCGTATGCATACCTCGTATGCATAGAGTGTATTGCTAGCTAGTATGCATACTAATACTAGCTACTAGCTAGTAGTACGTAGTATGCATACTAGAGAGTACGCATACTACTATAGTACTAGAGTAGCTAGTAGTACTGGGTAGAATCAATGATACAAACTCCAGTGCACTATCCGGCCACTACGTACTACTAGAGTAGTAGTAGCACAATTTTCGACCGTCCGTTTGGGCAAAAAAGCATCGACGCGTAATGGAAACTACGAGCGTACTCCTAGCTAGTAGCTAGTACTAGCTAGTATGCATAATACTAGTAGTCTAGCTAGTATGATGTAATCGTACTATACTCAGTACAGTATGCACTCTCTATTACGATGTGTGATGCGGATGATTCATGATGGCACAATGTAAACATCAGTGCCCCACATTTATTTCTCCTTCCCATGGGGCCGACGGCAGCAGTGCGTCACCACCCTCGCCACCACCTGCCCCCTTCGCTAGCCCTGATCCTTATGATCAATTCAGCCCGTCACTTCGCCTCCTCCACCGCCTTTTCGCCTGCGCATTCGCCTTCTCCTGCGCTCGGTCGGTTCCGGAACCCTTCCGCCATCATGCCGAAGCGTCCCTGTCCCGGCACTGCCGCCACGCGGGAGCTCGGGTCATCCGCCGCGGCAGCAGGCGCAGATTTAGCCTCAGCCGAGAGGCCGCTGGTCGTGGTGATCGCCGGACCGACGGGGGTGGGCAAGTCGAAAGTTGGCGCGGAGCTCTGCCGGCCTGCGAACGCGGGCAGGCTGCTCGCGAGGGTGGCCCCCGCGTCAGCCACCCCCGCTGCCGCCGTCGGCCACATTGTCTCGGCCGACTCGGTTCAGGCCTACAGGGGGGTTCAGGTCGGCGCAAACAAGCCGACAGCCGAGGAGCGGGCGGATTGCCCGCACCACCTCATCGACGTCGTGGGGAGCGATGCCGCTGCTTACAACGCCGCCGACTGGATGAGGGATGCCACCTACGCCGTCGGGGAGCTTTATGGAGAAGGGATGAGGCCGGGCGGTCATTACGATGCGAGCGAAGGGGAGGATGAACATGAGGACTCCGAAGTTCTCGCCTCGCGCCGGCGCCGCCAGGAGGATATCGGCAGGGGGATTAGCGATGTGGCAGGAGATGCGCCCGTCGTGCCAGTTGTAGTAGGAGGGACCATGATGTACCTCCAGTGGTTGGTGCATGGCCGACCCGACGCGTCCCGCCCGACTGAGGAGGCGTTATCGAAGGCAAAGGTTGATGTGGCGAGCTTTCAGGCCATGGACGGCATTGGCGGCGAGGAAGAAAGAAAGGAAGACGACGAGCAAGCGACGGGGGAAGCGGAGGACAAAGCCAAGTCACCGGGTTGGGATGCCGCGGTCGCACACGCCAGATCTCTCGGCCTGCCCTTCCGGGAGCGAGTCAGCACTCTCTGTGGGAGGGATTGGTACCGCCTTCGCCGCATCCTCGAGGTGGCGTATACCCTAGGGGAGGAGGCGACTGAATCGCAGCTCGAGGCCGTATACAGCGGGGAGCGGTACGGGGGACTTGGAACTCGTGGCTATGACGTACGGTGCTTCTTCCTTTGCCCCAGCGACCGCCTTAAGCATGCTGAGGTCATCGATCGTAGATGCGAGGACATGATAATGCGAGGACTTCTAGCTGAGACGGCCGAACTTAGCCTGGCAGGAGAGCTGCCCGACAATGGGCAGCCAGCTAGGGCGATTGGATACAGACAGACGCTGGACTATCTCCGTAGATCTAACGCCACGGCTCAGGATGAGGACTCTTTCAATGAATTTATGGACAAATTTACAACGGCAACGCGGCAGTACGCTAAGAAGCAATCAAGCTGGTTCCGCAAGGATTCGGAATTCATGTTCATCCCAATATCTCTTTCGAAGCCCTCACGAGAGCGAGTCCAGGAAGCCACTGAAACAATAATGAAAATGTGCGCACTCTCAAGGACAGAGTTTGATGCCGAGCTCTACTCGGAATGTCCCAACGTTAACACGCTAGAAGGAGGCAAGGTAAAGAAGGGGAAGAAAGAAGTGAGTTACGAAGGCTTATCACTCTCCGCTAGAACCAAGCTCGAAAACGAACGCCAGGGGAAAAGCATGAAATTTTATCGCGGAGATAAGCGCTACCAACTCGTTGCTGATACGCCTGAGCTCAAGGCTGCCATGGCCGAGGCGGACATCTCGACGCAAAAGATTCAAAATATCAAAGATATGCAGTTCATAAATAACATGTAAACGATAAGATCGATTCTTCTGCAGCAAAGAGAATTGAAAATAATGATGAGCGCTATCTTATGCAAAAAGATCCTTTCCCCTCTCCTCAAAATTAGTAGCAAATAGATCCCGTTTGCTTTCCTCAGACTCCCAACTGGCCTGCTGATTTATCGGAATATCCACCCCGCTCATTGCAGCAAGCAAGTGCGGCACGTCCTTGGAGCTATCAACATAGTACGATGCATGAGTCTTTTTCTTTCCGACAGCTACTGTGAACGCATACATTCCATTGTTCTTCTTATTGCGCTGAAGATTATCAGGTGAATCGGCAGAAGCAGCATTGGACTCGGCTATGAATGAGAAGACAGAAGTGAACATCTTTTCGTCCGACACATCGTCTCCCATGCACAAGATAAAATCGATTGGACGTCCACCGGTCGTGTTCGATACTTCCTCAAGGATCTTTTTGGCGACAAGGCCTTTGTTCAATTTCTTAGGGACCACCTCGATAACACCCTTTAGGGTTACAAATCGAACGTCGAAAGCTCTAAGTTCGCGCTCAAGCTCTGGAAGAAGGAACGAAGCCTGAAGGGCTCCCCATTCAGGATCGCAAGAATTGTACATCCATCCGATGCTAGCATGGGTCAGCTTGACAAATGATCCGTTGGTCCTAGCTGTGTACTTGGAGAGAATAGGTAAAGCAGCTTTCTTGACGGCTTCCCAGTCGACGCCCAAATCGTAAGAAAGCCACGCTCGACTCATTTCGTTAGGTAATGGCATTGAATAGCAGGCACCATTGCTGTGCGCCATACCAAGACCGCGGATGTTCCCCAGGGCACCCTCAAGGTTCTTTTGAGTATCTCCCGAAACTACGAGGACTGTATTCCGAGGGTCCTGGCATAGGTCTGCGAGCGCTCTGAGCGTCGTCGCTGGGGGCTTATGCCCTGAAGTTCCGAGCATCTCACGCTTGAGGTATTTACCAGGTGGTTCTTTCATAACAAGGGTACCATTGAAGTCAATGATAAGAACGCGCTGCGATGATGCGTCGTAGGCTGCTTTGACAGCATCGATATCAAGAGGGGGGAGCTCGTGCCTGCTGAGAGTTGAGAGCATCGCCGTGGCGGCATCGACGCTCAGAGTTCTAGCTGCGGCAGCACTGCCGCCCTGCTTTGCATTCAACCCAGTGGTCGCGTCGCGCAAGTCGCGCAATACGTTCCTCGTCCACGTGCCTGATGGACACGACGAAACGAATTCGATATCGCGTAATCGACGTGACTCTCGTTCTTGCGAACTCATTGAGAGCGCCTTGTCTATGGATGTGACCGCCGTTTGAATATCATAGGGATTCACTCTCAGAGCTCCATTCAAGATGCTGGAGATAGCCGAGAACTCAGACGTGATCACCACACCCCCAACGTCATCTTCCTTCTTTGCATACACATACTCGAGGGGTATTGGATTGAACCCTTCCCTAACAGGAGTCACAATAAGAACGTCCGAAGAAGTCCAGAGAGAAAGACGCTGGTCAATGGGAAGAGTAGAGCAGATAAACTCCTCGTAGTCAATGACATCCGTACCGAAGGTTTTACTAATTCGGTTGATCAATCCCCGCACCTCGCGCAACGTATCAGCCTCGTCGGCGCTTCTATTTCCCGGGATGAGGCATCTCTGAACCATGACGACCTTGTCCTTCCAAATCGGATAGTCGCGAAGCAACCCCTCGTACGCAAGCAGCTTGAGAAAAACGCCCGACAGACGTTGGGCTATGTCTACACCTGTAATAATGGTGCGTCCAGAGTGTTTCTCTTTGAGAGCGCGGGCATCATTTTGGACGGAAGGTAGTGCCAGAGCTCCATCGACAATATCCGACTCGATGGAAACATTGCTCACCGTTACCAACACCTTCCTCCTGAGGTAGCTCACGCCGATGAGGCCGCCGACAAGACTCTCGTAAGTTAGACCCAGAATGCGCGTAGAAGCGTTAAGGAAATGCCTGGCGTGGTCGAAGGCGTGGAACCCGACAACATCGGCGTTCAACATGCCCTCGAGTATGGCTTCTCCATGCTCGAGCTCACGAAAAACCTGGCTGGTAGGGAAAGGAATGTGAAGGAAGTATATCATCTCGATCGTTCTTTTGCCCGTCTCCTCAAACTCAGTCTGGCGAACCATCTTTGGGAGGAGGGAGAGATGATAGTCATGAATCCAGACTGTATCATGCGGACGGACAAGCTGCGACAGAGAGTCGGCGAACATACTGTTGACGGCCCTGTACGCTGACCACCACACATCCAGTTTGGATTGGTCCCAGTCGCTGTTGGTGTTACTTTCGGAAGAGATGTCGTTAGCGTTTTCTTGGTCGATCGCGTCACCCGCACTGTCTGTCTGACCCCAGCCGCTGGAAGACAGATCAAGCAGGTCAACGTTGTGAAAACACGGCCACAAGACCTCCTTGCACATGCCCAGATAGTGCGCCTTCTCGACGTCGTTGTTGATGAAGACAGGGGTGCAGTTCATAGGGGCCAGTACGGCCCGGACGGCTTTCCGCTCCTCCTCGCTGGCGATGGGGGGGTGAGTCGATACAGTCCCCACCCATTGCGTATCGTACGATGACGTGATGGTGTGCCGCTGCGTCTTTGCGATGAGGGACTCGGACCAGCACGCCGACCAGGACCCCGAGGACGCGTCCCGGTTAAGGATGACGGGGAGGTGGTAGCAAACCAGGATCATCCTCTTGGTGACCTTGGAACCGCCACCCTCTCCGTCTACGTCCATCGCTTCCTCCTCCGTAGCGGACTCCTCTGTCTCGCTCTCCTTCTGGACCCGTGCCTTGCGCTTTTCATGCTCGATGTGCTGACGGAAGGTGGGGTCGGACGGCTCATTCCACCGGTCAATCTGGACCTCGCCGGGGGCAGAGACGCCGCCGGTGATTATTGCGGCCAACTCAGGGTTTGCCATGTCAATGTCGACTGTGCGCCAGGGGATATCGTCAAGGGAGAGCTTCTTGTGGCGAACCGAGGGGATTGACACAGCGGACTCGCTTGCCGGGGTACGGTCCTGTAAGTGAGAAGAAACATGGTTCAATGAGTTAGCACGAGGGAGAGCAGAAATAAGGACGCGAGAAGAAAGTCAAGACATACAAGTTCCGCTGACTAGCTGCCATGCGAGCGAAAACATGCTGAGCACCGCAATCAACAGAGCACAGAAGGCGCCTACCTCGGGATTATTGTTGTCGTGGAAAGGATCTTCCCACATCATGACGGACATGGGGCCCCCACCAGCATCGTCGGTGGTTAGGATGCCCGTGTCGGCGACTATCTCCTCCCCGCCATCGAGCCCGTCGATGGAGGCTCCAGGAGTGACGACCATGTACCGGTACCTGTGCCTCTGTATGGTACCGCCGGCCGAGTTGGTCACGACGACGACGGGTGTGCGGGTTCGCCAGACTGGGTAGGTCTCAGGGCTAGTTACCATCTCGACGCTACTCGCGTACTGCTTTTTGTTGTCTGGGCCATGTTGGTCGCCTGCATCTACGACATCTCCTGCATCTGGGGCCCAGAGGCGGGAGGAAGTGACGCGTAGGTACGAGCCAAAGGGGAGGGCTGCGCGACACGAAAAGTGGAGGCGCAAGACACGGCCTTCGGTCGGGAGCGGGGCGTTGGGTGGCGCTTCTGAGACGGCGATTACCATGGTACCTTTTGCCTACTGTCTGTCACCTAAGTAAGTCGGAGAGACACAAGGGGTGGGTGCGGTGACCAGGACTGGCGGCGGGAGCGGTGTGGCCCTGTCTTCTTCCGACCGACTAGCTCTGTGGAGCTTTGTGCGGGTGTCATGAGCTCGTATGCTATGCATACGGTAATAATGCATACGGTAATAATAGCTAGTAGTAGGTAGAATCAACAACTGTATGCACACGTACTAGCTAGTCTAGATATTATATTATTATTAATACAGAGTATGAGGTAGCTAACTACTGATGGATTAGTACTACCTAGTTGTATGGATACTCTACTTCTAGTAGTAGTAGGAACATTTTGTAAGCACGGTGACGTATTTTGCCGCCGAAGCTTCCTTCGACGAGGAAGAAAGGTATCCACAAAAAGTACACCCAGCGTTAACTGTATTACAAGATACCGCAACGCAACGGCAACACAAAGAAAACGCAACTTACCCCTTATTATTACTCGTACGACTCGTAGTGTACATACTCTCTAGTAGAGTACATAAATACATACCCGAGTACATAGAGTACATAAATTCATGTATGCCATACTCTACTAGATAGCTATCATACTAGAGTAGTATGCATACAACCATGTACCACTCCTCTAGCTAGAGTACTAGTACAATGTATGCATACACGACTGGAGTGTATGTGCATAGTACTACACACGTACTAGAGTATGGATACTAGCTAGTACGTGGGTACTAAATAATATGCATACCCCTCGTACGATGATGTGCATACTGTGCGTAATACTCTAGTAGTATGCATACTACAGTAGTCTGAGTAGATCTACTATGGATATTATTTATATATATATAATACGCTCGTATGCATACTCTGGGTAGAGAGTAGCGATTTACGCTTGCGTACACATTATAATATATTTATTTGTATTCGGCTGTTTCCACTTCACCTTCTAAAGTAGTGAATATGCAGTTACCTGAAGCCCCTTCCTCGCAGCTTCTCATGGATCCGTCCTTTGTCCAGTAGTCCAGGGATGCCTCAGCACCTGTTCAATCGACAAACGCTCGCGCGCGTCTGAGTTGAGCATGGCCACAATCAGATCCCTGCTTTCGCGGCTTGTTGTGGCCGGAAAGAACCAGTGAGGACCAAGCATTTCGTCCTCGTCCTTCTGAGTGTAATTAGGATCAAGCGCGTAGGCGCCCAACGATCGCCGACCATGCTTTCTCCGTGCCTCGTCGTACCACTTGCTGAACGAAAGATACCGTGGGCAGCGCAGCAGATCCTCGCCGAAGGGCAGAGAGCGGAACAGCATGGCATAGAGGATGATGCCAGCGCTCCACACGTCTGCCTTCGTTCCGTCGTACCCATTGACGCCGCCGGTGTTGGCGACTTGGTCTGGGGCGCGGCTTGCATTCTTGGACTTCTTTTTCTTGTCCTGATCCTGCGAGATGATCTCAGGCGCCACATAGTGCGGCGATCCTACAATGGACGTCATGCGCTTAAGTGGTTCAGGCGAACCATTGCCCTCCAAGCCAAAGACATTATCCATGTTGCCGCAAGTCAGGTAGAGCAGAGCCGTAGCTCCCATGTTCCTGAGAGAGTAGGGACTCGGAGTAGGTGATGCGACACCTGCTGTGGACTTTGTCGGAGAAGCGACGATCGATCCGCCCTCCGAGAGGAGGTCAGGATCGACGGAGGCTATGCCCTGCGTCAAACCCGAAAAATGAAATGTGGCCGACAGGCCAAAGTCGGCTATCTTGAGAGTCTGGCCTTCCGGTCCATTGTGGACTAGGAGGTTCTCGGGCTTGAGGTCACGATGGGCGATGCCATTCTCGTGGCAGTATGCGATGCCAGCTGCCAGCTCGCTGAAGAATTTCAACATCCTAACCTCGGGATCTTCTTCGCCATCGTCGCCATTACCCTTGTCCTTCGCCCCGGAGGAGCTGCTGATGAGATCGAACAGCTCTCCGCCGCGAACGAGCTCTAGGATGAGGAACATGGTCGACTTGGAGTCCTGAATGAGCTCGAGGACCTCGTACAGATGCACGACATTGCGATGCCGGCCGATCTGCATCATGTGGCGGATCTCCTTAGTCGCGGCGCGGCGCTGCCGAAGCCAGCGAAGGTACTTGGGAGGCACCGCGGGAACGGCGATGTATGCGCTCAGGGGACTGCAGTATACCGTCTTTCGAGTCGCCTCCATGGCCCTGGCAAGGCCTCCCTCCACCTCGGTCGTACTGAACAGGTTTCTACGAACCTGGACGGGACTCAGGTAGCCACCCCCGATGCTTCCAGACAAATCTGTGGCCGCCTCGTCGGCGGCCGGCATATTGGTGCCCTTGCCGTACTTTGACGGGGGCTGTCCCGCGTTGACCCTCTCGATGGAGTCCATCATGGCCTCGAAGTCGTCCTCGGTCGCACCGAACGGGGCGTGGCCCCAGATCTCGATGCACCTGGTCAGCGGCAGCTCCTTGATCACTCCCCTGCCGGGATCTAGGTACGCAGCTACGAGGCTCAGCCTCAGACCGCGCTGCTCGCTGCCTCGATCGACGACATCTCCGGCCGGGCCGGTCTTCTTCAGCGTCCTGAGATTGCGGCTGTTGGGGTTTATCAGCCACCAGACATTCTTCTCCTCCATGGGGCGGTGCCCACTGACGACGGCGGGGTCGAAAGGCTCGCCCTCCTTAACGACGACGGCGTCCTTGATCGAGTCGGCCGAAAGGAGGCGGTAGCCCACGGGATTAAGGATCTTGACCGCGACCGTCTGCTCCATGGCAAGGAAGAGGGGATCGGACCGTTTCCGATCCCCCGCCGAGATGTTAAGGCCGGCTAGGCCGTCCCCGTCCCCCTTCTCGGCCCTCTGCTGCTCCAGCTCCAGCTCCTGCCGCGCCTTGCGGGTATAGTGCTCGGACCGGCTGGGAGCGTCGATTGCGTCGAGGACCGGGATCTCGGTGCCGGCCTTGTTGAAGCCCGTTCGGCTGCGGGGGACCTCGATGGCCATGTTGGCGTCGTCGCAGACGGCGGCCTTCTGCGGGGGGTGCATTTCCGCATGGGCGCCGGCGTACTCGAGCGAGGCCGCGCTCCTCTCCCTCCCGGGCAGCTCCTCGGACGGCCCGTCGTGCTCCTCCTCCCCGCGGGTCTCCCCGCAGAACGGATCGCACATGCCCCCCGACGATTCGACGACCTCGTGGTCCACTGTGACGGCGGGGCGCTCCTGATCCACGTGCTGCGGATCAGCGCCAGCGCCAGCGCCCCTCCCCTCCGAGTGCGAGCGATCCCCCACGGTAACCCCCTGGAGTCCCCCCTCCGCCGCCAGGAGGAGGCTGTCGGCCACCCCCGTCCTCACCGGATACTCCCCCAGGGAGAGGAGGGGCGTGCCCTCGTACACCACCCCCGCGACGCCGCCGCCCAGGTAGTTCCCGACCTCGTAGGTGGCGCGGCCATCGACGACGATGATCTGGCCATCGTACGAGTCCACCCTGCGGCAGAAGCCGTCGAGGTGGTGGGGCTCGACATACACCGAGGACTGACCGGTGCGCTCTAGGGGTGTGCCCGACTTGCCCCCCTGGGACCTGTCGTCGTCCCCCCGCGAGGCTCCGCCGCCCCCGTCGCCTCGGGAGGGACCGAACGATCCCCGCACGCCCCTGAACTTGGACATGACTGCGCTGGCGACTGTGGTCGCGTCTCCGTCTCCGTAGTTTGAGAAGGAGCCCTGCCCCAGCTTCTTGGACAGGCCGTCGCCCTTGTCCTTCGGCGACACCAGGTTCTTCAGCTTGCGCAGCGCCGACGGCTTGCCCAGCCGGTTCGCGCCGGGGGATCCTTGCCCCCCCTCGCCGTCGCTGCTCTTCTCGGTCGGGGCGGGGGCGGGGGCGGACCCGTCCTCGGCCTTGGCTTCCAGGGCACCACCGCCCGCGGCCGCCTTCTCCGCCGCGGCAGAGGACCGCTTGAAGGGGGACTTCTTCTTCCAGGATTTGCCCCCCCCTGGGCCCTTCTCCATCTGAGATTCGTCTCCCTCCTTCATGGTTGCCGGCAGTCCCATCGGCGGGCGGAACTTCCGAGCGAAGTCGAGAGGCAGATCCCGGATCGAGTAGACTGCTTGTAGCTATTCGTTTCGTTGAAGCGGCACACCCACGCGTTCCGCAGCGGCAGGGAAGGTGGGTTCCGATGACAGGGGTGTTGGTTGGTTGGTTGGCGGAGGGAGGGAGGGCCCAGCGCAGCACGAGCGGTATAGGATGGAGGGGCTGCCTTCAGTCTCTTTTCCCCAAACGGAGTAGGTGTGCGATTACCGTCCCGTCGGCGAGAGGGGCTTTTTCCATCCTGTTCCCAACCGGGGTCGCGTATAGCTTGCAACTACTACCGGGCACACCTACCGTAAAGCCAGCCTGGCCCCAATGCAGGGTGATTGGCGTCCGTTAAGGATACTACTTATGAATAGTATGAAAAATCACCCATACTACAGCAGTAGCACGACATGTACACCACTGATGCATACCTACTCCTAGTATATTTCTTAGTAGCTAATAGCTAGCTAGTATAATACTATGCACGTCCTACGCACGTACATGATGTACACGTACTAGCTAGCTAGTATGCATGATATCCATACTATATGCATAGTTAGTATGCATACTGTAGAGCAGGATCCTGGATCATAATATTAGTACTACTACTAGCTAGTATTACTAGTTGGAGTACTGTATGCATACTCAGAAGTAGTTTTCGTTAATTTTTGAAAAAAGGGATCCCCTCGCCAGAATCCAGTCGTTTCTAGAGCTGGGCGGGATGGATCGGGAGAGCCTGCGAGGGAATTCTCCGTCTACAGGAACGTAGGACGTTCATAATGTTATCAGGTTTAGGTCTTTCGGCGGATGCCTCTCCCATTTAGTAGTTATCCATATTATTATGCATGGTAAAAATAAAAAAATGCATACACAGTATGCATACGTATTATGCACATACTACTAGCTAGTCTAGCTAGAGTATGGATGGTATTTTTTTTTTAGTAATACGGTCGTACTGTACGTAGA
>Ga0315315_10002730_pt1 | contig 16146 bp, 14 predicted proteins | sample M140m3416metaG_FD_203699 | JGI IMG/M metagenome (GOLD analysis project Ga0315315, IMG submission 203699) | Ammonia-oxidizing marine archaeal communities from Monterey Bay, California, United States - M1 40m 3416 | ecosystem: Environmental > Aquatic > Marine > Intertidal zone | place: USA... | reverse complement strand
ACTAAATATTCTCTTTTAATAATGAGCCAGATCTTATGCATTATTTACTGCTTTTATAAATATATCTTCCATGCTTGCCGTTTCTTTTTTAAAGGAAATAATTTCTGTATCCTTTAAGATGCTTTCTAAAATTTCTTTAGCTAATTTTCCTTCTTTAAGCTTGATGTGATAATTATTGTCTTTTCCTGATGAGGCAATGGTAAAAATATCATTATCTTGTAGTTCACTACCTGATGTAATAACTTCAAAGGTATTAGCAGTAAATTGTTTTTTAATGTCTTCAATTGTACCTTCTAATATAGTCTTTGATTTATTGATAAGTGCAATATGGTCACAAACTTCTTCAACAGATTCCATCCTGTGAGTTGAGAAAATAATAGTTGTTCCTTTTTCAGCTAGTTCCAGAATTTCTTTTCTTATAATAGCAGCGTTTATAGGATCAAAACCAGAAAATGGCTCATCAAAAATTAAGAGTTTTGGTTCATGAATTACAGTTACAATAAACTGTATTTTTTGTGCCATTCCTTTACTTAATTCTTCTACTTTTTTATTCCACCAGCTGTAAATATCTAGTTTTTCAAACCAAAATTTTAGTTTTTCTAAAGCCTCATTATAGCTCATTCCTTTTAGTTGAGCTAGATAAAGAGCTTGTTCTCCAACTTTCATTTTTTTGTAAAGTCCTCTTTCTTCTGGCATGTAGCCAATTTCAGAAATATGATGTTTTTGTAACGGCTCTCCATCAAAAATAACTTCCCCACTATCTGGTGCAGTAATCTGATTGATGATTCGCATCAAAGTAGTTTTACCCGCTCCATTTGGCCCAAGTAAACCGTAAATACTTCCTTTAGGTACTGAAATATTTGCATTTGTTAGTGCAGTATAATCTCCATATTGCTTTACAACATCTTTTACTATAAGCAGACTTTTCATATTTCGCGCCATTAAATTTTAGCCAATAGTTAATTTTAACCAAACATTTCTCTTACCTTGTCAAAAAATGATTTATCACTTCTTGTTGGGTTAGGCGTAAAATTATCTGATTGCTTACAACTTTCAAAGAATTTCTTTTCTTCTTTTGATAAAGCCTGAGGAGTCCAAACATTTATATGAATGAGTAAATCTCCTTTAGCATATGCATTTACTGAGGGTAATCCTTTGCCTTTTAATCTTAGAATTTTCCCTGATTGCATTCCTTCTTCTAATTTAATTTTTACTTTTCCGCTGATTGTTGGTATCTCAGATGATGTTCCAAGTGCTGCATCAGCAAAACTAATATAATGGTCAAAATGTAAGTTTTGACCATCACGGATTAAAGTGTCATGATCTTCAATTGCAATAAGAACGATTAAATCTCCATTTATTCCTTCTAATGGAGCTGCATTCCCTTTTCCGCTAACTTTAAGTTGCATTCCATCTTCAACTCCTGCAGGAATTGTAATTTTTACAGTTTCAGTTTCTTTCAGCATTCCATTTACATCTGTACCTGCTGGGCGCTTATCAATACTTTTTCCGTTTCCATTACAATGCTGACAAGTGCTTTGTGTTTGCATTTGCCCTAAAATAGTGTTACTAACTCTAGTTACTTGTCCACTTCCATGGCAAGTTCCACAAGTTGTGAATGTTACGCCTTCAGCATTTACTAATCGGCTAACTTTTATCTTTTTCTCAACTCCTTCATCAACTTCTTTTAAGTTTAATGAAAGCCTTATTCTTAGGTTACTTCCTTTTACAACTCTTCTTCCTCTTTGTCGGCTTCCTCCACCAAATCCACCTCCTCCAAAAATATCACCAAACTGACTGAATATATCATCCATATTCATTCCCCCGCTTCCGAATCCACCACCAGCAGCTCCTCCCATTCCAGCATGTCCGAATTGGTCGTATCTTTGTTTTTTCTCAGCATTGCTTAATACATCATAAGCTTCAGCAGCTTCTTTAAATTTTTCTTCTGCATCTGGGTTGTCAGGGTTTTTATCAGGATGATATTTCACAGCCATTTTTCTGTATGACTTTTTTATCTCCTTAGCATCAGCATTTTTGCTAACGCCTAATACATCATAGTAATCTCTTTTTGACATTTTTTATTCTTTATTAGCAACTACAACTTTTGCATAACGCAAAACTTTTCCTCCAAGCATGTATCCTTTTTCTATTACATCTACAATTTTACCTTTCAGCTCATCAGAAGGCGCAGGAATATTTGTAATTGCCTCATGAAAATCAGTATCTAGCTCTTTTCCAATAGGATCTTCCAATTCAGTAAGTCCTTTCTTCTCAAGTTCTGATTTTAGTTGTTTGTAGATTAAAACTGTACCATCTTCATTACCATAATTATTGGCTTTTATAGATCTTTCAAAATTATCCATAATTGGCAGTAAAGTAGCCATAATGTCCTTATTAGCAGCAGTAAAAAGTTCAATTCTTTCCTTAGCAGTTCTTTTTCTAAAGTTTTCAAATTCAGCAAAAAGTCTTAGGTTTTTATCCTTTTCAGTTGCTAATAATTCCTCAGGAGTTGGTGTGGTTACTTCCTCTTCCACTTCTTCCTTCTCTGATATTTCAGTATTTTTATCTGAAATTACCTCTTCAGTGTTGTAAGCTTTTTTAGTAATTTCTTGCTCTTCTTGTTTTTTTTTACTCATGATATTTTTGTGTTACACTACTTTTAATAGTGCAAATAGTTTGCCAAAAGTATTTATAAGTCAAACTGGCAGTTTATTATTTTTGGGATTCAAGGAATCTGTGTAATGCAGGCCCTTTTAAGTCTTTTGCAATAATTATTCCATTGCCATCAATTAGCACATTGCTAGGAATAGATGAAATACCATATTTATTAGATCCTTCAGACTCCCAGCCTCTTAAATCAGAAACATGATATTCCCAAAAAAGTTGATCTTTATTTATTGCTTTTACCCATGATTTTTGCTTGGAATCAAGGGATAGACTATAGATTTCAAAACCATTTCCGTTTTTGAATTTCTCTTTATTGAATTTAAGGTAAGCATCAACTATATTTGGGTTTTCTCTCCTGCAAGGCATGCACCAGCTTGCCCAAAAATCAATAAGGACTAATTTACCTTTTAATGTTGACAACTTCATTTTATTTCCTTTTGGATTTTTATATTCCAGTTCAGGAGCAATGTTTCCTATTTTTAATCCTATTTCTTGGGCTGAAGCAACTAATGTAAGTATGCTAAAAGCAATTATTAATATTCTATTCATTAATCTATTCTTGTAATTTGTGCTCCAATAGCATTTAATCTTGTATCAATATTTTGATATCCTCTATCTATCTGTTCTACATTGTGAATCGTACTTTCTCCATCTGCAGCAAGTGCCGCTAAAAGTAGAGAAACACCTGCACGAATGTCAGGAGACGTCATAGTTGTTGGTTTAAATTCAAACTCATGATTTAAGCCAATAACAGTGGCTCTGTGAGGGTCGCATAAAATAATTTGAGCACCCATGTCAATAAGTTTATCTACAAAGAAAAGTCTTGACTCAAACATTTTTTGGTGGATAAGTACAGATCCTTTTGCTTGTGATGCTACTACCAATACAATTGATAATAAATCTGGGGTAAATCCTGGCCAAGGAGCATCTGAAATTGTTAAAATTGAACCGTCTATAAAGGACTGTATTTCATAACTATCTTGTGAAGGAATATAAATATCATCTCCTCTTCGTTCCATTTTGATTCCTAATTTTCCAAAAACAGATGGGATTAATCCTAACTCATTATATGCTACATTTTTAATAGTAATCTCTGATTTTGTAATTGCTGATAAACCTATAAAAGACCCAATCTCAATCATATCAGGAAGTATTCTGTGTGTACATCCTCTAAGATATTCTACACCTTCAATGTGTAATAAATTAGAGCCAACACCAGTAATTTTAGCCCCCATTGAATTTAACATTTTGCATAATTGTTGCAAGTAAGGCTCGCAGGCAGCATTGTAAATGCTCGTTTTCCCATTCGCCATTACTGCCGTCATAACAATGTTTGCAGTTCCAGTAACTGATGCTTCATCAAGTAACATATCTGTCCCTTTTAGCTCATCAGAAGTTACTCGGTAGAACTGCTCTTTACTGTCATATATAAATTTAGCGCCTAGCTTTTCAAAGCCAATAAAGTGTGTATCTAATCTTCTCCTTCCAATTTTATCGCCACCAGGCTTTGGAATATATCCTTTTCCGTATCTAGCTAAAAGAGGTCCTACTATCATAATTGATCCTCTAATTTGACTACTTTTTGCTTTATAATCTTCGGATGACAAATAATCAACATCAACATTATCGGCTTTAAAATTATAAGTTGATTCATCAAGTTGATTTACGGTTACATTTAAGTCACGCAATAAATCAATTAAGATATTTACATCACGAATGTTAGGGATATTTTCCATTCTTACTTCTTCAGGAGTGAGAAGTACGGCACACAAAACTTGCAATGCCTCATTTTTTGCACCTTGCGGATGTAAATCTCCTTTAAGTTTTATTCCTCCTTTTACTTTAAATGTAGCCATTTAGTAATTCTTTTTATAATTCTTTTTATAATTCTTTTTCTTACCGTTATTCTTTTTATTACTATTAGCTCCTCCTTGCCTTACGGATGCTGAACGGATAAATTCAAAATCATCAGCAAGTTTTAACTCATCATTAGACATTTGCTTAAGATGTAAACGAATAATGTTATTGTCTACTGAATTTTCATTGAATAAAATGTAAGATTTTTTCATCTGATTAGCAATCATTCCAGTCATAATTTCTTTTTCAGATCCTTCCATTTTCATGGCAGTTTTTATCATTGTAGGGATAGTGTTTCCGTAATATGAGAAACGAATTTTATTACTAGGATAGCTCATTGGCTCTGGTTTTTCTTCTAATTTTTCAGCCTCTGGCTTAGGGTAAGGTGATTTTATGTCAAGTTTAAAATCGGACATTATATGCAAGTGATCCCATAGCTTATGAGTAAATTCCTTTACATCTCGTAAGTGAGGATTCATTTGCCCCATAAATGCAATGATTGCATCTACACACTTTTGTTGTTCTTCTTTATCAGCTATGCTAGTCGCGTGATTAATCATTTTATGAACATGTCTTCCGTATTCAGGTATCGTTAGATGATCTCTCTCAGTATTGTATTCCATGAAAATATATTTGTCGCAAAAGTAATAAAAAAAGCCCACCAAATTAGTGAGCTATTGTTTAACCTCTAACATGTATGCTAGTTTCTATTTCTAAAATCCTAAAGTAAGGCCTAAAATATAATTTCTTGTTGCTTCAGGAAAGTAAGCAGCCATATTGTAGCCTCTTTCAGTATCAGCATTTACATAGTGATCGTATTCTCTAGGATCATAACTATCTGAAATAAAACGATATACCCAGGCATTGCTTACATATTCGTTATCTAATAAGTTGTTTACTAGCAATGTAAGTTTTGCAGTTTTAAATATATTACTGTCCCACTCATAAGCTAATCTTAAATTGTTTACTAAATAATCATCTAATTTTCTTTGATCAGTAGAAGTGTTATCAATAAATTGTTCACCAACATACTTGCTTATAAAATCTATGTTTATATTTTTAGATAATTTATAATTGAAAATTGAAGCCCAAATAGCTGTTGGAGAAAAAGCTAAATCAGTATTTTCATAAGATATCTTTTCTTGACCCCAAGTATCCCAATTATCAACATATTCAATATGGCTAATTATTTTGTTTTCTGATAGTGTCATGTTTCCTGCCCAAGTTATTCTATCTGATAACTTGCAAGTAGCTTCAAGCTCAATTCCTTTTCTGTAAGAATCATCAATATTTGCTCTTCTATATGCGCCTACATCATTAATTTCCCCATTAAGTACTAACTGGTTTTTATATTTCATTTGGTAAAGAGTTACAGCTAATGAAAATTTTTCTCCGCTTTGTTTGTAACCAACTTCCGTATCGTATAGTGTTTCATGTGATGGGTATTCATCAGATTTATTTTCTACATAATCATTTCTGTTCGGTTCTTTATTAGCTACTGCAAATGACGCATAAATAGATTGGTTCTTGTTTAAATCATGAAAAAGCCCGACTTTTGGATTGAAAAATGCATGAGTTACTTCTTGTTCGGATGGTATCCCATTTCTATCATAACCTTCAAATATATAATCTACTCTTCTTCTTTGTAAATCTAAATAAAGGTTAGTGGCATCAGAATATTTATAATTTGCTTTTGCATAAAAGTTATAATCTAATTTTTCAGCTTTATTCCAGTAATACTGATGATTGCTTGCTCCATTGCTTGCGTACTCAGCCCAGATAATATTGCCGTAATGTTGTCCAGAATAACTGTTGCTAGCACCGCCTAAAACTAATTCAAGGTTTTCCATTAGATGTTTAAGAGAATAAGTAACACCTCCAAAATCATTATTTAACCATTTTCTTCTTATAAGGTTAGTGGAAGAAATTGTATCATCAGATAAGATAATATTTTCCAGACCATAATCTGCAAAAGACTCTCCAATTTTTTCTTGCTCATAATATCCTTCACCATGCGTAAAATGTGCAGCAACATTTACAGTGGTTTTTGTACTTAATTGCTTGCTGTAATGCAATTGATAATGCGTTTGTCCGTAATTATCAACTTCATTTTTATAAGTGTAGGGGTTGAATGTTCTATTTGAGTCTAAATAATTTAAAGGTACACCATACCAAGCTTGATAAGTGCGTTCATTACCTGTAAAAGCTAATGCTTTTATAATTGAGCTTGCTCCAAAATATGTTCCTTGTAGGTAAATAGAGTTTAAGTTAGAAGATGCTCTATCTATATAACCATCAGATGAAATTTTAGATGCGCGCCCATCAAAAGCAAATTTATTATTGATAAGCCCAGTTCCGAATTGTATATTGTTTTTTAAAGTACCAAAACTTCCTGCAGAATTGCTAGTTGTAAAATAAGGGTTTTTATTTGAACCATCAGTTTTTAAATTTACTGATGCCCCAAAAGCTGCTGCTCCATTAGTTGAAGTTCCTACACCTCTTTGAATTTGAATGTTTTCAATTGAAGATGAGAAATCGGGCATATTTACCCACCAAACACCTTGGCTCTCAGAATCATTTAGAGGAATTCCATTAACTGTAACATTGATTCTTGTAGGATCGGAACCTCTTACTCTAAAGCCAGTATAGCCAACTCCAGCTCCTGCATCAGAAGTGGTAACTACTGATGGAGTAAGTGAAATGATATAAGGTAAATCCTGTGCTAGATTTTTTTTTTCAATTTCTGATTTACTGATGTTTGTAAACGCTACTGGAGTTTTTTCAGTTGCTCTAATCGCATTTACACTTACTTCACTTAACAACTTTTGTATTGAAATAGTGTCATTTGACTGTTGTGCAAAACCAATATATGGTAAAGCAAGCAGAGCGGCCATAAAGTTTTTTTTATTAAACATTTTTTAATTCTTGTTAACATTACCAGACAAAGTAGGGGTTATTATCTGTTATATTTAATGTTTACTCATTTTCCTATGATGAATTACCATCTCAGGTTCAATGGGTATAATCTCAGCCTTTCGGCACCCCTTTTAAGATGGGTCAAAGATAATTATTTAATTTAAATTTATGATATTTTAAAATTTAAAAAGAAAGTAACTTTCATGAATGTTACAACAAAAAAATTTTAGAATGTTAGGAGGTTGAAGAGGCATATAAGCAAGATCTTAATTCTATTGATGCTGGAGATTACATATTTTCAATTAATGATTTTTTAGGAAATTCTCAATGTCATTTTACTAATAAGGGAGTCTGTATTTATAAAGGTTTTTTACGAAGAATTTAATTTTAGTAAAATACAACGATTTTGTGCAAATTGAAACAATTCCTTATGCAGGTGATTTGAAACTTATTGATAAGAAATCAGGTTTTGAATTGTTTATATAATACATATAAAATCAAGCAAATGCCGCTCCAGAAGATTAGTTTTCCTCAATAATCAATTTTATTAAAGCAAAACAAAGTTATTTCATTATAACTAAAGTGTCTTGAATTATTTTTAAGCTTTGAGGATTAGAATTTTTTCTATTGCTTGCTGAAGCCTTCCCTCTCCTTCAATAATAAAATATTTATGTCCTAAACGCTCTAATTCTTCTTTATAGATTTCAAAAAGCTCATTTCTATCATTTGGATTTTCTCTTTGAACGTCTGCCTGCCAAGTAATGTCAGGTTTACACAAAAGATAAAATCTATTCTTAACTTTTTGTTTTTCAATTTGATTTATAATCCAATTATTGCAATTGCCATATTTATAATTGCTCCATATTTTAAGAGTAATAAGATCAGTATCGTGTAGAGAGATTTGTTGCTTTTTAATAGTAAGTTGCTCGTGTTTAAATTGCCCTTTAGCAATTTCCAATAAATCTTCTTGTAAGTAACTTTTACCTAAATCAGATAGATATTTTCTTGCAAACTCTTTTGTAAAAGGAATTTTGTAATGTTCAGAAAGGGCTTTGCATAGAGTTGTTTTCCCACTACTTTCAGGTCCTGTAATTATGATTTTAAGCATCCGAAGTAGTTTGTTTTAGCCAGGAAAAATACCCTAATACAGCAATAATAGTGTAAGCTATAAAAAGGAGAGAGGAAAGGTGTAAATCTCTACTGAAATACAAATAAATTGAAACGGCATCAATAATAATCCAGTACAGCCAATTAGCAAGTACTTTTTTGGTTACCATATAAGTTGCAATAATTGAAAATACTGTAGTAAATGAATCAACAAGTGGCATTTTTGAACTTGTAAAAGTTACAAAATAAAATCCCATTAAAAAAGTAATAATTGCACCTATCAAAATAAGTAGTAAGTGCTTACCTATTGTCCATTGAGTTATTTTTAGTTTTCCATTATTTTTATTCCATTGAAAATAACCATAAATAGCCATCAAAAAATAAAAAATTTGCAAAATAGTTTCAGGATATAATTGTGCAGTAAAACAAATGTAAATATAGAGAATTACACTAATTGCAGCTGCACTCCAACACCAGATATTTTGCTTTGCAGCCAATACTACATATAGTATAGAAAGAACTACTGCTATAGTTTCAATAATACTCCAATTAAAATCTAAGCTGCTAAAAAATAAAATTATTTCATTCATATTATAATAAGTCAAAAATACGAAGTTTGGTAAAGAATTAATCAGCAATACTGATTGCTTTATAGTTTTTGATGAGTATATGCGTAAAACTCATTAGCAATTATGTACTGCACTAGCAATTTCTGAAATTAGATTTTCGTCCTTTTCAATTGCATTACCAACTACTATAATATCAGCTCCTGCTTTGCAATTAGCAATTGCTTTTTCTCCACTACTTATACCTCCTCCAATAATTAAAGGAACATCAACTGATTTACTTACAGCCTCTATCATTTTTTCAGAAATTGGGTTAAGGGCCCCACTTCCACCATCCATAAATATGAGTTTAAGTCCTAGCATTTCTCCAGCCATTGCTGTACAAGCTGCAACATCATTTTTTTCATATGGTATAGGAGTTGTATTACTCATATAGGAAACTGTAGTAGGCCTTCCGCTATCAATTAGTATATATCCTGTGGATAAAACTTCAACTGATGATTGTTTTAAAATAGGAGCTGTAACAACTTGTTTTCCAATTAACATATCAGCATTTCTACCTGATATTAATGATAAAAATAAAATTCCATCTGCTTTATCATTTACTTGCATGGTATCTCCAGGAAATAATATAACAGGAATTTTAGAGTTCTCTTTTAATGTTGATAGGCAAGAGTTTAACCTGTCATTTGTAAGTAAACTTCCTCCAACGAAAAAGTAATCAGCATTTGCTTTCTCTGCTTTTTTAATAATTGTAAGCAGTTGATTCTTATCTTGCTTATCTGGATCAATTAAAAGTGCAAATGATTTTTTATTTGCTTTTTTGTTTTTAAGTATAATTTTGTAGATATCCATAAGTAATTTTCTATTTGCAAACATACACTAAATAGTGCGTATCTATTTTTGTGTAATGCAATGTGTATTTTTTTTTATTAAATTGTGTTGCTACTTTACCTTTTTCTTTCATAAAAAATGGAGATATTAGTATATCTTTTTTAAAGTCAACACTTCCTTTTTGATGCCATTTATAAACAGCTTCCTTACAACACCATATTAATGTTGCTTTTTCTTTTGTTAAATCTTTATGACTATTATCTGCAATAAATTTACGCGAGAGACTTAGTGGTTTTTCAGAAATATACTCAATATCTAATCCTACTTTTTTTTTGCTTATAATTATTGCAAATAAATTTTTAGAATGAGAAATTGAAATATGTTTCCCATTAGAAATTTCAGGAGCGCCATTTAGATTGTATGAAATTTGTTGATTTGGCTCTAGTTCATTTAAGAGTAATCTGCTTATTAAAAATTCTTCTTTTCTTTTATCAGTTGTTACGTTTGATGAGTCAAAACTTGCTCCAAGTTTTAAAAGTTCTGCTAAGCTCTCATTAATTTCCCAAATAGCAATTTGGCAATTATTTTCAGTATATTTTTTAATTATTCCCATCTCACATTTTATTGGTTGCGAATATAATAATTATGATTATCTTTGCCATCCTTAAAATAAAAAATGGAAACGGAAACTATGAATTATAAAGTAAAAGATATATCCTTAGCTGATTGGGGGAGAAAAGAAATCACTTTGGCAGAGGCTGAAATGCCAGGTTTAATGACTATTCGTGAAGAATATGGAGATAGTAAGCCATTAGCTGGCGCAAGAATTGCGGGTTGTTTGCATATGACAATTCAGACTGCAGTTTTAATTGAAACATTAGTTCATTTAGGTGCTGAGGTTACTTGGTCATCTTGTAATATTTTCTCCACACAAGATCAAGCAGCAGCTGCCATTGCGGCAATAGGAGTTCCTGTATTTGCGTGGAAAGGACTTTCGGAAGAAGAGTTTGATTGGTGTATTTTACAAACACTAACTGCCTTTAAAGGTGGTAAATCATTAAACATGATATTAGATGATGGGGGTGATTTAACTAATATGGTTTTTGATAGATTCCCTGAAATGGTAAAAGATATTAAAGGACTTTCTGAAGAAACTACTACTGGAGTACATAGATTATACGAAAGAATGGAGAAGGGGACGCTATTAACTCCTGCTATCAATATTAATGACTCAGTTACTAAATCAAAATTTGATAATAAGTATGGTTGTAAAGAATCGTTAGTAGATGCAATTAGAAGAGCAACTGATGTTATGATGGCTGGTAAAGTTGCTGTTGTTGCGGGTTATGGTGATGTTGGAAAAGGTTCTGCTGCTTCATTAAGAGGCGCTGGAGCAAGAGTTATTGTTACAGAAATTGATCCTATTTGTGCTTTACAAGCTGCAATGGATGGTTTTGCAGTAAAAAGAATGGATGATGCTTGTAAAAATGCAGATATCATTGTTACAACTACTGGAAATAAAGATATTATTCAAGCGCGTCATTTTGAGAGTATGAAAGACAAAACGATTGTTTGTAATATTGGTCATTTTGATAATGAAATTGATGTTTCTTGGTTGAATGAGAAATGGGGGTATACAAAAGATACGATAAAACCACAGGTTGATATGTATACTGTTGAAGGCAAAGATATTATTTTATTAGCAGAAGGTAGATTAGTAAATTTAGGTTGCGCAACAGGGCACCCTTCATTTGTTATGTCAAACTCATTTACAAATCAGGTTTTGGCGCAATTAGAGCTTTGGAATAATTCATCTTCATATAAAAATGAAGTATATATGCTACCTAAACATTTGGATGAAAAAGTAGCAAGATTACATCTTGCTAAAATTGGGGCTGAATTAGAAACTTTAAGAGCGGACCAAGCAGAATATATTGGCGTAACGGTTGAAGGCCCTTATAAACCAGAATATTATAGATACTGATTAGCTATATTATATATAGATTTAGAACCCCTATTGATAGGGGTTTTTTTATGTTTTAAATTTACCATTTTATTGGGTTTAAAAAAAATACCTTAATATTGTAGCTTGAATTAAAACCTATAATATGAAAAAATTCTCTGCAATTTTATTTTTTAGTTTGTTTACTGTAGTTTTTGTAAATGGTCAATGTTCTATTGATTATAATTATTATCCAGTTGGTGCAAATTATGGTTTATATCCTGATACTTTGCCTGATGGGGTTGTTGGGCAAGCCTATAATCAAGATTTAACATTTTACCTGCCTCTTGATACTGTTTCTGCTGGTGTTTTTGTAGAGTTTACAGATTTTCATATTACATCAATTTCCCTTCCCCTAGGGCTTACTTGGGAATGTAATAATAGTTCTAGTGCGTGTCATTATGACCCTTTAATTAGTCAATACGGCTGTGTAAATGTTTCTGGAACTCCTTTGGTAGCTGGAAATTATGATGTTGATGTTACTTTAGTAGCTACTCATAGTTTGTCTGCTTTAGTAGGCACAGAGAGTATATCTTTCTCACTTCCAATGACCATAATTAATGATACATCTACTTCTACAAATGCCGGCTTTGCAATGACAAATCCTTCAGGTTGCTCCCCAATAACAGTTAGTTTTACAAATAATAATCCTGGAATGCTATCTTATTATTGGGATTTTGGGAATGGGAATACTAGTAATCTACAGGATCCGGTTGATCAGATATACACTCAGCCGGGCGAGTATATTGTAGAGTATTCGGCTACCCAAACAAATCCGGCTTATTTTTTAGAAAGCATTGAAGTTGTTTCAGGTTTATGTTCAGATAATTTTGCAACTGGGGATGTTGACTTATTTTATACTGTAAGTACTCCTGTTGGTGTTTTAGAAGAGGTTAGTAGCGGAAATTATATTACACAGCCATTTCCTTTAATAATAAATAGCTTTAACCCTTTACAGTTAACAGGCCAGTCTGTTGATATTGCAGTGTATGATAATGATGATATTTTTTGGACTATTACAGAGGATTGTGGCTCGTTTTCTTTTGCTCCCACATTACAGGCAGGAGTATTTTCTGCAAATGGAGGTGGGTTATCTATAAATTATACCGTAATGGAGGTCCCAGCAAATACTGTAACGACAACAGATACAATTTATGTTTATGGATATCCTAATACTCCTGTTTTAGATTACGATACTTTAAATAACTTGATTTACACATCTTCAGATTCTAGTGCAATGCAGTGGTATTATTATAATAGCCCAATACCTGGAGCTACCGACACTTTTGTTGAACCAACAGCTTCTGGGTTATACTCATTAGTTGTTGTAAATGAGAATGGTTGTGTAGCTACTTCATTAGAAGTTTTGATTGTAATATGCGACACTTATTATCAGCCAATGCTGGATAATAATGGGTCTACAGCATGGATGTTAGATTCAGCCTTATATTCTAATCTGCAGTGGTATAGCGTTAGTAGTGGAATTATTAATGGTGCAAATCATTCTTTTTTTCCAGCTACTGTAAGCGGGGAGTATTATATTATTGCAACTGATACGTTTGGATGTACATACTCATCAGCTTCAGTGTACCTAAGCCCTTTTGTAAGTTCAGAAGGAGTTATGCCTGACATTGTAAAGGTTGGTCCCAACCCTATTGCAGATGGGCTTCCATTGAATGTCTATATAGAAGCTCCAGCGTTATCACCAGTTTCATTTGTTTTATTCGATTTCTTTGGAAGGGAGATTGTTCGTAAAGTTTTTGATTACCGCTCATATCCTTATAAATTTGAAGTAAATGAGATTAGTAGATTATCCAATGGGATATATTTTTTAGACATCTCATTTGATAACAACAACATAAGAAAGAAGATTGTAAAGTTGGGAGCTAATTAAAGATATGTAGAACATTATTATCATCCAAACTCCAATTGTAAGTTTTTAATGATAAAATGGCTGGTGCATTTATAGATTCACCTGTATTGCTTATTAAGAATGCTGAGGGGCAACAATTGCAAAATGCAATTCCAGAATTTATTGAATCAATAACTGAGCAAGATAGTGATGGTTCGTAACTGCAGTTTCTATCATAAACCTTATAATCACTTCCAATTCCATGGTAAATAATTATTCCTTCGACTCCACCCTCAATAAAAATGGCACTTCCTGGTATTGTAATTTCACTATATTCGGGTAAGCTTAAATTCAGATACTCATTTACATAAACTTCTTGTATGTAATCATCCTTTGTGTTACAACTGAGTGCTAAAATATTGATTGCTAGAATGTATATAAGCTTTTTCATACCTGCAATCTTAGTTAAAATAAATGAGATTTATTACCTTTATTAATATGAAAATATTTATATCTTTACACCCTTTAAAATTAGATTATGCCAAGAAAAATTTATTTAATAATAGCATTTGCATTAACAACAACTTTTGCTTTTGCTCAAACAGGTTCTCTTAAGGGAGTAATTACTGATGCTATGACTGGGGAGCCAGTTCCTTTTGCTAATATTGTGGCAGAAAAAGACGGGAATCAAGTCGGTGGGACTACTACTGATTTTGATGGAAACTATACAATTAAGCCTTTAGTGCCAGGTAATTATTCTGTCAAAGCAACTTTTGTAGGATATGGGGCTGTTGAAATTACAGGGATAGTTGTTTCGTCTAACAAGATTACAAAGCAAGATATTCAACTGCAAGAAGGTGTTGCTATTGGTGAGGTTAAAATTATTGCTTACAAGAAACCATTACTTGATCAAGATAACTTATCAGGTGAAACAAAAACTGCTGAGGAAATTGTGGCTTTACCTACAAGAAATGTAAGTTCTGTAGCGGCAACTACTGCTGGTATTTACCAGAAAGATGAGGGTGAAGGTGTTAATGTTAGAGGATCTCGTTCTGATGCTACTGAATATTATATTGATGGGATAAAAGTGAGAGGCGCTATGGGGGTACCTACATCTGGTATTGAGCAGATTACTGTAATTACTGGTGGTGTTCCTGCACAATATGGTGATGCGACAGGAGGAATTATTTCTGTTACTACAAAGGGCCCTTCTAATAAAACATTTGGTGGTTTTGAGTATGAGTCTTCAACATTATTTGATGATTATAATTACAATTTATTAGGCTTTTCTTTGTCTGGCCCTTTATTAAAAAAGAGAAATGCTGATGGTACTAAAGGAAGTTCAATTTTAGGGTATTTTATTTCAGGAGAGCTTAGAAGTGTTGATGATAATGACCCGTCGGCAATTGGAATGTGGAAAGTAAAGGATGATGTTTTAGCTGATTTAAAAGTAAATCCTTTTGTATTAGCTCCTAATGCTAATGCAGGTTTATTAAGCTCTTCTGAGTTTTTAAATGAGAATGATTTTGAATTGGTTGATGCTAAACTAAATACTAATGATAAAAGAATAAATATATCTGGTAAAATTGACATTAAACCATCTAATAATACTTTCTTGTCTTTAGGTGGCTCGTTCTATGCTAGAAAAAGTAATGATTTTAGCTATTGGAGATCAATGTATTCATCTGATGATAATAGAAATTCTTCACAAACTACTTATCGTTTATTTGGTAAGTTGACTCAAAAGTTTGGTTCTGAAGAATCAAACTCAGAAGAAAGTGCATCAGTTATTAAAAATGCATTTTTTACCATACAAGCAGATTACACTAATAATAAATATACTTATGGTGATGAAAAACATGGGTTGAATATTTTTAATTATGGTTATGTAGGAAAGTTCAATACATATAAAGCTCCTATTTATCAAAATAGTACTGCAGTTGATTCTGTGAATGGGATTATTTATAGTGGACAAATTTTATCTAGTTGGGCTGATACTTTATATACTTTTGAGGCTAGTGATATGAATCCAGGTTTAGTAAATTATACTGAAGCCTATTATGATATGTTTTCTGAATATGGCATGAATTCCTACCAGTCTTCAACTATGAGTCTATTTGGTGTTGATGCGTCTAATGATGGCATGATTAGAACAGCAGCAGATTTGCAAGGAAAAGGATTAATGAATGGTGATGATCCTTCATCAGTATATTCTTTATTTGGAAGTAACGCTTCTTGGTATGGGTATTCTATTAAGCAAGAAAACACACAGTCAACTTTTAAAGCTTCAGGATCTGCAGATGTTAAGTCTCATGAATTCTCATTCGGATTTGAATTTGAAC
>Ga0315315_10002728_pt1 | contig 16149 bp, 16 predicted proteins | sample M140m3416metaG_FD_203699 | JGI IMG/M metagenome (GOLD analysis project Ga0315315, IMG submission 203699) | Ammonia-oxidizing marine archaeal communities from Monterey Bay, California, United States - M1 40m 3416 | ecosystem: Environmental > Aquatic > Marine > Intertidal zone | place: USA... | reverse complement strand
TGAAGAAGTTGCAATTAAGCAATGGCTACAAAACAATAATACGTCGCCAATTACGAGAAATCATCTTACTATAGCGCATTTGAAACCGAATAGATCACTTAAAGATGCAATCCAAGCATTTCAAAATCCATCTGGTGTCGTGGTTGCACAGGATAGTATTGTGACGACAAATTTTGCAGTAGAGAAAAATCCAATTAAACTAACAGAATATTCGGTAAATACAAATAATAGCAAGCTCGTAACTACTATTATTGAAAGTATTAATGGTGAAAAGCAAGTTCCTTGTGATATAGTTGTTGTTGTTGATGTTTCAGGATCTATGAATGCTGCCGCATATGTTGAGCAAGATGGTAGACTTAATGATGTTGGATTTACTATTTTAGATATTACCAAACATGCAATTAAGACTATTATTGAATCGTTGAACGAGAACGATAGAATCTCCATAGTAACATTTTCAGATGTTGGTAAAGTAATATGTGGAATGACAGAAATCACCAAAAGTAACAAAACATATTTAAAATCTCAAGTACAAAATTTAGCAACTGAAGGTTGTACAAATATCTGGGCCGGTTTAAATATTGGATTGCGTCAATTTACAAACCGAAATAATGAACCTCATACAAAATCGCTACTATTTATGACAGATGGCGTTCCAAGCCAACATTTGCTTCCACCCAGAGGTATTCTTGATAGTCTAGAAAGAAGTATTAATAGTATGGAAAATAAGCCTTCGATATACACATTTGGATTTGGATATTCGTTAGACACTAAGCTTTTGTCTGATATTGCTATGATTGGAAATGGTTCATTCGCATTTATTCCCGATTCAGGTTTTGTCGGAACTATTATTATCCACGCAATGGCTCATATTAAAACTCTATGTGGTACTAATGCAGCTATCAAGATAAATGTTGCTAATGACACAAAAATTAAAAAGATATATGGTTACGAAAATTCCAATATTATTACTATTGGTAGTATTAATTATGGACAGAACAAAGAATTTGTTATTGAAATGGTAAGTGAATCTGGTAATTATGATTATGATATTGAATTGGTATATAATTCATATGAAAATAAAATTATAAATATTCAATCAGAAACTAAAGAATATAAAGACGATTATTCGATTATTATGAGATTGGAATTTGTTGAATTGCTTTGTAATATAATCAATATTATGGCCAATAATACTACAAATGCAAAAATGCCTATTAATGAATTTATAAAAAAATATAACTATGACGATTATTTAATTAATGATTTAAAAGATCAAGTAATTATGGCAATTTCAACACCAGAAATTTATAATAAGTGGGGAAAAAATTATTTGTATTCATTGATGTATGCTCACAAGGCACAGAGATGTAATAATTTCAAAGACAAAAGTGTTTCTATGTATGGTGGTAAACTATTCAAAGAACTAGTAGAAATCATTGATATTATTTATGCCGATATGGATCCGCCCCAGCCTTCAAATAATATTCGCGATTGTGATAATAAGACACGATCTGGATTGCAAAGCAAGGGTCGAACAGCTAATAATCAAATGAATTTTAGACAAAGTTTCCATAATGCTAGTGGAGGCTGTTTTCACGAGAATAGCAATGTAATAGTATATCCTAATATAGTAAAGAAATGTAAAGATATTAAGAAAGGTGATATAGTAATGATAGATGATAAAAATAAAACAGAAGTGGTATGTGTAACAAAGATTAAATGCAAAGATAACAAATGTAAAATGGTGAATATTAAAAATTTAAATATTACAGAATATCATCCAATTAAACAACATGGTGAATGGGTATTTCCTATCAATGTTAAAACTAGTAAAGATATTAATTGTGAATATATGTATAACTTTGTATTAAAGGACAGGCATTATATTAATGTCGGTGGCGTAACTTGTGCAACACTCGGTCATGGTATGACAGACAATGATGTTATCAAACATCACTATTATGGAACTGATAAAGTAATAGAAGACCTCAAAAAATGCAAAGGTTTTCATAATGGAGAAATTACTTTTAAATCAGATAATATTATGAGAGACGCTAATAATAATGTTATTGGATTTAACGTTTCCGCAGAATATTAATACTGACTATAAAACTAATAGTAAAAAAAATTATAAATATTAAAATATTATTGTAATTATTATTTTTAACACAAAAACATTCCATATTAGGTATATCAACTATTTTATTATCATCTTCGTCGCAAAAAGCGTTATTTGAGTTTTTACTTTTTGCTGCACCCATTAACTCGCGCAATTCTACATATATATATTTTTATTATTTTCTTTATTATATTTTTTTTTCAATAAATCATATAATTCATTTTTCTTTTCTTTAATATTATTATTTCTATTCGAAAATAAAAACTGCATTAACGTGGATGGTTCAATATTGTAATTTTTAATATTTTTCCATATATCTTCAAACTGCTCTTCATCATTGAAGAATGATAGAAACATATTTTTTGCTTGATATTTATCTAAGTTTGTAAGTTCGATTTCCATATCAATTCTTCCAGATCTTACAAGAGCTTCATCCAATTTGTCTGGAAAATTTGTGGTTATAATTACTATCAGACCTTCGGGATTATTGAAACCATCTAAAGAATTAAGCAATCCGTTTAATGTAATTTTATTTCGCATAGTATCACCACTTTTTCTGTCAGCAAATATACAATCAATATCTTCGATAACTAATATTGAAGTTTTATCGATATTTGATGCAGCATTAATAGCTCTTATCATTTCATTTTCACTTAAATCACTATTGATATTCAAGTTGCAAATAGATGCATTGCATAAAGTTGCAATTGCATGTATTAGCGATGTTTTACCGACTCCAGGAGATCCATGCAAAAGAATATTAATTTTATATGGAATACCATGCTTCAAATAATCTTTGTAAGTTTTATTATCAACGAATTCTAAAATATGCTTTTTAATTTCTTTTTCATGGTTTTCTTTTAGAAATAAACTATCGAAACTTCTTTTAGGAATTGCAGTATCAAAAATCCAATCATAATATGAGAATTTTTTTTTTTCTAATTTATTGTTAAATATATTTTTGAAAAGGTTTTTATGCTCTTTATCCTTTATATTGATGGTATTTTCAACAAACTTAATAATATTACTTTTACTATAACTTGATAAAATCACTTTTTTAACAACAAAAAATTCGAGTTTATATTTAATAGTTGCAGTCTCGTTATTAAGATTATAATCAGAAATATTAATAGTAATATCATCTAGTTTATAAGTTCCATTAGCTGGAATAATTTTATGAAAATAATTATTTTCTTGTTTTTTATTTTCAAAGTCATTATTTTCAGTTTTTTGTATATTACTAATGCATTCACCTTCTATGTTACTATTTTTAGACAATATATCATATATATAAGAAAGTATAGACAATACATCACAATTATTAGAGTAATATGTAATACTATAAATATTATTATCAATGACCATTTCCATTTTATATTATTAATATAACTTGTTTAACTCTTAAGTTATTTAAAAAATGATATAATTTATATATTACATTAAATAATATGAAAAGTTTAATTATAGTTGAAAGTTTTACAAAAACTAAAACTATTAAAAAATATATAAATGACGATAATTATATAGTAACCTTTACGTCAGGACATATATATAATTTACCAAAAGATAAATTGGGATTTGATACTGAAAGCTGGAAAATAGATTATATTGAAACAAATGGCAAAATTATCAAAAATATTAGAGATTTAGTTAAAAAATCAGATATAATATATTTGGCAGCCGATCCTGATATGGAAGGAGAAGCTATTGCAAATAATGTTAAAATGTGTATTAAGGATTTAGTCAAAAATAAAACATGTCATAGAATAACATTTAATGAAATTACAAAAGATGCTGTTAAAAACGCAATAGAAAACCCTAGAGATATTAATAAAGATGTTGTCAATGCGCAAGAAACACGAAGAATAGTAGATCGATTAATTGGATATAAAGTATCGCCTGTTTTATGGAGCAAATTTAATATGAATTATTTAAGTGCCGGTCGAGTACAATTTGCTGCATTATTAATATGTATTAATCAGAAAAATTTAATTCAAACAAAAGAGATTAAAAAATACTGGAAAATAGAAGGCAAATTTATATTTAATAAGACTAATAAAAAAAATAATATAGTAGGAACGCTATTAGATGATAATAGCAACGAATTTAAAATAAATGACATCAATTTAGTAAAAGATATTATAACAAAAATGAGCATAAATGAAAAATATGAAGTTAGTTATAATATCATAAAAAGAAAAGTATACCCACAGCCTCCATATACAACAACCGCATTGCAACAGGATAGTTACAATAAATTTAAGTTTAATGCAAAGAATACTATGAAATTAGCACAGGATTTATATGAAAATGGATTAATTACATATTTGCGAACAGATTCGACGAGTATATCAGAAGATGCTAAAAAAAAATTTATTAGTTATATTAAAGATGTTTATAGTGAAAATTATGCCAAATATAGAACATACAAAACTAAAATAAGTAATGCCCAAGAAGCACACGAAGCAATTAGAATTACGAATCCAAAAATAGAATCATGTACTTTTGAAGGTTGTACACTAAATCATAATAAGTTGTATGATATAATTAGAAAACGAAGCTTAGCATGTCTTATGGAAGATGCAGAATATTCTGATATAGTTATAATATTTAATAATAATAAATATATATTTAAATCAACTAAAAGCTTTATGACATTTGATGGGTTTTATAAAATATATGATAATAAAATTGAATCCTATGATGAGTTTCTAAAAACTATAAAAGATAGTTATTTATATGAGATAAATGCAAATGGCAAAGTCGATGATATACCTTCAATGTATAATGAAGTCCAATTGATAAAACAATTAGAAAAACTGGGAATCGGCAGACCATCAACATATTCCACTATTATCGATAAATTGCTCGAAAAGAAATATGTAGAAATTGGACAGAATCCCCAACAAGAATATAATGTTGAAAATTTGCAAAAAAAATCAAAGGATTTCACTATAAAAAATGTCACTATGAATCTCGGTGGTAAACAGAAGGATTTATTATTGCCAACTGAACTAGGTTCTAATGTAATAGAATATATTTATAATATTATGCCTTATTTATGTGATCTTAAATTTACTGCAAATATGGAAAATGACTTGGATGATATTATTAATGCCAAAAATAAAAAAGAAATTATTTTAAATGTATTATATGAAAAGATTAAGGAATCATTAAAGGATATTAATATTAAAAAGCCAGTCAAAGAAGAATATAAAACAGGAATAGTTAATACAAAATATGGTTATTGTTATTATAATAAAGAAAAGAATAAATATACAAACATTGACTCTTATTTAAAATGGAAAAATATTAATGCTTCGCAATTAAAAACAGAGGAGATTAAATTCTTGGCAGCATTACCTAAGAAGGTTTCTTATAATAATGGAGAATATTATTTAAATATTGGAAGATACGGATTATATCTAAAAGATGATAATAACAAAAATTATAAACTAGAAAAAAAACTATGGGACAAGTATGTAACTTAATCATAAGGCGACATACCTTTCTTGCCAGTTTCGTACCATTTTTTTACATATATATTACTTAAATCAGCATGTATAGTATTTTCGTGATAATCTAAATCAATACAATTTTCAATATATTTATTACATTTTTTACAATACCAATAATTTTCTTTTTCGTACATTATTTTACTTTTTATCTTTATCTTTAAGTAATTTGCTGATATTTTTATTTAAACTATGGAGTTCGAATGCAATATTCGACATTGATGTCGCCACAGATACACCATATTCATCTGCGAAAAATTCATTAAGCATATTATATAGGTTTTCATTCATTTCATCCATATCATAATCGTCACCATCGTCGTCACCATCGTCGTCACCATCGTCGTCATCATCTTCGTCATCATCTTCGTCTGAATCGGAATCATCTTCTTCTACAGAAATATCAGATTCGTCATTGGAATCATCGGAATTTTCTTCAGAATCGTTTGAAGATGCTTCATCATTTTTAACATTAGTTTCTTCTTCAGTTAAGTCTTTATTTACAGCAACTTCTCCATCAGTTTCATCGGTTTCTTTAATAACACATTTGCTTTTTTTCTTTTTCTTTTTTTGTTCTTGGTCACTCATGTTGTTCATGCTGCTTATAAAAGACATAAAATCCATAGCGTCTAGTTTTTCTTTTCCCATAGTTAGTATGATTATAATATAAATATTATTTCTTATATCTTTTTTTTTGATTTTAATTAGTAAAGGAATATATGATTATTGATACATATGTGTATATAATTGGATTTTTGATGGGTATATTAATATTAATATTATTTATCGAATATTTTCCATCGAATAAAGCTTCTGATAATATAGAAACATTTGAGGAACAGAATGATAATAAAGAAAATAAAGAAGATGATAAAATAGAAGATACTAATGAAGAATATAATGACAATCATGAAGATAATTATTTTGTTTGTAATACAAATATTATAAATAATTTTAAGATTAACAGATTAATTAAAAAAGCATACTTAAATTTACTTGTAACATCTTACAACGAAGATAAATATGATGCTAAAAAGAGAATTTGGAATCCCGAAAATGAAACATCTGCATCAATTTCAATGGATAAAAATCCTAAAATAGTCAAATTCTTATTAAATCCTAAAATAAATGGCTATGATATAAATAATACGAGTATTTTATTAGTTCCTAGTGAAAAATCTGATATTATAATTGGTATGGAATGGGAAGAAATAAATAAGATTAATAAAGACTATATTGAAATTGACGAAGATACAAAAGGTTACGATATACTATCAAAAAGCTTATTAAAAAAAACTAGTTTTAAAAAATCTGAAATGAAAGACTTTCCAAATATATTAAGAAATAATTATATAATAGTTAATGGCACTATTTACAAGCCTTACATTAAAAATTATAACATAATTAAAGAATTATCTCTACTATTTGCTTTGAAATTCAATGGATTGAATAACGATTCTGGGTTATTATTATATGTAATAGATGAAAATAATAAGGAAGTCTTAACTATTAAGATTATAGATTCTAATAAAGTTAAAACAAATAATATTGGCGAATATTGTAAAAACAATAAATATTGCAATAACTTAATTACAAATGTACAAACTAGTATTAATATGCATAATAATTACTATGATAATTATAATATAAATAAAAATGAAATGAAAGAATACTTAGCAAATAAATGTGATAGTGGCGGTGAGAAAATGATTAATAGTAATATGTGTAATTATATCAAAAAAACTTATGGTGATGAAGTAAATTATTATGAACAATTATATGAGAAGAAACGATATACTATTCAAATAAATATAAACGGGGAAACTTTTAATATTTACGATTTAGACGAAAATATCTTCAATACAGATTATACATTATTATCTTTTATAATTAATAACAATAATATCTCATTTAATATAAATGAAAATAAATACTCATTCGTTTTAAGTAATGACAAAGAATTGCATGTGTCATATCCTATAATAATAAATAAACAAAAAGAATGTGATGTTACATTATATAGTATGGCACTATTTACAAAAGCTATATGCGATGCTGATATACAAGCTTATAAATTATATAATAACTATCATTTATACGGAAATGAATAATCATTATATAAAAGGTAAAATATATTATTTAGTAAAATGTTAAAAGCTGCAATATATATATTGACACAGAATAAAATAGAACGTAAAATTTATCTAAAAACTTGTTTGTATTTTTTATTTAAAAACTTTAATGCTAAGTTTAAATATTCTATTATAATTTTACATGAAGGCGATTATGATAATAATGCAAAACAAGAAATTATAATGAGCATACGAAAAGATTTTAGATATTTAATTAACTTTCAGGAATTGGATAGTAATGATTTTAAAATACCTAATCATATTGATAAAGATAAATTAGAAAAAAGTTTAAAATGCATGCCTGTTCCTTATTGGAGAAATGAAAAATACAGAATTATGTGTAATTTTTGGATTAAACATTTTTTCAAATATTGCAAAGATTATGATTATGTTATGAGAATCGACGATGATAGTATTATAGAAGAGCCAATTAATATCGATATGTTTAATTTGATGAATGTTAATAATTTAAATTATATATCAAATTTAGTACACCTCGATTGTAGTATATGCAATTACGGAATGAAGGATTTTTTCGATGAAATGTATAAAGATAAAAAATCCAAGATTAAAGAATTGTTTATGGAGCATAAATTAGATTGTAGTACAAAATACTTTGCGAAATTCAAAGAATTGTATGAAATATTGCATGATAAAGAATATACGGAAAAAGAAGTTAATATGGCAATGCCTATAATGTATTATAATAATTTCTGTATTACACGAACAAGTATATGGAATAGTAAAGAAGTTAAGGATATTATAAATAAGATAGATGAAAAAGGTTATATATTCTATTGTCGTTGGGGGGACGCGCCATTGCAAACATTAATTATGACTTTATATGATAATAAAAAGTTGTCTAAATTTTCATTTAAATATAGCAAAAGATTGCAAAGAGAAGCTTTCGCTGATAATGATGGTAATTTACATAGTTATATGCCAAGTAATTACGAAAGTGATACGTGTATTAGTAACAAATAGATTATAATTCTAAAAAATTAGTTATAATACCCATTTGTTTACTATCGATAATTCTATCTTTTCCTTTTATACCCAAACACTTATTTCTATAAAATATAATAGGTTTATCTTTTATAGTTTTTAGATAATTATTTATTGATTCGTCAGTATCTTTGAAAAATAATGGCACTTCTTCGAAATATTTACTATCTATTTGATGTGGTTTAATATCTTTATGATATTCCCTTACATAAATGCCGATAGAAACATCGTCGATAATATTTTTTCTCATTTTTTCTTCATCGCTAATAATATTTTTAACAGCAGTATTTGTTAAAATTATTGATGTTCCTGATGCAAAAATAGTATTATACCATGTAGAATCATTAATACCACCACCATTCCATTGCAAGTTTACGAGTTTACCGGATCCATAATACTCGATAGGTTTATTGTTTAAATATGTAATTAAATTATTAAATTCTATAATAGTACTAATATTGCTTCTGACCATATAGTCATATTCGATATTGCTAAAAATCTTAAAAGCTACTATACATTTTTCTAATATTCCAGGTATAAAACTTTCTTCTCCATCTATATGTATTATATCATCGTTTATAATATAATCTTTACCATATGTTTTTTTGACATTATTATATTTGATAAAATAGGTTTTAACATTATTATTATATTTTTTATAATATTTACTTAATACTTTGTACATATTTTCGTAGACACCTTCCTGAACATCATCGCTATATTTTGATTTTGAGTATATAATTAAATGTAATATTTTCATAATATATTAAGTAATATATATATTTATTTATATGTTATCAATATCGACATCGTCATTATCACTGCTTTCAGAGCTTTCTATATCTAAAAATTTCATATTATAAGAATCGTCTTCATCCGAATTCGACGAATCGAACTTAATTTGCGTATCTTTGATTGTTTCAGAGTTATTATAAACTTTATAATATTCGTTTTTTAATATATTAGAAATCTGAAAACTATCTAGTAATTTATTGCAAATTTCCAATGATTCCTTATGTACTATATCAACTTTATTAGCCTGAAAATCTCTTTTAGATACGATTACCATATCTCCTTTTTCAATTAAAACCCTTTTATTAAACTTACGTAATGTTCCTCTAATAACACCTATAACCTCATCTCCCGAATTAGTTATTAATGAAACACGGCAATTTCCTAACAACTTTTTAACAACTGCATATTCTTCAATGTCATAATTTATTTCATAGTTATTATTTTTATTTACGTTAAAATTTTTCTTTTTCTTTCTTATCGAGGTTTGATACATTTTATATATAATGATATTATATTTTTTATATACTAAATAATTATTTAGTTTGCTAAAGAGTATAATATGTCGTAGTTATTATGTTGTGATATAAGAATTATTAATAATATTATATTAATTATAAATGAATGAAGTAAATAAAACATTTTTAAATGATTCGTGGGCATTATATTTTCATAATCCATATGATATTGAATGGGATACTAAAAGTTACAAATTAATAGGACAAATATCGACATTAGAAGATTATATATATTATTTTCAAGCATTTAAAGATTTATTTAAAAAAGGTATGTTTTTTTTAATGAGGCTAGATATAATGCCACAATATGAGGATGAATGTAATAAGAATGGTGGTTGTTTTTCGTTTAAAATATATCCCGAAGATTTAGAATCACGATTATTTAAATTATTTGCCAATGTCATTGGTGAAAATATAGGAAAAGACGAAGAACATACAAATAATATAAATGGAATATCGATAAGTCCAAAGAAATTTTATTATATTGCAAGAATATGGATTAAAGATAATAAATATGCCAAAAAAGATATGTATAGTTTAGATATTCCCAAACATTCGTTATTAATGTATAAAAATCATATATAAGACTTCCAGTTTATTATTTTTATATAAGAATTTGATGATTACAAAATTAATTAAACTTTTAAAAACGTTTTTTTTATATGCATCAGTGCCATTTAGAGTATTTTTTATTTATTTGCTATTTACTATTGGAATAATTCTTACTAAAAATTCAAATAATAGGGAGAATATCGATTTAATTAAGATATTTATTGGTAAAATAATGTTATTTATACTTTCAATAAATGTTAAAATATCTAGAGAAGATTACAATAAATATATAAATTATGCATATAGTGATGAAAAGTTTATATCTGTTATAACACATAAATCACTAATAGATATAATAATTTATTTTGGTACATTACCACTTTGTGCTTCTATTATGAATAAACAAAAAGAATTTGATTATATATTTTTGGATGACAAATTATGTGAAAAAAATGGAACTATACTAATAGATCGTGACAAACCTGGTGGTGGTACTACTGCTAAAATAAAAGAAAGCTTACATAAACGTAAATCAGGAGATCCAATATTATTTATTGCTCCAGGAGCTGGTGTTCCATCGGAAAATCCTGATAATATACCTCATTTTAAAGGTAAAGGTGCATTTGTTAATAAGTCGAAAATATTACCTATAGTAATGAAATATCAAGATAATACTATAGATTATAATGGTAATTATGGCGAATCAATGTTTAATGGCTATCTCAAAGTATTTTTAGTAGAAAATTATAATGTTGAAATAATAGTCGGCGACTTGATAGAACCAATTGAAACAGAATCAATACAAGAATATAGCGATCGTGTTTATAATATTATGAATAATATATATAAAAATAGCTAATTAGAATAATATATATTAATGGATAAATTAAAAAAGTTAATTAAATTATTTTTAATTTATACTAGTGTACCATTAAGAATAGTATTTGTAATTATTATTATGATTATTGGTATAGCAATAGTTAAAAAAACTAAACAAGAATGCAATATAATAACTATTATGTCATCTGCATTTAAAATAATGTTATATATAATGTCATATAATATCAATATAAGTGATGGTGATTATAAAAAGTATATGAATTATCTTTATAGTGATAGAAAAATAATCTGTGTATTTAATCATAGTACTCTTATAGATGGTCACTTATTATTTACAACATTTCCAAGAATGGGTATAATATTATTAAAGCAAAAAGTTTATGATTATTTAAATTATGATGACGAATTTAATAAAAAGATTGGTGGTATATTTGTGGATAAGGAAAAGAGAACGTGTGTAACAAATAAAATTAAAGATATAGTGTCAAATAGAAAAATTGGCGATCCTATATTATCGATTGCTCCTAGTGCATGCCGGCCACCTGATGAAAAAAATAATATATCTAAATTTATAAAAACTGGCGCATTTGTCAATAAATTTGATATTTTACCTATATTAATTAAATATGAAGATGATTCTTTATATTATAATTGTGATAATAAAGAATCTATTTCTCATGCATATTTAAAATTATTTTTAGTTAATAATTATAATATTAATATTAAAGTATGTGATATTATTAATGCAAATGATAATGAAGATATAGATCAATATAGAAATAGAGTTTATAATATTATGAATGAACAATATAAAGATATGTAAAGTTAATAATATTAATGAAAGATATTAGTATAATAGTTGCATGTACTACTGACTATGGTATAGGATATAACAATACATTACCTTGGAATATTCCCGAAGAGTTAAAGTATTTTAGAAAAATAACGACATCGGTTAATAATATAGACAAAATAAATGCTGTGATCATGGGTAAAAATACATGGTATTCGATACCAAAAGCGCCATTGAAAAATAGAATTAATATTATTATAAGTGCAAGCGATTACGATAAAATTAAAGCTGAAAATCATGAAAATGTCGAAGTATTTACAAATATTCAAGATGCGATCAATCATATCAATAGAACTGATAAAATTGAAGCAGGATTTATAATTGGTGGATCTCAATTATATAACGATGTACTAGAAAATTATATTAATAATATTAAATTAGTTTACATGTCATTAATTATAGATAAAAATTATACATGTGATAAATATATCGATAATAGATTAATCTATAATAATTTCAATTTATTTGAAGATAATGTCAATGTTAATGAGAATTATATTACGATGGTTTATGAAAATAAAAATAAAAACGTTTTAGATGAACCGCCAGATTAAAGTAAGAATTTGCAAAGTAGCGATTCAATATAAATTGGTTCTTTACATTTATTAGTCTGAGATAGTAAATAATCTATTTCGGAACCTACTCTAATTACTTCTTGTTTCAATATAGTTTTATATGTCGCATAATTTTTTTTTGCTATTTTACCATATTTGATAGTAAGATACTCATCGTTATAATCTATTAATTTAACGAAATCTAGCGTAATACTTAATACGCTAATATTATATTGACAACATTTATATGATAAATTTCTTATTTCGTCTACATTTTTTTTATTAAAATTTTTTATAAAATCCACTATCGGAGGATAATTAAATTTTATAAAATTATCAGTAAGCAGTTCCTCACTATTTGGTTGACATTCTATTTCCGATATAAAAATGGCTTTTATAATGTCCCTCGATTCTGTAATAGCGTAATTATCGTTTAAAGACATATCTAAATAATTGACGAATATGTCATTGATTTCTTTATGGGTAAATAATGGTATTCTAAATGAACTATACCTACTTTTGATAGGCAATTCTATTTTTGCCAATTTATGCGTACATGATAAAAATATGATATTGCCCAAAAATCTTTCCAATAAAATTCGGAATTCATAAAAATGTCTAGAAAGTAAATCTATATGTTTTAAAACAACATAATGCTTACTATTATTAATATGTCGTGTATTTACTATATGAAGTAAAAACTCTGATATTTTTTCTATATGTTTACTATTCTCTGGATTCATCAAGTCAATTTCAATAAAATCTTGGTTTTCATAATAATGAATGGATTTATTCCAGATATGTTGAGATCTGTAAAAAGCTTTTTTATTAAAAAATTTCATCAATATACATTCTATAAATAAATCAATTGGGAATCCTTTAGAGCAGTATAATAAAATATTATTTGGACTTAGTTGTATATTTTTAAGAATAATATTATATTTTTCGTTATTTTCTATCATTATTGGAAATATATTTTGAAATTTATTCCATGTATTATTTATCATATAAATATAATATACTTAATATATATTATTTATTATTAGTTTATATGGATATTTACGGAGACTGGATTAATAGGGAATTAAAAGTAGAATCGTACCCATTTAAACATATTATTATTGATAATTTCTTGAACGATAAATATTACAAAAATATTATTAATGTATTACCTGAAAAGGTAGATAATACTTTTTGGAAATATTGCAATCCCATCGAAGTTAAATATGTATTAGATGATAAAAATATATTTCATAATAATATTACCAATCTAATACATCAATTATCATCAGAATTCTTTATAAGCAAATTAAAAAATATATTTGACATAAATGATATTGAAGCTGATGAAACTCTTCATGGATCCGGTCTTCATTATCATCCACGTATGGGTAGACTAAATATGCATTTAGATTACGAAAAGCATCCAATTAAGAAAAACAGACAAAGACGGCTTAATATTATATTTTATTTGAATGAAATATGGGATGAAAGCTGGAATGGCGCGACAGAATTATGGGATGCGAAAATGACAAATTGTATTAAAAAGAGTTTTCCTAATAGAAATAGAGCATTGATTTTTGAAACTAGCGAATTAAGTTGGCATGGTGTACCTGAAAAAATTCTTTGTCCTGAAAATGTATTTAGAAAATCACTAGCTTTATATTATCTTTCGCCTTTGAAATCCATGCCAGATGGTAATAAACTAGGTGCTGATATTAATGGCTATAGAAATAAGGCAGTGTTTGTTAAACGACCACAAGATAAATATGATGAAAGAATGGAAAAATTATATAAAATAAGACCAATAAGGAGAATTAACGACCAAGATATGTCTGAAATATGGCCATATTGGGATATTAATACATAATATAAAGATTTAAATATCATTATAATTAATAATGTATATAGAAATATTCGAATTGGATGAAAATAATTTATCAAAATATAGCAGAGAAGATATAAAAATAATATATAAAAAAATTGCATTGGAATGTCACCCTGATAAATTGGTAAATATATCTAATGAAGAAATTAAAAATAATAAAATAGAAAAATTTAAAAAAGCAGGTATAGCTTACAAAATGGCTTTAGATCATTTTGATAGTTATGGATCACTTATAAATACATCGTCATTTACCAATTTTGAATACGATTTCAGCAATTTTGATAAAGAATTCTATAATAATTACGATTTTAATATATTTACAGATATTTATAATGATTTTATATATGATAATGATAATATTAAAAATGCCTTTATGAATATTGCTAACTCTTTTTTAAAAAAAGGGGTTCATAATAGAAAATATTATAATCCCTCTACAAATATTATAAAACATAGTATAGTATTGCCAATAAAATATCACGATTTATATAATAATAAAAAGAAAAAATTGCAAATATTGCTTAAAGGCGTCGAAGAACCTATTAACATTAGTTTAGTATGTAAAAAAGAGTATCCCGTATTAACAAGACAATATATAGACGATAATGGTAATGAACACGAAGTTGAAATTAAAATGATTTTATCGGAAAATACTAATATTGAGGATAAAACCTTTTTTCATCATAAGTTCAGAAAAAATGGTACTATTGATTTAATAACAAGTGTTGAAATAAATTTATATGAATATCTGGCAGGAGCTGTAAAAGTTTTAAAGTATATTGATTGCAATTATATGAATATTGAAATAAATTCTTTCGATTTAAATGAAATAATACTTAAAAATAAGGGCTTACTTGGGGGCGACTTAGTAGTCAATATAGTGTTTAAAAATATTAAACTATCGGAATGGAACAAAATTTCTCATGAAAATAAAGAGATTATTAAAAATATTTTAATGGAAACCTATGAAAAATAAAAATTGATATAAGAATATATTACTATTATTATATGTAATTAGTAGTTGTTATGTAAAATAGTTAATTAAAATATCTTCTCTCAGGAAGTTAGTATTCTGTATAGAATACATCCAGCAATTTAAAAATAATGATTTATATCTTCTCTCAGGAAGTTAGTATTCTGTATAGAATACATCCAGCAATTTAAAAATAATGATTTATATCTTCTCTCGGGAAGTTAGTATTCTGTATAGAATACATCCAGCAATTTAAAAATAATGATTTATATCTTCTCTCGGGAAGTTAGTATTCTGTATAGAATACATCCAGCAATTTAAAAATAATGATTTATATCTTCTTTCGGGAAGTTAGTATTCTGTATAGAATACATCCAGCAATTTAAAAATAATGATTTATATCTT
>Ga0315315_10002726_pt1 | contig 16151 bp, 8 predicted proteins | sample M140m3416metaG_FD_203699 | JGI IMG/M metagenome (GOLD analysis project Ga0315315, IMG submission 203699) | Ammonia-oxidizing marine archaeal communities from Monterey Bay, California, United States - M1 40m 3416 | ecosystem: Environmental > Aquatic > Marine > Intertidal zone | place: USA... | reverse complement strand
GAAAGTTCGTCATCCTTCACGTAAGAAAGCACGACTTCCGGTGTTATTCCGTGCTTCTGCAGACTGCGGCAGGTGGGTGTGTCGAACTGCAACAAGGCAGCCAGCAGATGGCTACTTGAAATTCCGTCGGTCTGAAGAGTTTTGCGAGCAATTCTGCGGGCTTCCGCGACAACTTTTGCCAGCGTCTCCGGCAACGTCTGCATCATGACGGCTGCCGGGATACTGTCGGAGCGAGCCAGACGGGCCGATTTCCTCTGTTTCGTTGATTCCTGAGGCAACAGCGACAACAAAGATTCCTGCGTCATTCCGGCAGATTGCATGATTCCACCAGCCAGTGATTCTTCTTGAAAGCAGGCGATGATCAGTTGTTCAGCAACGTCGGACAGAACGTCGGACTCACCGCCGCATTCCACTCTGTGCAGAATTCTCACTGCTGATGGAGTAAGTAGTAAATCTTCCGGGAACAAGACGTATTTCCTCTGACGGTCGAATGACAATTGGCCCAGGAGTCAAATAACTAAATCGTGGCAACCTCTATTTGGCCGATACTGGAAAGATTCAGTACTGTCCGTAAAAGAGCATGTCTGCGGAAGCAGTTTTATGGCAAAGACTTCAGGAACTCACGAAACGAGTACGTCCTCGTATCTTGTCGATCTCTGCATACCCTCATAGAATCCGGCATGCGATTCGCGGGATAGCCAACTGATAATCAAGTCTGCCAGAGTGGCGGTTGTTTTCGATGGATTGCAATAAATGTGATGGTTTGAACGGAAATTTGTCTGAAGTGTGGTGGCGGACCAGGTGGAGTGAGCTACTGCTCTCCCTGCGACCGACATCGTTCCTCTGGTAATTGTCCTTGAAAATATGCAAATCCTGATCAGACACCGGTTTTGGCGCTAGATTGACTGTAATCGACTGCATTTTTAATTGTTGCTCTACAGACCCCAATTCATGGCTAGGTCTGAAGCCACAGAGCAGTCGGTAAGCTGGCGCCTGAAAATTATTCAGTGAGAGGGAAGTCGAATGTACGAACGCTTTACTGACCGAGCACGAAAAGTAATGCAGCTGGCCAACCAGGAAGCCCAGCGTTTCAATCACGAATACATCGGCACTGAGCACGTCCTGCTGGGGCTTGTCAAAGAAGGTTCCGGCGTTGCAGCGAATGTCCTGAAAAACCTTGACGTTGATCTCCGTAAGATTCGGATTGAGGTTGAGAAGATTGTCCAGACCGGACCGGACATGGTCACTATGGGTAAACTGCCGCAGACTCCTAGGGCGAAGAAGGTCATTGAGTATGCGATGGAAGAAGCTCGCAACCTGAATCACAACTACGTTGGTACAGAGCATTTGTTGCTGGGCTTATTGCGTGAACAGGAAGGCGTTGCTGCTCAGGTTCTGATGAATCTGGGGATGAAGCTCGAAGACGTTCGCGACGAAGTTCTGAATCTGCTCGGACACGGGCTGGAAGCCGCGGAAGCAGGCGGTGGAGCCAGTGAGCGTGAAGAGGGCGGTTCTCAACGAAGTGGCAATCGCAGCAAGACGCCGGCGTTGGATAGTTTTGGGCGAGACCTCAGCGAACTGGCTCGTCAGAAGAAGCTTGATCCTGTCATCGGTCGTGAAGACGAAATTGAACGCGTCATTCAGATTCTGTGTCGTCGGCAGAAGAACAATCCGGTTTTGCTGGGGGAAGCTGGCGTGGGTAAGACGGCGATTGTCGAGGGCTTTGCTCAGATGGTCGTCGATGGCAACGTACCTGACCTGTTGGCGGAACGGCGTATTATTGTTCTCGACCTGGCGATGATGGTGGCTGGTACCAAATACCGCGGTCAATTCGAAGAACGGATCAAGGCTGTGATGAACGAGGTTCGTCGAGCCAAAAACACCATCCTCTTCATTGACGAATTACATACGCTTGTTGGCGCTGGTGGAGCGGAGGGAGCGATCGACGCTTCTAATGTACTGAAGCCGGCACTGAGCCGAGGCGAACTGCAGGTCATTGGAGCGACCACACTCGATGAGTACCGTAAGTACATCGAAAAGGACGCTGCCCTTGAACGTCGTTTCCAAAACGTGATGGTCAATCCGCCTTCTCCCGAACAGGCCGTGGAGATCCTGAAGGGGCTCCGCGAACGATACGAAGAGCATCACCGCGTGCAGATTACAGACGATGCTCTGGAAACTGCTGTTGAAATGTCGTCTCGATACATCACATCGCGATGTCTGCCGGACAAAGCAATCGATGTGATCGACGAAGCAGGAGCTCGAATTCGGCTTAAGTCCATGGTCCGCCCTCCGGATCTCAAGGAAATCGAAGACGAAATTCAGCGACTGAATCAGGCTAAAGAAGATGCCGTGGCGGAACAGCAGTTTGAAAAAGCTGCGTCACTCCGGGATCAGGCCGATAAGCTGCGTCGCAAGAAAGACCAACTCACCGAGGAATGGCGAGAAAAATCTCGCAAGACTGACGGTGTTGTTGATGCTGAGGTCGTTGCTGAAGTGGTTGCCAAGATGACCGGCATTCCGTTGACCCGACTTTCCAGCGAAGACGCCGTTCGCCTGCTGCAAATGGAAGATGAACTGCACAAACGGGTCATCAGCCAGGACGAAGCAATTACTCAGATCTGCAAAGCCGTTCGTCGAAGTCGCAGTGGCTTGAAAGATCCAAAGCGTCCAACAGGGGCGTTCCTGTTTTCCGGCCCGACTGGTGTTGGTAAGACATTGCTGGCGAAGACTTTGGCAGAATTCATGTTTGGCGAGGAGGATTCGCTGATCCAATTGGATATGTCAGAGTACATGGAGAAGCATAACGTCAGCCGACTGGTTGGTGCTCCTCCGGGATACGTCGGCTACGAAGAAGGCGGGCAGCTTACTGAGAAAATCCGTCGAAGGCCGTACGCCGTCGTCTTGCTGGACGAAATTGAAAAAGCGCATCATGATGTCTTCAACATGTTGCTGCAGATCATGGAAGAGGGACATCTGACGGATAGCTTTGGTCGAACAGTTGACTTCAAGAACGTTGTCCTGATCATGACCACTAATGCCGGAGCCAGTAAAATGGCGCACGGTGGCAGCATGGGCCTGCATACACTTCGCGATAGCGACGAAGAACAGTCTTATGACGAAATGAAGAAGCATCTGATGCACGAATTGCAGAAGCAGTTCAAGCCTGAGTTTCTTGGACGTCTGGACGAAGTCGTTGTCTTCCGTAAATTGACTCGTAATGAACTGATGGATATCGTCGATATCGAGCTCAAAAAAGTCTACGACCGTTTGTTGGAACGAGGTCTTCGATTGGTCCTCAGCGACGAGGCTCGTGGTTTTATTATCGACAAGGGTGAAGTCGATGATGGGCTTGACTACGGTGCTCGACCACTCCGTCGAAGTGTCGAACGCTTCATCGAAGATCCGCTTTCTGAAGAGCTGTTGCGTGGTACATTCGAAGGTAAGAATGTTATCAATATTGCGGTAACCGAAGTTGGTGATCAGAAGCAGCTCAAATTTGACGGCGACTTCGAAGAGCCACCGCAGGAAGAAGCGAGTGATCAGGCCGAATTAGCAGGAGTGGGTTCAGGAGAAGAAGCCACAGACGAATCGTCTTAGTTTCTGCCTGTTTTCCGGGCGTCACTTATGAAGTCAAAGAGTCTCCGGTTACTGACCGGAGACTCTTTTCAGTTGAACTTCGAATTAATTTGCGTTTGATTGTCTTCGCCTCGCGGTTTTTGCCAGGATTCTGATACGCACAGCGGATTGCTGGTGCATGGGTTTTCACAATTGGTGTGGCAGCTGAAAGTTAGATTTGAGTTTTCGTCATATCATCCTGGGGACTGTTTGTTGGCTGACGGCTATTGTTGTTGGTTTCCTTGCGATACGCGCTGAACTGAACGATCACTCCAGCAGCTTGTCAACGCTTGGAACGGACGTACAGCAGTGGGTTGTGGGAGCTCGTCAGACGGCAACGGCTGAGACGAATATCCCGTTGTTCATTGCACTGGATGATCCCATCTTTATTGCAGCTGGGGATGGTCGCTATGTTCAGACCGGTTTTGTATCGAACGTGGACGGGACTCGGGGACGTGGCCCTGTCAAAGTGAGTGAAACCCAGATTGTTGTTTACGACACTGCTGTAGCCGATTTTTCGGATGGATACCGTTTGGAATATTACACGACGCCTATGAATCTGGATTGGGTCGTCGCGATGCTGGTTCCCGAGCAACGGCGACTTGAAATCTTCGAGTTAGTTCGAGTGGAATGGGAAAAGCACGAACAGGTTGTGATGGAGCAGTTGAAACCAGTATTTCGAGAAAGCGTTCGTCGGGCTGTCAGTGCTGTCGAATCTGAGTTACCAACGATTATTGATCAGCATCACGATGAGTTTCGGCAGTTGGGAAATCGCATCGAATCCGATATTCTGCGCGAGGAATTGGTACCGCTGGTTCGCGAGGAAATATTCCCTGTCATCCAGGAAGAAGCTCAGCCGCTGGCAATGGCCATAGGCAAGTCGATGTGGAGCCGGTTCTCTTTAGTCTCCTTTAGCTGGCGATATCTTTACGATGTTTTACCGTTTCCGGAACGCAATGCCGTTCGCAACGAGTTCCAGCGGTTTCTTGACCAGGAAGCCGTGCCCGAACTGGAGTCTCGTACTGACGAATTTGTTGATGTGACAAAAAAGATTGTTAAGCGAGTGATGAAGAATCAGCGTGTTCGCACCGCGGTTGGCAGCAGTCTTCAGGAGATGATGACGGATCCGGAGCTTCAGGGAATCGTGGTAAGGATTATTCGAGAGGCTACGGTCGATAACCAAACACTGCGACAGGAGTTCAGCGAATACTGGCAGAGTCATGAAGCACGAACGGCGATGCGTTTGGCCTCCAGCCGCCTCGAAACACTTGTACGAAAAATTGGTGATCTGGTTTTGGGGACGCGTGAAAAAGGGATCACACCGGAGTTCTCGCGTATCCTGAGATCTCAGGTTCTTAAGAAGGATCGGAGATGGTTCGTGATGGTCCCCGATGATTCCGGTCGTTTGGGGAATTCGATCGTGATTACAATGGCGAAGGCTGGTATGCAGTATCCATTGAAGTTTGGCGGACAACGACAAAGTCCGCTCACTCCCGAGTTGTCAAAGTTCTAAGAAGCCGAACTGTCAACAGACTGACTGGCAATTGTCCATTGGCGGCTGACTTTCTGTTGAATGTGACTGACTGTTCTGACATGACGACTGATTCTAACCTGAGCTCTGCACAACCAGCCATTTTCAGCAGGGATGCTGGTGTGGCCGTTCAACTGACTGGTCTGAACCTCCAGGCTGGTGGCAGGCCATTGTTGATAAATGCGTCCGCGTTGTTTCCGGCTGGTAATGTGAGCCTCATCGTGGGCTGCAGTGGTGTGGGGAAATCATTGTTGTTGAAAATTTTGGCGGGACTGATTGACCGAAATGAAGGAGCGATTACCTGGAGCGGTCAGATTGAACGGGAAACTGCCTCTGTGGAATCTGCAACCGCGAAGGCAGAAAAAGACTCATCTGTCGCTGTTGTCTTCCAGAACTACGCACTACTTGACGAACTTTCGCCATCCGAAAATGTTGAGATTGCGATTGATCATGCGGCAACGGAATACGGTTCCCGGAGTGAAGTTCGTGAACGAGCGTCTGGCTTGTTGAATCAGCTTGGAGTACCGTCCGACCGCCCGACTTCTGTCTTAAGTGGCGGTCAGCAGCAGCGCCTGGCGATCGCCAGAGCAATTGCGATGGAAACCGATGTCGTTCTTTACGATGAGCCCACATCGGGTCTGGATGCTGCAACATCAGAACGAGTGGCTGACCTGGTCCGCACGACCCAGCAGCGTTACCAGCGTACATCGATTATTGTGACTCATGACTTTGCATCTTTGCAGCCAATCGCAGATTGCATCTATGTACTGAATCATACGGAGCTGACGCTCGACGAAATTCCTGAAACGGAATGGAATCAACTGCGAACCGCAATTGGAGAGCCACCGGTTGTTGATCCGGAACCCCCGGCGAGTGCAGGTAAGCTGACACGCATGGCTCAAACAGTGATACGGTTTCTTGGTCAAAGTGGTCAGAGTGTTGAAGAAGTGGCGTGTTTACCGTGGTCGCTGCTGCCAATCTGGAAGAGTCTCCGTTGGGGCTTACGTAACACTCTCCACTATCTGGGTCTCGTTGCCGGACCGTCTGCCTGCATCTACATGATGATTGCGGGGGTCATCATTGGCTTTGTGTCTCAGGACTTCATTTTTCGATATCTGCCGTTTCGGCAATACACGGAACCATTGCTGATCGAAAATCTGCTGCATGCGACTGGATTCTCATTGTATCGATTTCTTGTACCGATCTTGTCCTCCATTCTGATCGCAGCGCGGTGCGGTGCTGCTGTGGCGGCGGATGTCGGCAGTAAAGTCTACGGAAACCAGATTGATGCCATGAAAACCATCGGTATGGAACCGCGGCAGTCTTTACGAACTCCAATTCTTTACGCGTTCCTGGTGGGGACCCCGTTGCTGACGTTATTGAGCTACGCGGCAGCCAGTCTGACTGCGGCCATTGCCTTTTTGGTGATTCACGCTGACCAGGGAGTCGCCTTTTGGGACGCTCATTTTCACAAACAGCTTCGCGATCCGGCATCCGTATTTTTCCACGGCAGTGGCTGGCTGCTGGCGAAGTTATTGTGTTGTGCGGCAGGGATTGGAATGATTGCGTGGAACTGTGGCTCAGCACCCAAGAAATCGGCCTCAGAAATCAGCAATGGAGTGACCCGATCTATTCTGTGGTCAACTCTGCTGGTGCTGGCGACTCACTTCGTATTTTCTCTGCTGGAATTCACGGCTCCGAAGTAGAACCTTTGGATACGTTGACATCGATTGCCCAGCAAGATTTTGTGGCATCGCGTCCTTACCACTTCCTGTCATTCCAACACAGATAGCCAGAGTCATCAGGTTAACCACATCGTGATGCAGTTTTCGTGGCAACTTATCGTCGGTCATAAGTTTGCGGCTTCGTCCCGGGACGAATTATTCAGGTTTTCCGATGAAGGCCAGCGTCTGCCTCGTTTCAGTTTGCAGATGCTGTGACGTGATCATCGTTTTTCGATATTCAGAAACGTATTCTGCGACGTCAATTGTCCGGTTTCGAGGTTGTATTGATACCACGGTCCGTTGAGCACATTGACTTGATTGGAGCCTATCGGTTGGTGTCGTCCATTGACGAGGCGACCGGCTTCTCCTGTGAGGACAATTTGTGACTTGGATCGATCATATGTAATTCTGTCGGCATCACCGGAAATCTCCAGTGATTCCAGAGTCGCATTGCCTACTGCTGTGATCGAAAAAGACTCTCCAACGGTGCCGGGGATGGCGATGATATCTATTGCTTCGGCTTGGAGAGTGCGACTGTCTGGTGGCATTTTCTCAGCGGGGATTAATTCCAAATCCAGTTTTTCATCGAGATTGTGAACCGGTGCAAACGCAATTTTGACTCGGTGTCGCAGATGCGCTTCACGGCGGTGCAGATTGCCCCTCATTCGTTCGATAAACTTAACTTTCACCCGAGTGAATGGTAACTTGTTGATTTCAGTAGCAGCATTGGCTTCAACTCGTAATCCAATTTCCGGTTGCAGATTTTTACTGCTGGTATTTACACTGGTCGACTCAACCCAGCCGTCTCCGATAGCAGAAAAATCGCCCCTGTTTGGCCAAATTGCAAGGTCAACCATTTCGGCGTCAAGTAAGCCATCCATTTGGCCGTCCGTAAACGATTCCTGGTGAATACGTGTTCGGCCAACACATTGGATTCGTTCGAGTTCAGGAGAACCTGATGAGTTAACTTGAGCCGGGTATGTCTTTGCTCCAGTCAGGTTAAGTGCATTCTGAAAGAAGACTTTAAGTTCAGGAGTCAGTATTTCTGTATTGTGAATTGGTATGTCGGTTGCGCGATATCGAACTCCGTCCGCCACGATTCTGATACCACCGATAAAGTGAGCCTGCTTACCACGCACTTCCATTCGATCGTCCCAGTAGATATCCACCGGTACAGGGCTGGGTAATGGGCTGCCGTCGAAACTCTGGTCAATGATCAGACGCAGCCTTCCACTTCCGTTTATTTCAGCGAGTCCTTCTGCCTGGTGCAGGTCGATTCGCAGGCCTTCAGTATTTCCCATCATAGATGAGATTGTTGCCGGATTTCCGGGGCTGCCGAAAAGTTGGATGTCGGCTTGATTTCCCAGTCCGTTCTTTGCTTTGAACGTGTTGCCGCTGGCTCGGTATCTTTCGTCTGGGGTGGTTCCCTCGTGCTCAACAACGACGTTACCTGAGAGGCGGACCTGGCTCCACTTCTGTTTGGAATCCTGGTCTTCCGGCAGTATAACGTGCGCCGTCATTTCCTTTGCGAAGAACGTTGAATGGCCCTCGTCTTCGTCATCCAATACATCACGGAGAGCCAGGTCATCCTGAGTCGAGGGAGGCAGTTCTTTGGATCGTGAAATTACTGAGATGTTGTTTTGGGCAACGGCGTCATTTTTGTGAAAATAGACCGTTAGCTGTTCCTTCAGTTCACCACTCGCTTGAGGTGAGCGAATATTGACATTGCCCTGAGCAATCAGTTTCTCCGGTTTTGCGTTGGTCATGTTCAGAGAGAATTTATCATCCGCAGGTGATCTTGTGGTTTCTTCAGAATTAGTTGGCGTGAAAATGGTTAGTTCAATCTGACGAGCAGTCATCGCCATTTGTTGCTCAGGAAGTTTTACGGTTGCCCCACCGTCAAGAAAGATGGCGTGCGTTTGTCCGTTCACTGCTCGTTGAACAGTCAGTTGGCGATTCCAACGAGCAGCAGCAGAGAGGGTTGCTGATTGGTGGTCGTTTGTTTTGCTTTTTGCCACATTACCAATGGGAGTAATACTTCCGACACCGTGGCATTCAATTCGTTCGACCCCCCTGTCTGTCCCGTGTACGACACGGACATGGGGTACACGCAGAATGTTGCCACTCTGAATAATTCGTACGAGTTGGTTTGTCTTCCGTGAGAGCTGTGAGTGTTCTGTTTGAGCGGAGGTGTTGCGGTGTTGAATACTACCATACATATCGAGTCGCCTCGCCCCGTTTTCATAGTCCAGTTGCATCATTTTTGCGGCGATGCCGTGCTGAGGGGATTCGTAGCGAACAATTCCGTTGGAACTGCCGGTGGCTATTACGCGCCCAAGTCGTAAACCACTTCCTTTAGGCTGACCGGTTGCAGGATTGATGGTTGGGTGGAACTCAACAGTGAGAAGCGGGCACCACATCGCATCGGGTTTTCCGTCGGTCATTCGTTTCACTAAGACGTCAGTTTCCTTGTAGTTGCTTCCACCAAGCTTGCCCCGAAATACTCCGGTGTTGTTTCGAAGATCAAAAACACATCCACTTGGCGAATCGATTTCAAGACGCGTAGTTGGCTGGTTACGTCTTTCTCCGCCAAACGTTAGCTTGCAGGTTACCATTCCGTTCAGCCGGACGAATCGCATATTGCTGATGGAAGTCAGGCCTTTGTGTTGCCCGGATTTGCGTTCCAGGTCTATTTCAATTCCACCGTAGGCACGTCCGGAGTGGCCATCTAACAGAAAGTCAACAGGGTGGCGTGATCTGAGTTTCATTGATGTTTCATCAATGAAGAATTCTCTACCTGCGATTCGTAGTCCCTTTGGACCCTCAATGGTGACATTGCCAGTCAGCCAGCCACTGACAATACGACCGGCAGCAGAGCCATTGGAGGAGTTATCAAAGGAGAATTGTTTTGATAGGTTGAGCCTCGCAGAATTAGCAGTTGCGATGATTGGTTGTTCGTCCGGATCTTCGCTCTTCCACAGCAATGCGATCGGTTCCAGATCAACCGCCACACCAGCGGTGTCGTTCTGTCCTGTTTTGGGCAGGACCGTTTCATTGACTTCGTTCAGAAACAGATACTGTCCCTTATCCCGGAAATTCTTCTTAGCATCCCAAACCCATGAGTTTTGGGGAAAGTGCTTGAGTATCGACCTGTCAGCGATCGGTTTGTCTTCCGGTGGCTCCGTTGGTGCGGGGCGTTTACGCTGGTGGCGGTCGACATCCAGCCAGCGTGAGCTGAGGCTTACATAGCCGTAGCAGATGCCACCGAGGATGGCAGCGGCGAACAGTGTTCGTGTCAGTCGAATGGTTGATGAGTACCCATCCATTGCAGATGATTTTCCGTGCTGTCGTTAGGCTGTTCGTTGTATTGGAAATGCAGTGGGCGTTGTTTCTGCCAAGGATTGGTCAATGAGGTCTGTGATATCAATCAGACCAACGGGACAGCCGTTTTTATCAATCACCGGTAACTCGCTGACTTTGTGAACCGACATCAAATCCAGTGCTTGAGATATCAGAGCGGACTGGATAATGGTGCAGGGGCTAAAGGTCATGACTTCAGAGATTGGACGGTCCAGTTGATCTTCACGATGCTGTTCAAAGAGTCGGGCCAAATCACTGTCAGTGAAGATGCCACTGAGAGATCCGTCGCGGCTAACCATAAGGATCGCTCCGCTTCTTCGGCCAGGTTTTTGCTGACCGACGAGTACGGAGCGAATTGTTTGTGATTCAGCTGCCAATCTCAGGGCCTCGCCAGTTCTCATTATATTTCGAACCGGCTGTAGTTGCCTTCCCAGATTGCCTGCCGGATGAAACTGTGCAAATTCGCGAGCCGTAAATCCTTCGGCTTTACTGAGTGTCAAAGCCAATGCGTCACCAACGGCGAGCAATGCGGTTGTGCTGGTGGTAGGAGCGAGTTTCAGTTCTCCTGCTTCTTCGTGACGACCGATATTGATTGTTACTGCAGCGGATTTACTGAGTGGATTCTTACCGTCACGCGTGAGTGCAATCACGGGGATCTGACGGTCAGCCAGCGGTGGCAGCAACTTGAGGATTTCTTCCGTACGTCCGCTATTTGAAATTGCCAAAACGACATCATTATCGTGGATACAACCAAGGTTGCCGTGCAATGCGTCCGTGGGATGGAGAAACCAAGCACGTGTTCCTGTGCTTCCAAGTGTCGCGACAATTTTCTGGCCGATGAGCCCTGCCTTGCCGACACCCGTCGCAATTACGCAACCAGCGGATTGCCGAATGAGCTGTATGGCGTCGCAAAATGCGGAATCCAGAGAGTCCGCTAAAGATTGCAACGCGCGCGCTTCCTGTCTGATTACAGTACGGCCCGTCCGCAATTGTTGCACAGCGTCCAGAGGTATGACCTCGGACGATGCTGGTTCTTCCGGCATTGATTCATCCTTGAATCGAGCATACGCAACCTGCCTGGTTACGCCCATATCCCGTGAATGTTACCTTGGAAATTCGGATTGGGTCAATGTGGTCGTAAGTATTGTCTGGGTATAGGTTTGCAGTGATAGATGCAGGCTCGGCCAGTGCATGTGCCGGGAGAACTGATTTCGCTGGCTTGTGGAAACCTCAGCAAAGCAAACGTGTTTCCGGCGTGGTCGTGCTGGTGTCAGTCTCATTCGACTGGTTCTGGCCGTGACACGACGTTCGTTTTGCGTAGCTTGAACGATTTCGAATCGCTGCAGCATCTGTCGCCGTGGTTGGGCTATGCAGCTTTCAATGCGCGTGATTGTTGTGCCCATGAAATCCAGTTTGTGACCTCTTTGAGGTCCGGTTTGCGGCCGCTTCGCAAAAGCTTTGCTCCGTCGGATGTATCGCAGAAGGGCTGAACGACGGCAAATAGCTGTTCGGGCGAGAGATCTGCGATCTGGTTGACATCGTTTTTGCCACAGGCGACGAGAATCTGAGCATCGTCGCCCCGCAGCCTTGGAATGGTGCAGACCAATGCTGATTGAGACTTCCATTGCTCAATGTTAGTCGCCGAGATTTGTCGGTTGTCCAGAAGCGTAGCGAGTGTCTGGGCGTCACTGTTTAGTAAGTCATCTACCGTCTGGACTCCGACTCGTGCAAGCCGCGCTGCGGTTTTCTCTCCTATTGACGGTGCAGCTTCTAGGTCGCTGGAAGGTTGCAGATAGAACTTAAGTTCTGTTTCGTGTGAGTTAGAGTTTCCGCTGACCGAGGATTCTTTTTGGCTGCGCCGCTGTTGCCGGCGTTGGTCTCGTAATCTGCGTCGTCGACGACTGGCATCGGAAAGACGAGTGTTGACAGGTCGTCGTTGTGATAGGCCGTTATGTGTAGTACGTTTGCTACGGTTGCTGAATGCCGATCGGTTTCGCTGTGACGATGACATGATCCCGGTTGAACTTCTTGGTTGAGATCTTCTGAATGTTGACGCTGTTCGTGCTCGTTCCACAGTACGAGCGTGCAGAGCCCAGCGATTCCAGCTAATGGCCTGTTGCTGATCGATTGTGAGACCACTTCGCAGGAATCGTAAACCAGAATCCGATCGTTGAAAGCGAACGATGAGGTCAAAGACTGCTTCCGGTCTCAGACGAGCCAACTGTCGGATGCTGTCGATGCCTGCAGCGATAATCAGTTCCGCATCTCGCTGTCGCAGCATGGGAATACAAACAGACATCTTAGCCTGGGTTAGCAGTTCGGAGAGACGATCTTCTGTGATGAAAAGGTCGGCGTTCTTAATAAGTACTTTGACATTTGAAATGGAACACGTCAGCAGCTGCTCAATCGTTTCGATCCCGGCAGCCTTCAGCCCATTAAGTTCGCTGATTGCGAGTCCGGATAAGTCACTGACAGAATGCTCAGGTTCCAGGTAGAACAGCCAGTGTGCGTCATCTTCCTCGATGATCGTGTCTTCGAGCTCCATAAATGTTTCGGGGGTTCTGTCAGACACATTGGAGACCTCAGAGTCGTCTGCCTCCACAATGACTACAGGATCGCGAACTGGCATTGGCAGGGGCGAATAAACAGCTTCATCCGATAGACTGTAGACCGTGGCTCCGCGAGCTGCCAGCAGAGCTCGGACATCGTTTTGACAGGTGAAGAAGATGATTTGCTGTCCGTTCGATGCGACTTCCTTCAGCAAGTCGGCTACTGCAGATCCCTGAGCATCATTGGAAGTAATAAATACGTCGTTGATGATCAGGGGCATGCGTTCCGAGGTTGTGGAATGAGCTTCCAAAAGTGCAAGGCGAAGGACCAGTGCCAAGTGGTGTTGTGCGCCGCGACTCAGTTCCGGAATCCGTAATGGCGCGACTGATGTTGTGGTTTCGATCAGGAGCTCGGTGCGGGTCGCGTCTGCAAAGATGCGAAGACAGTTACCATTCGTCAGGCGTTTGAGCCACGGCGATGCAATTTGTAAAACTGTCGGCAGTCGGTGCTGACGAAGCCGAGTGACGAGCTGTTCGAGTGAATGCTCCGTTCGCTGCAGGACTTCGCGGTGGCTGGTCAGTAATTCCAGCCGAGCTTCGACTTCTGCAAGTCGAGCGCACAGATCGTCAATTTCTTTTAGAGTTGGGAGGTCTTTGGGCTGCTGTTGAAGTTCGCTCAGACGGTGGCCGAGTCGTGCGATTTCTTCTGTATTTGCCACATGCTCGGAGAGTCGGGTAGACAGATATTCCTGTTTTCGCTGAAGGTCGGGTTCGATTGATTCGGTTGACGAATCGTTTTCGTAGCGATCGTTAAGATACGCGGGCGATGCACAGGGTGCGGCATTATGATGCTCAGATTCGTTCAGAATATTGTCTGCTCGATTCAATTCTTCCTGAAGTGCTGCGATTGTATCTTGCAGCATGACTTCGATGCGGTGGATAGAGTTGGCAGCTTCGGAGCTAAGTTGCGATTCAAGATGCTGCTCAAATGCCTTAGCAGCATCCTGCTGTTGTGCCAAAAACCAGGATAGTGCGGCTGTTTCCTGTTCGACGTGATGGTGCCAATGTTTGGTGAGGTCGTGATCACGTTGTTGTATTCTTTCTTCCAGTCGCCGGACAACCGCTTGGACGGAATGACTGGAGCGATTCAATGTTGAACCATTTGCTTGCTCGTTGTCGGGTGTTTCGAGTTCTACAGAGGTGCGAATATCAGCCCATCGATTTTTTCGGATTGTGAGCTCTTCGATGCGTGTGCGCAGCTGACATTGATCCAATGCCAATTGGTTGTTTTCGGAGTTTTCAGTTGGACTGCTTTCCGGCTCGCCAATTTGCAAACGAATTCGATCACATTCTTCGGCGATTCGGATGTTCTGAGCATGCAGTACTGAAAGTTGTTCTTTCGTTGATTCAATCGTAGTGTCGAGGTCAGAATCCTGTTGTTGCGGGGTAGCCAGTTGAGAATTCAAGGCATCACGCTGTCGTTCGAGTTCAGTGATTTGCTGAGTCAGACCGGGTTCGAGAGTTGTTCCTTGGCGTTCTCGAACTGCCTGAGCAATTGCTTCCTGGGCGTGTCGGATTTTAGGGTCGGAACCGGTAGCATCCCTGGTTTCGATACAGAGCTGAGTCAGCAGATTGAACTGATCAGCTTCGTCGTAGCCAGGGCAAACAATTTCCTGAAATGTTTGATCGCAGACCCAGGCCGGAAACCGTGTGAAGCGGGTTGCTGACGAGTCTGGACAATCGGTTTGTTGAGTCGTAGTTGACTCATGTCCGTTGATCTGACGATTGCGTGTAAGGGTCCAATGGTGGAGAGCATCGGAAATCTGAACGCTGCCGATTCGTTGAACTTCAGACGCTACGGCATCAGTGGCGTCAGCATCCATCAGGACTGCTTTGAGAAACCGGACAAGAGTCGCCTGGTCACTACCATTGCCTCCATGCACGACACTCAGTCTGGGAATTTCGTTGAGAGATACGTCTCCAAGAACACCATGATGATGCACGTGAATCGCGTTCAATCGCATCGCTTACTCCTTTTGGTTGATTTAAAAAGTACTGCCCAAGCAGCGGTCTTTTGACCGGTTGGTGAAATGCGTCGGAAACAGTATTGAACCTGCTGTTTCTGATCTGCGGTTACCAGTGAGGTTGGGCATAACTAATGCTAAGCCGCACGTAAGAGCCGAACTCCTGTTACGAGTTCAGTAAAGGCAGCATGTGACTCCTGCCCGGACTCTTTCTGCTGTTTAAGCAGTAATTTTGTTAGTTCGAAGATTTCTTCGGACTTATCGATCGTCGCCAACCGGATCCCTGACGGGTCCACCACAATGCGGCGGGGCCATGCCCCAAGGTGTCCTTCCTGCAGAGACAGGCGGACGGATTGCAGAATGTTCTCTTGCTGCCAGGATTCAAGTTTGTCGTTGCATTCGATTGGGCATTCAATGTGCCAGTCTACGATTGTGGTGTGACGTTGCTGGCCAGCCAGTGCACGAGATTCTTTGAAGACAGCATCACAGGCGTCCTGGTGGGAAATGGCAGACTCCTGAGTGATGCGCCGTGTTTCAAATCGCAACGGGGCAGTGTATTCCAGTTCAGCATTCACCTGCCCTGTATTCGGATCGGCATCTATCACAAAGCAGCCGAACTCACCGGTTTCATGGGGACCATGAGACTGAGGGCATCCTGCGGAATAGACCGGATAGTGTTTGGATGATATTTCAATTGTGTGCCGTATCTGCGGGCGGAACACGTAGTTGCAGGTTGCGTGAGGTGAGGCACCGGTCTGTGACGGACTGATGGCAAGGTCAGAGATCGTGTGAGAGTCGCTGGAATGACTCGACAATTTCAATTGATCATTGGCTGCGCGTGTTGCATGAAGCCGTTCGTCCGGATGGAGAACAACGTCTGCAAGGTTTTCCATTTCGGAAAACTGTGAAGCCGCCATTACGACCTGAATGCCCTGCTGGCGAAGAGTATCGATAGGTTCTTTGAGCCACTGCAGGACGCTTGAAGAGAACGGCTCCGATTCTGTGCAGCTGCCACCGATGAAGACAAAGTCAGCATTCCGGGTTGCGGCGATCTGAAAAACGCGAGTCACTGCTCCACGGGTTGCATCACGAGCCAGCCGTCTTAACCAGTCCGGGGCGGATGCAAGTCCGGCAATGCTGCCGGCCAGTCGCAAATGATCTGTATGGACAAAGCGTATTTGGTTCATAGGTGCTTCCATGCCGGACGTCGTCCGCTACAAATACCGCAGCAGTGGTTGAGCGTGTCACTCACGTAGCTTTGGCCGTCAGTTGTCTGTCCTACATCCTGTAGCAGATGACTGTCGTACGTACCTCTTTTCAGTCAGCCTTGATGGCAGATTGGAAG